>Ga0073936_10009055_pt1 | contig 12461 bp, 10 predicted proteins | sample AliMusrvi5mmetaG_FD_87041 | JGI IMG/M metagenome (GOLD analysis project Ga0073936, IMG submission 87041) | Freshwater lake bacterial and archeal communities from Alinen Mustajarvi, Finland, to study Microbial Dark Matter (Phase II) - Alinen... | ecosystem: Environmental > Aquatic > Freshwater >... | reverse complement strand
GGGGTCGATGGCGTTGACCACATCGTTGATGGCGTCGTAGCCGGGCATGGCCAGACGGCCGGACTTGTCACGCCAGGTCAGACCCACGGCCCTGCGCTGCGGCTCGCTGAGCGGGGCCGCCCTGCGCCAGATCGCCTTGACGTCGGGAGCGCCGCAGAGCAACCCGTGGACGATGAGGGTGAGCATGGCGCGCAGGCGGTGGCGGCACTTCAGGGGGTCGCGGGGGTCGGGGACGTTTGCAAGCGCGTCGGACAGGCTGCGCAGTTGCTCGCATTTGAGCGCGCAACGGGCTCCGGCGGTGGCTTCCCTGACGCCCATGGCATGGACTTTGGGAAGCTCGCCGGGGCTTGCGAGGAGCTGTTGGGCTTTGGGGTGGAGGGTTTTGATCCAGAGCCTTTTCGGATGTTCGTCGTCTTGATAGAAGTCGGCGCGGTGGCGCTTGAAGCCTTTGGTAAAGCCCAGAGGCGTCCAGTTGCTGGCCTTGTAGATGGTGCCCTGATGGGTTTGGGGATCACTGAAGCTTTCGGCCAGGAGGGGGCGGAACCCGTGGACGGCTTCCCACTGCTCGGGCAGGCGGCGCATGGCCAGACCCATGCAGCGGGTGGCCAGATTGGGCTTGCGGCTTTCTTCGAGAACGAGGAAGCGGCGGAGTTGCACCACGAGGGCGAGGCGGTTGGCTCGCGTCAGGGGATCCCAGTCAATCCATTCGTCCCGATCCTTGAGCCGGAGGGCGGCACCCGCCCAGCAAAGCACCGCACAAAGACTCGGCGTGCCCTCCTCGGTGGCGGTTTGGTAGACACCCTGCCAGAGGACGTGTCCGGCGGGGCGACCGGCAACGTTTCCCGGTCAAATGCTCCGCCGTCGGCGCGATGGCTCGTCCGTGGAGGGATTTGAAAAACCAGTTGCTGGCAACTACACCATGCCGGATCCCGCGTAAAGGTCCGCCAACGCCAATTCCGCGTCGATTTCGGGCAAGGGAATCACGGCATCCGTGCCGGCGTGGTATTCGACCGCGAACCCGCCCGCCGGGGTGCGGCGGTGGACGGTCACCGCGACCGCTTCGGACTCGGCCAGCAGCAACACCATCAAAGAGGGGATTCGCAAGTAGGTGTCGCATTTTTCCCCATGGTCGATCCGTCGTGTCGAGTCGCTCATGATCTCGATCACCACCACCGGGTGATCCTGAAAATGGTCGGAGCGGGGATTCGGACTGCACACCACCATCGCGTCCGGATAGTAAAACCGCGTATGTCCGCTCAACTCGATTCGTACCTTGGTGTCGCTGTTGAACGGACGGCAGGGTTTGCCGCGGAGTGCCGCGTGCAATGTGGCCAGGGCGTTCCCCGCTATTTCGTTGTGTCCGTTCGTCGCCCCGGCCATCGCGTGAACCGCGCCGCCAAGGTATTCGTGTTTCACCATGCTGCCTTCCTCGCCGGCGAGATACTCGGCGGGGCTGACGGGTTCGGGGTGTTTCAAAGCGGTCATGAGCCATACCCTACTCCGCAATCCCCGGTCCGCCAAGCGCTTCTTCTCCGCTAGCGGCCGCCGTAAGGTTCCAGCCTTGAGTGGCCGTCCCCCGTCGTTTGGTTTCCGCGGTTGGTTGAACCAGTTGAGGTTGGGTTCGTCGTCGGGGATCGATTCCTCTTGAGACGCGACACAAGACGAAGAGGGCTTCGCTCAGACCTTTGGACTGTGGCTATGAGCACATCATGGGCGTAGTGCCCGTCGTGTGAGCGCATGGTTCCTTGCTTGCGCAGGTAGAATCTTGTCTTGCGTCTTCTGTCTTCAAGTCTTCCGTCTATCCAGGTGATTTTCTGGAGGGAAGGGGCTTCGCCAAGGCTAGGCCCGCCCAAGGAAGGGATGGCGGAATGGATGGGCAGAATTCACGGAGCGAGACGCTCCGTGACACGGACTGGCGCAAGATGAGCCAGCCACAGTTTTTCCATGCCCGGTTCCATCTCCGCCACGGCAAGCACCTGATGTCCCGCCTCCCGCATCCGCGCCACGACGGAGAGATTCAGGTTTTCGTCGGCCAGAAGTTTCATGCAGCATGACCGACGACTGGATATACGACATCCGCCCGCAATGCTCTGGCAGCGAATTCGACGGCTGCCAAGTCCGCTTCCCGCGTCAATCGGGGATGTTCCGCGACGATCTGTTCAATGGTCTCACCCGCGCCAATGCGTTCGAGAATGCATTCCACAGTGATCCGGGTTCCGGCAATCACCGGCTTTCCCATCATGACGTTGGCTTTCGACTCGACGACGTTCATGGCTTCAAACTACCAGTTCGGGAGCATGATTCAAGTGCCATTTTCCGCACGGCCTCCAGGCTCCGAAGTCGCTTTCCTTGGGTTGAAAAGAGTCTCCTTATCCATGATATCCCGCCACTGTCCTCCGGTGGCGGCGGGAAGACGAGGATTTTGGATTGCGGATTGGAAGCGGGTGCGGGAGGGCGGATGATTCGGTCCGGGATGGGCGAGGTCAGGCCGCGGCATTTGTTGGAGTAGAGGCCGGGAATTTCATGGGTTCGGAGGTGTCGATGTCGGATGGTGACATATTGCGGATGGTTGCCGATGCCGCCCCAGGTGAGACAACAATCACCAGAATGGGGGATGGCGCGAAATCGGGGAATCCCTATTATGGCGGGGCACCACGACTTCCACGGTGGCAATTCCAATGAAAATCCGTTCTCCATCCAGCTCATTGAATATCGGGTCCTATCATTCCTGAATAATGCACCTCACAATTCGCAACGCAGTTCTGTCATTTGTCGCCATCGGCTTGGCGGGTGGTCTTTTCGCGCAAACTCTTACGGACATCCAATCCGCGCCAAGTCCTGAAACGAACGATATCTATCAACTCTCGTCCACCGGCAACCAGGCTTGGCCTGACGGGTTGAATTATTTCACCGACAACAATCCGCCCGTCGGTCAGACATTCACCACCGGAAGCGCCGCGATGAATCTCGTGTCGGTCGCCATCAAGACGGCGGGTTTGAACTCCGGCAACGGCTACGGCTCGCCCGCGAGCACGCCGACCTATGACTTGCGCATCTACTCGTTGAGCGGCAGCACGGCGACGTTGCTCATCACGTTCAGCGCTCCGAATCCCGGTTTCAACGACGGCGACTGGCTGCAATGGAGCGGGCTGAACGTGCCGCTGGAAGCGAACAAAAGCTATGCGTTTTCATTCGGCATCCAGCCGACCGGCGGCGGCTGGGCGGCGCTGGCCGTGGCCACGAACGCCTACGCCGGCGGCGAAATCGCAACGATTCCCATCAACGGCGGCACCATCACCACCGGTAGCAGCCACAGGTTTGACGCGGTGTTCGATCTTGGTCTGCAACCGGCGGCCACAAATCTGCCCGCCACCATGCCGCTGCCGGTTCCAACATACGGGTGGAACCTCGGAAATACGATGGAATCAACGTGGGGGGCGCCGTATCCGAGCGCGGCACCGTTCTACACTGCCGCCAACGCCGGGTTCAACGCCGTTCGCATCCCCTGCGCGTGGGATTTCAATTCCAACCAGACCAACCACCATATAGATCCCGCATATATGGCGCAGGTCAAACAGGTGGTTGACTGGGCTATCGCCGCGGGAATGTATGTCGTCATCAATGATCACTGGGATGGCGGCTGGCTGGAAAGCAACATCGGCACAACGGTCAATCCAACCATCAACGCGAAGATGAACTCCTACTGGACACAGATCGCAACCACCTTTGCCGGTTACGACAACCATTTGCTCTTTGCCGCAGCAAACGAACCAAACGTGAGCAGTCCCGCTGCGATGGACACGTTGATGGTTTACTACCAGACTTTCGTCAACGCGGTTCGCGGCGTCGGCAGCAATAACACCGATCGCTGGCTGGTGCTGCAAGGCGGCGGGTCCACGTCGTGGCTGAATTCCCTGCCGGCGGACCCAACCCCCAACCGCCTGATGGTCGAATATCATTGCTACACCCCGTTCCAGTTCACGCAATTGGGCAGCGATGCCTCTTGGGGTAATATGCAATACTTCTGGGGGCCGGCCTACCATTGGTCCGGCGACCCGACTCGCAACGCCGTCGCGCCCGAAGAAGGCTCCATCGACTCCGACTTCCAACAACTGACAGACATGTATGTCAGCAAGGGCATCCCGGTCATGGTGGGTGAATTCCAAGCGGCGGGGAAATCGTCCCTTTCAGGAGAGGAGGCAAGCTATAATCGTGCTTCCGCGATCTATTGGAACAAGTATGTTGTCGATTCCGCCCATGCCCACGGACTGGGTCCCTTTTATTGGAGCACCCCTGGCAGTCCAATCGATTGGACTACGGGCGCGGTCAATGACCCGCAAGTGGTTTCCGTGTTGACCGGTGGAATCGCGCCGCCGCCTCCCAACGGCGCCCCTAACGCGGCGTCCGGCCTCACCGCGACAGCGACCAACAACCAAGTGATGTTGTCCTGGACCGGCGGCAGCGGAGCCACCAGCTTCAATCTCTATCGGGCAGCGGAATCCGGCTACGGGAATGCCATTGCACCGGTCGTCACCGGCATCACCGGCACGTCCTATAACGATACCAATCTCAATGGCGGCACCACCTATTACTATCAGGTGGTCGCCGTCAACACCTCCGGGCCGTCGGGTTTTTCCCCCGAGGCCCGCGCGACGACACCCGGCGTCAACCCGGACCCGGCGCAATTCAACTTCGAAACCGACCCGCAGCATTGGACGGCAAGCGGCAATCAAATCGCTGGAGTACCCACTTCAACCACGCAGCACTTTGCGGGCAGGCAGTCGCTGGCGGTAAACTTCAACGGCACGGCCGCGGGCTCATCGTCCGTGTCTGTGGGCGACGTGGTCGTAACAGCCGGCACGACGATTACCTTCCGTGTCTGGATCCCGGGCGACAGTCAGATCACCACGCTTGAACCCTACCTGCAGGACTACAACTGGGCATGGACCAGTGGCTGGTATGTAAATCTAACCTCGAACGCGTGGAACACGATCACCCTGACGATGCCGCCGACCGCAGTAACGCCATTGCAGCAACTTGGCATTCGCTTTACGACAAGTGCCGCTTGGTCAGGCACCTGCTACATTGATTCCGTCGCCTGGCCGGTCAACACGCCGCCGACCCTGGCCCCCATCACCAATCGGACGGTGAACGTCGGCCAAACGGTCGACTTCACTGCCATCGCCATGGACATCGACCAACCGCCGCAGACGCTCACTTTCGCGCTGCTCGCTGGGGCGACCAACGCGACGCTGGACACAGATAGCGGCGCGTTTTCGTTCCGCCCGCTCGTCACGCAGGCGAACTCGACCAACTATTTCACGCTGAAAGTCGCTGATAACGGCATGCCTAGCCTGAGCGCGACGCAAACATTTTCCGTTGTTGTCAATCCGCTTTCAGCCGCAGGCATCAGCAACTTCTCATTTGCCAACGGGAGATGCAGTTTCAACGTCAGCGGCCCGAGCGGGCCGGATTACGCGATTGAGACTTCGACCAACCTCACGCAATGGAGCACCGCATTCATCACCAATTCACCCACCCTGCCATTCAACTGGACGGACGCCGCGACGAATTCGCCGCAGCGTTTCTATCGCATCAAACTCGGTCCGCCTCTGCCCTGAGCATGAGCAGTCAATGCATGAAAACAGCTCCCGAATTCTTCCCACCGTGTTTCTCGCCATTGCCGAGGCGGGAATTTCGGCGAAACTGAATCGAATGATGCTTGCCGCGCGACCATGGTCACGACGGCGAGACTTGGAGCAGCAACCTCTATCACTTCGCGCAACGGCTTTTCGTTGCCAACAAACAAAAATGACAATCTCACGGCGCTCGACGCGAACCAATGGCTCGGCGCGGTGAAGAATTCCGGCGGCAATTTGTTCGTGCTTGTCGCCAGCATCACGACGGATTTTGTTATTGGCCGACGCGGTACACGCCGCACTCGGCCTCTACAAGCAACATTCAGAATAACCCCAGTCTCCAGGAAGTGAACTTCGCTCAGGCAACAGCCCGTTACTTCCGCTTCACGAGTTTGCAGGCCATCTGGGGAAGCGGCTGGACGAGCGCCGCCGAAATCTCCGTCCTGCCTGCCGGCGGGAACGGTGCTATCGACAACACGCAGTGAAGAACATCAGCTTGCTGGCCGTCTGGAAATCCGGTTGTTGGGTGGCACCTTCAGCAGTATTGGGCGGGCCGCCTAATACTGTTGACTTAGGCGATGCAGAAACGAAACCTAGAGAGGCGGCGGGCAAGGATGCCCGCGCCACAAGTGGTCCGGGCATCCTGCCCGGAGCATCTGTCCAAACAACCAATAGTGTTAAGGCAACCGTATTGGGCGGGCGCCCGTGCCCCTCTTGATGTCACACATCAGGAAAAAAGTTTTCGGTCCAATGATCGGTACTGGATGGCCTCCAGGATGTCCTGCGGGCGGATGTTGATGGAGCCTGCCAGATCGGCCAGGGTGCGGGCGACCTTGTGGATGCGGTCATGCGCGCGGGCGGAAAAACTCATTTCCTCCATCGCTTGTTCGAGATAGCCGGTGGCTTCCGCATCGAGCTGGCAATGCTGGCGGACTTGGCGTGAGGTCATCGCCGCGTTGGAGGAATGCCCGGACTTGCGGAAGCGCTCGTGTTGGATCTTGCGGGCCGCGACCACCCGCGAGCGGATGTCCGCGGAGGATTCACCCAGGTTGGTGTTGGATGAGAGTTCGCGGAAATCCACCAGGGGCACCTCGACGTGGAGGTCGATCCTGTCTAACAACGGACCCGATATCCTTTGCCGGTAGTTCTCGATCTGGCGGGCGGAGCAGCGGCAACTGCGTTTCGGATCGCCATAGTAGCCGCACGGGCACGGGTTCATCGCCGCGACCAACATGAAGCGCGAGGGAAATGTCAGCGAGCCGGCGGCGCGGGAGATGGTCACGTAGCCGTCCTCCATCGGCTGGCGCATCACCTCGAGGGTTTGGCGGCGGAATTCCGGCAGCTCGTCGAGAAACAGCACCCCATTGTGCGCCAGGGAAACCTCGCCGGGACCCGGGTTGGTGCCTCCACCTAACAGCCCGGCGTCGGAAATGGTGTGGTGCGGCGCGCGGAACGGCCGGGTGGTTAGAAACGCCCGCCGCGGATCCAACAGGCCGGTGACCGAATGGATCTTGGTGGTTTCGATCGCATCCTCCTCGGTCATGTCGGGCATGATGGTGGGAATGCGCTTGGCGAGCATGGATTTGCCGGTGCCCGGCGGGCCGACCATCAGCAGATTGTGATTGCCAGAGGCGGCTACCTCGAGCGCGCGTTTGACGTGATGCTGGCCTTTGACCTCGTCGCAATCGACCTCATAGGTGCGGTGGGCATTGAAAAACGCGCGGCGATCCAGCGTGAAGGACGGGATGACCTTCTTGTCAGTTAGAAACTCCCACGCCTCGCGCAGGTTGCGGATGGGAAACACCCGGATGCCATCGACCGCCGCGGCTTCCGGCGCGTTTTCATCCGGGACTAACAAGCGGGTGCGGCCGCGGCGTTTGGCTTCCAGCGCGATGGACAGCACGCCTTTGACCGGGCGCACCGCCCCATCCAGGCCGAGTTCGCCGACGATGCAGCAATCGTCCACCGACAGCACCTTGGTGCCGCTGGCCGCGATCATGGCCAGGGCGATGGGCAGATCAAACGAGGGTCCCTCTTTTTTCAGATCAGCCGGGGCGAGGTTGACGATCTTGATGCCATCGCCGAGCACCAGCGCCGACGCGCCGATGGCCGAGGTGACCCGTTGCGACGATTCGCGCACCGCCGCATCGGGCAGGCCGACAATCACGATGATCGGTTTGTCGGCGCCGTGGGCGTTGACTTCGACCTCCACCTCCTGGGCTTCCACGCCGCGCAAGGCCGCTGAAAATAGTCGGGTAATCATGTGAACAGCCCGAGTGTGGCAAAATTCCCCGGTCTGGCAAGTACGAAAGAGGTGACAAAAGAAAATGAGCCCAGAAATGGGGGCAAGGGGCCGGTTGCCCTTGAGACTCCCAAGAAGCACACCATACCCAAATTCTAATCTTCAACCGTGAAATTTGCCTGAGGTTATTTGAATTGCAGTCAGTCAGGCCATCTCGCTTCGCTCGATTGTGTAATCCTCTTCATCCGTGGTCATCTTCGCCCCGCTTCGCCATTCAAGCCAGGAACCTGCGGCGATCTGATTTTTCCTAAACCGGTGCCAATCTCACTTCCCAAAGGTAAGGAGTCGTGAGCCCCCGGCGAGACGCGGCAGCCACCTAGGACTGGCGGCGAGACGCCGCCATCACGGCCTGCCGCGAGACGCGGCAGCCACCTGCGGCAGCCGGCACGCCGACAAGCACGATGATCGGCTTGCCGGCACCGTGGGCGTTGACTTCGACTTGCGCCTCCCGGGCTTCCACGCCGCGCAAGGCCGCCGAAAATAGTCGGGCGGTCACGCCACCTTCTGGGACAGTCTCTCGGCCTCCAACTCGGCCTCAAACTGGGCCTCCAGCTCGGCCTGGTGGTCTGCCTCGCGCTTTTTCACAACCTCCTCGGCAGCGGTCTGTGCGGTGGCCTGCTGGGCGGCGACCTCCACGGTTTTCGCGGCTTCGCGAGCCATGCGTTTATCAAACTTTCGCTGCTCGCGCTCCCGGCGCTTGTAATCTTTGCTTGGTGTGACGGCCATTGGTGAAATCCCTTCTTCGTTACTGAATCGTGTGACAGGTTCGGCGGTCTCGTTGCGGAGGCGACCTCAGCCTGTCCGCGGCCTCATACATGGCGGCGCCAGTTCGAATCAATGAAAATAATGAGAAATTTCATCGGAATCGGGCTGGCGGAGAAACAGGATCTCGCGAAGAAGATGCAGAATGCCTGCGGTGTCGGAGGCACGGTGAGAGACGGGTGCATCGAAATCCAAGGCGACAAACGCCAGGAGATGAAGCGCATCCTTACGGCAGCAGGCTTCAAGCCGGGTTTTTGCCGGGGGCTGAGTGACGCCCAGTACTCTCAAGCGATGTCCGCTGTGAAAAACCCTCGCCCGGCCAGATGCTGCAGCCAGGGCTCGAAGGCGAGATCCGGGCAGCACTGGAGGGCCAGGGCGGCTAGTTCGGTGCGGGTGCGCGTGCCGTCCATGGCCACCAGCACCTCGTGGTGGGCGAGTGGGAAGCCACAAGGCATGTGCCAAACATCGACCAGCGGCAGGGTCCGCCGCGCGCAGGCTAACAGCAGGGAATTGAGGCAAGGGCGCTCCGGCGGCAGCGGGTCGAAGCGCAGTGGCTCGATGCGCGGACGGATCCAGCCGCGCGTGATCCCATCGAAAACCAGGCGGGCCAATGCGGGTCGCGGCGCCTCCGGCAGGGCCGTGAGGATTTCTCGCATCGGCACGCAGGCCGGGGCCAGGGCCGCCAGCGTTTGATAGAACGCTTGCGCCAGCGGAGCCGCCGCTGCGGGAGTGACCGCACCCGCGCGCACGGAGAAATCAAACACCCCGTTGGCTGTTAGACCGGGTAGGGTCGGCGCATCATCGCGACACAGGACCCCCGAGCGAAAGGTGCGCCCGGCAACGAAATCGGCGGCGAGTTGGGCCTGCAGCGGGTTTGCGGCCAGCGGCGCGAGGGCCGCCCGCGAGGCGTCGCCGAGGGCGCAGGGGAGGTTCTCCGCGGGGTCACTCTCGCCAAGCCAGCGCAGGCCGGCGCGCGCGGCAGCCAGAACAAATTGATCGAAGGGCCACGGGTCGTTGACCGGTCCGAAGTCATCGAATGTTAGAATCTCCGGCCCCTTGGCCAGCATGTCGGTGATGATCCAACGGAGGTGCGCCCCGTGCGGTGTGACCGGATCGGCGGCCTCGCGCAGCATTTCAAGGGTGTCTATCAACCCAGCGCCGGTGGCTTGCCGCAAGCCGCGCACCATGGCAATGACCGGCAGGCGGTGCGCCCAGCCGGCGCTTAGATTGAAGCTGATGGTGGCGATGCCGGCCGGTGCCAGATGCCGCCGGCAAAAATCCAACAAGGCCAGTTTCGCCGCGTCGGGCACCCAGGAGAAGAACCCGTGGGCAAGGATATAATCGAAGGGTTCGCCGCGCGGGTCGAACTCGCGGAGATCCGCCGCGTGAAACGTGGCGTTGCCAATCCCGGCTTCCGCCGCAAGCTGGCGCGCCGCCGCCACCGCCTTGCCTGATAGATCCATCCCGATCCATTGGCTCTGCGGCCAGCGCCTGGCCAGCGGCAGCAGGTTGTGGCCGGAGGCACAGCCGATCTCAAGCATGCGGGCGTGGCGCGGCTGGGCGGGTGTTAGGCCGCCGAGGCGGGCGGCCACCGCGGTTACGGCGGGGTCGGACAGCGGATGGCTCATCGCCGGATAGCTGTGGTTTTGATAGAGTTCACTCACCAGGGGATCGGCGGACGTTGGCATGACGGGTGGGAACTACGCGAGTTTGCGGACGTCGATGCGCTCCCAGAACATCCGGTCGCGCCAATCGGCAAACGCCCCGTCATAGGCATCGAGCCGCGTGCGGGTGGCCACCGCCTCGCCGGCGGCGAGGATCTCGTTCATGCTCTCGGAGGTCTTGAGACTGCGCACCACGGGAAACGCCTCTAGCAGGATCTTGCGGGTGTGGGATTGCATGTTGCGATGGCCGCTGCCGGTGACCAGATTGACCGCCAGCAGCCCGCCGGGGGCCACCGCGCGGCGCAGATGCCCGAGCAGCGCCGCATCCCACGTGCGCGAGCGGAACACATCGGTCTTGCCTGCCAGATAGATATCATCAAAGACCACGTCGAAGGTCCGCCGGTTGCGGGCGAGCCAGGGATAGGCATCGGTGGTGATGATTTCGATGTCGAGCGCCGCAAGGTTCATGTGCGCGCGGGCGAGGTCGATGATTTCGGCATCGATGTCTATGGCGGTGATCCTGCACTCCGGCAGCAAATGGCGCAGCACGCGACAGGCCGTGCCGCCGGCGAGGCCCAGCATCAGCACCGAGCGCGGAGGCCCGGCGGCACGCAGCAACGCGGCGGCGGCGATGAGATCCCACGCCAGTCCTGTTAGAAAACGCGAGCGATGATAGGACGCATGGATCGCCCCCGCCACGCGAAACTCGGTGGTGGTGTCGGATTGCCAAAGCTCAAGGGCTTGGAAACGGGTCTGGATGGTTCCGGTGCGGCGCATCGTCGTGCTGGGGGGACTATCAGGATGGAAATCGGAAATCAAGCCAAGCCAATAACGCCGCCTTACTCAGAGATTCGGTAGTTCCTTGAAGGGATTGAACACTTTCAAACCCGGTCGCATGAAGTCCTTGTCATTGCCTGTGGCGACGGTTAGACCGTGGCGTCGGGCAGTGGCAGCGATATAGCCGTCTTCCACGGGCATGCGCTGGCCGTGCTGTTCGAGCAGGATCTCTTGATCAGCCCAGACATGCGCGACACTGACGTTGAAGCCAAGGATCCGCCCACCCAGCGCCTTCACCAATCGTTGCAGCCAAGCTTGTAGTTCTTCGCGTTGGGCACCGTCCTTCGAGCGCACCCAATAGGCAAGCTGGGCGATGACAATGGCACTGGTGAAGCATTGTTCCTTTTCCCGGGAAAGCCATGCGATCACCCGCTTGTCGCCACGGCGCTTGGCTGGCTGACAAATCACGTCGGTGTCTAACAACCAGCTCACAGCACCGTTCGCTTTGCGGTTTCCTTGCGTCGTGGTGGCAGATCGTCGATGGGCACCGGGCACTCGGACAGCACGGTCAACCAATCGCCATCAGGCTTGATCCTACGGAAAACGATCTCGTCTTCTTCGGCATCGAACCAGGATTCGAACGTGTCTCCTGGCGAGGCAGGTGCCAGATTCATGGGAATCGTGAGTCGGCGCTTGGCATCCAATGTGACAATCATGGTGGGATTGTCCCACTATGCCGGGGTTTGTCAACCTGATAAATGCGACTGTTTCAGCAGCGGAGCTTTTTGTGCCCGAATCTCATCAGTACTCCTCTTCCTCTTCGTCCTCGCCAGGCACGGGCGGGATCACGTCCTCGCGTTGCAGCAGGCGCACAAGGTCGAGGTCTTCCAACAGATCCGCCGGGGTGTTGCGCACGATGGCGGCGTAGGGGGTGATGCGATCCAACTCGGCAATCGCGCAATGGACCATCGAGGAAATGATGTCGCCGTCGAATTTCTCCCGCTCGAACAGATTGGTGATGCGGAACACCAGCAGCGCACGATCCAGGTCATACTCAAACCCGCCGAGCGTGAGGGCCTTGTTGGCGCGGGCCAGCAACTCGAGCAGCGGCGGCAGGTGCGCGGCATCGAGGCGCAGCGGCGACTCGGTCACCACGCTCAAGGCGTTGAGGGACGGATAGGCTTGCGCCACCAGGTCGATGCGGGTGTGGTGGGCGTCGAAACCGGCGCGGATCACCTCGCGGCCGTCCACCAGTTCGCAATGCCAGCCCTGGCGGCCAAAGGCTTCTTCCACCGAGAGGATTTGTTGTGAGTGCGG
>Ga0073936_10009054_pt1 | contig 12461 bp, 7 predicted proteins | sample AliMusrvi5mmetaG_FD_87041 | JGI IMG/M metagenome (GOLD analysis project Ga0073936, IMG submission 87041) | Freshwater lake bacterial and archeal communities from Alinen Mustajarvi, Finland, to study Microbial Dark Matter (Phase II) - Alinen... | ecosystem: Environmental > Aquatic > Freshwater >... | reverse complement strand
TTCTCGAACTGCCCGCCATACTCAAGAAAATAGCCGCTTGGCAGCGTCCTGGCGAGGGGTTGCAGGATGCGTTGGACATCCTCCACAAAACCGCCCATATCCCGCTCCCGGATGTTGCATTCCACCACCACGCGCCGCATGCCTTTCTCCCGGCTGATCTGGGCCGGCCCTTCCGTTTCCTGAACCTTGGCCAGTTGCGCGAGTGGCACCAAGGTGCCGTCGCCAGCGGGCACCAGCAGCCGTTCGAGTGCCGCGATGTCGCCACGGTCCTTCTCAGGAAAGCGCACCAGCGCGGCGAAGCGCATCTGACCTTCGATCACCGTGGTGGCAACCTTGCCGCCGACCGCGGTTTCTATCAGATCGTTGATTTCCGATAGATTGATCTTGTGCCGCGCGATGGCCTTGCGGTCGACGATAATCTGGATCTGAGCCGCCCCTGATATCTGTTCCACCTTCACGTCCGCGGCACCTCGGATGCCGCCGATCAGGGCCGCAATTCTATCGGCTTGCGGTTTCAGCACATCCAGATCGGGACCGAAGAGTTTCACCGCCAGATCGCTCTTGACCCCGGATATCAATTCATTGACGCGCAACGCGATGGGTTGCGAGAACGACAGACGCACGCCGGGAATCGCCGCCAGTTCCTCCTTCATCGCCGCGACGAGGGTTTCTTTTGTCCGTCCTGTCTTCCATTCGGCCTCCGGATGGAGCATGATCACGAGGTCGTTCTGCTCCGGCCCCATGGGGTCTTCCGAGATCTCTGCCCGGCCGGTCTTGGTGACAACGGTCTTGACCTCGGGAAACTTCCCCAGGCGCTGTTCCATGGCGGTTCCCACGGCCACCGAGCCTTCCAAGGAAGCCGACGGAAGCCGCACGACATTGATGGCGACGGCGCCTTCATCGAGTTGCGGCAGAAACTCGGTGCCTAACAGTGGCACCAGCGCCAGCGTGGCGGCAAGCGTGGTTAGGGCGAGGGCCACAGTCGTCCAGCGGAACCGCAGCGCCAGCGCAAGCACCGGCAGGTACAGCCGCTTCAAGACGCGAATGGAAAGGTTGTCGCGGGTGGTCTTGTGACCGCGCAAGAACAGTGAACACAACACGGGTATGAGAGTGAGGGCCACCAGCAGGGAACCCATCAACGCAAAGCACATGGTCAGGGCCAGCGGTTTGAACATCTTGCCTTCCATCTGTTCAAGGGTGAACAGCGGCAGAAAGACGATGATGATGATCAGAATGGCGAAGACCACGGGGCGCGCCACCTCGCGCACCGCATCCCGGATGATGATCAGCCGCGGCGTGCCGGATCCGCCACGTTCGGTCAGATGGCGAGCGATGTTCTCCGCCACGACAATCGAGGCGTCCACGACCATGCCGATGGCAATCGCCAAGCCCCCGAGGCTCATCAGATTGGCCGTGACGTTCTGCCAGCCCATCATGATGAAGGTGAAAAAGGCGGTGAAAGGCAGCGAGAGGGCCACGATGACGGCGCCGCGAAAGTTGCCTAACAAGAGGAACAGGATGATGATCACAAACAAGGCGCCCTCCCGCAGCGCCTTTGCCACGGTCTCGATGCACGCTTGAATCAAAGTGGTCCGATCATAGAATGGTTTGATGGCCACATCCTTGGGCAGGCTGGCCTGGATCTTCGGTATCGCCTTCTTCACGCTGTCCACCACGATCTGCGAGTTGGCGCCCCGCAACATGATGGCCATGCCCGCAACGGTCTCTCCGCGGCCGTCCTGGGTAACGGCGCCCTGCCGTGTCTGAGGACCGATCCTCACGTCGGCCACATCCTTCACGAAGACCGGCGTGCCGTCCTTGGCATGCAGGACAATGTCCTCGATGTCCTGGATCGTCTGGATCATGCCCACACTGCGAACGTAGGCCTGCTCCCAACCCTGGGTGATGAAATTGCCGCCGGCATTGGCGTTGTTGTTCTCCAATCCCTTCAAAACGTCCGGCAGCGCGAGGCGATACTTGAGCAGGCGCGCGGGGTCCACCAGCACCTGGTATTGTTTCACGAAACCGCCAAAGCTGTTGACCTCGTTGACGCCGTCGATGGAGCGCAGTTGCGGGGCGATCAACCAGTCCTGAATGGTGCGCAGTTCCATGGGTGAGCGGCGCTCGCTTTCGAGAGTGTATTGATAGATCTCGCCCAGTCCGGTACTGATCGGTCCCATTTCCGGCTCAACCCCTTTGGGGAGTTGCTCGCGCGCGGATTGCAACCTTTCGAAGACCAATTGGCGGGCAAAGTAAATGTCCACGTCATCCTCGAAGACCACGATGACCTGCGAGAAGCTCGCTTTGGACATCGAGCGGATCTGCCTCACCTTGGGCAACCCCTGCATCGCCAGCTCCACCGGAAACGTGACGCGTTGCTCGACGTCCACCGACGCGAGGCCCGGCGCGTCGGACAGAATCATGACCTGCACATTGGTGACATCCGGGAAGGCGTCAATGGGAAGCGACTTCCAGGCCAGCACCCCCGCGACCGCAAGCACGACGAAGGCCATGATGACCAGCAACCGCTGTGTTAGAATGAAATTGATAAGATGATTCATATATGCTTGTTCCTTCAAATTGAAGTGCTGACGCCGGGCGTCAATCGGCACAACCCGCCCCCATCTTGGACCGCAACACGTCCGATTTCAGGACGAAGGCGCCCTCGCCCACGATCGTCTGCCCGGGCGTGAGACCGGTCAGAATCTCGACGTCCCCGGCGAATTCGCGGCCCTTTGTTACGTTCACCCTGAGGAAATAGTCATCCTGCATGTGGGTGAACACGAAGTCCGTCCCCTCATCGGATAGGAGAGCCACTTTGGGGATGGCCAGCACCTCTTCGTCGGTGGTGATGAAAATTCGGCCCTGGCAGAACATGCCTGGTCGCAGGAGTCGGGCCTTGTTGTCAATGACGGTACGCACCTTGACCGTGCGCGTGGCTTCATCCATGGTCGCGCCGATATAGTTCATCTGGCCACGGAACAGGGTTTCCGGATAGGCGGGAACGGATATCTCGACCGGAATGCCGTCTGCAAGCTTGCGTTTAAGCACCAAACCCAGATCGCGTTCGTACACGCCGCCCCACACCCACACGCTGTCGAGGTCCGCCAGAATCATCGAGTCCCCTTTCGGTTCGACGAGTTCCCCGACGACGGTGTGCTTCTCGATGATCGTGCCGTTCATGGGAGCGCGCACGGCATGCGAACCACTCAGGCTGTTATGACTGTCAGGGCTGATCGCGGCGACATCGTCCTCCGTCAAGCCCAGGACATGGAGCTTCTGTTCGGATGCTTTCAAGGCGATCTGATACTCCTCGTGCTTCATTTGCGACTCGATCATGTCGCTTTCGGAGCCGACCTTCTTTTCGTACAAACTCTTCTCGCGTTGGAAGTTCTTGCCCGAGAGATCGGCCATTGCCAGGTTCTTTTCCCAGTCGCTGAGCGCCTGGCCGAGTTCCACGCTGTCCACAGTGAAAAGAACATCGCCTTTCGCAACCTCGGCGCCAATATCCACGTTGACCGCGCGAACCACGCCTGGAATGCGCGGACCGAGGTGCACGGCAGCGTTCTCGTTCATGCGGACTTCACCGGTGATGTTCACCGCCGTGGTCATTTTGCTCTTGGCCACCCGGATGGTCTTCACCAGGCCGGCGCTCGAAGCGCCGGCCTGTGTCATGAGCGAGGGATCCACCTTGACAACCCCGACCTCATAGCGGCACTCGGCGCACTCGATGGTAAGCCCATGCGAGCACTTGGCGTGCAGCACCTGTTCGAGTGTGAGGCTGCCAACAACGCCCTCTTCCTTTTCCTCACCCTCCGCTTTGGCCTCACGCTTGTCCGCTACCGCATTCTTGCCACAGCCGGCCAGCACCCATGTCGCCCCGGCGATTCCCAACACCAACAGCCAATTCCTCATTCTTGTGATCATGTTCATATCTTTGTTAGTCGTTATGTCGTTTCCCGAACTCTATCATTTTCAGTTGGCGGGCACCGGTTCCGCGATGGCTTCCAACTCGGCCCGCGCCGAGTTCATCTCAAACAGTTTTTTCTGATAGGCCAGGCGCGCCTCGGCGGTGGTGCGCTGGACGTCCAAAAAGTCGATGAAGCCGAATTTGCCCTCATCAAAGCCGGTTTGCACCAGGCGCAAGGCCTGCTCGCTCTTGGGCAGGATGCGTTCGCGGTGGGCCGCCACCTGAGCGGCTGCGGCTTGGTAGCTGGCGAGCGCCGTGCGCCATGCGGCTAACAATTCCTGCCGGGTGGCGGCAATATCGGCCTCGGCCTCGCGTACCGCGGCGCGGGCTTCCATCTGCTTGCCCTTGTTGCGATCAAACAGGGGCAAGGGAATGGTCAGTCGGAGTGCCATCAGGTTCTCATTGGCGGCCTCGTCGCGGCCCGCCGCCACGCCCACTTTCACATCGGGCCGGGGTTCCAGACCGGCGCGCCGCAGCGTGGCCACCGCTTGGTCGTTCCGCGCCCGGGCGGCAAGCATCGCCGGATGCGCCGCCAAAATCGCCGACGGCGCCACGTCCACCAGTGAGAGCTTGCCGGACTCGTCGGGCGCGCCGGTCAGTTGCGCCGCGCCGAGGTCCGGCCGACCTAACAATCCAGCCAATTCCTGGCGGGCGACCGCGACCTCGCGACCGGCATCGATTCTTTCGGCCTTGGTTTGCTCGAATTGGATTTCGGCGCGAAGTTGTTCCTGCAGGGCGATCTCGCCGGCAGCATTGCGTTTGGCCGACGCCGCGGCGGCAGCTTCCGCCACTCTAACCAAGTCGGCGGCCACGGCCGCGGAGCGTTCCGCGATTTGCACCCGGCAATAGGCGATCTTGACGTCGCGCACCAGGGCCGCACGGTTGAGCTGCCAAGCCGCCGTGCCCGCCGCGGCGTCGGCGGCACCGATCTGGCGGTCGGCTTTCTTCTTGCCGGGAAAAGGCACGACTTGGGAGATGCCGGCCATGTTTTTCGCCTGCGCGATTCCGCCGCGACTTGTTGGAATGTCATCGGAGGAGATTTCCAGTTCCGGGTTAGGCCAGGCCCGCGACTGCACCGCGCGTCCGGCGGCGGCCTGCTTGCGGGCGTCGCTCGCCTGGAGTTGCGGGTTGTGAACCAACGCCAGGCGGATCGCCTGCACCAAGGAGAGCGTGCCGCCGGTGGCGGACTGCCTCGCGCCGGATCGGGCTGGTTCGGGCCCGGCCGCGTGGCCTGGCAGCGTCACGATTGACGCCAGACCGAGGCAAAGTAGATATTTTGACAAATGTTTGTGCTTCATAAGAATGGATGATGCTTCAAAGGGATTTCCCGCGTTTCAGTTGGGATCACGGCGCCGCGGATGCGCGCCAGGATTCGGCCGGAGCCTGTTAGACGTCCGATCGGGGCCGGGTGACACGCACCGGGCCGCCAAGGCATTCAGCAAACCGCTGATGGCGCACGCGGCGCCAGCGCCGCGCGACAGGCAAATTGCCAGACCCGGTTCCAACCCGGCGGAGCGCCGGTGGCCTCGCTGAGGACGGCCACGGATGGCAACATGCGCCGCCAATCTAACAATTCCGGCACGTCCATCCAATCCGCTGAAGCGAGTGGCACCGCCAGCGGGAGCCGTTTCAGGAAATAATTGCCGGTCTCGACAAGCTTACAGACGCCGGACAGGCAATCGGTAGCCCCTCCCCCGCAACAAGGATTGTTGCAGATGGCCTGATCCTCATCACACGCACCCTCCTCACAACAAGCGCCAAACGTGCAGCAGAGCTTCAAGCCCGCCAATTGGCAATGCATCGTCATCGGCAGCCACAAAGCCGCCAACCACAACGCCAGCAATCGCACGCAAAGTGTCACCGGGCTGGAAGCTAGGGCGGATCCGGGGCGGTGCAAGCTCAATTTCACCCCCTTTAGTCCACCTTTTCAACCATCACATCGTAGCGTCCGCCATTGACGTTGATCACCAGGTGCTTGCCCACGCCGCTGTCCGCAGACGGGCTTGGCGTGGTCGCCTTGGCGGCAGCGGCCGGCGCTGCGGTGGGAGTTGGGGGCGTGCCGGTGCCCTTGACGAGCGCCTCGACCTGCTGCGGAAACATCGCGAAAAGAACCACGGTCTCATCATCGGTGGGCAGGCCTTTGGCCGCGCATTGCTGGCGGTGGGCGTCCATCGCCGGGGCTAACAAGTCCGCCGGCCGCTGCGTGACCACCTTTTGGCCGCTTTGCTTTTCCGCCTGCTCGAGCACCTGCGGATGGATCGGGCCGGGGGCCTTGCCGTACTTGCCGAGCGCGACGTCCTGCGCGGGTTGGCAGATCATTTTCCAGCGGCCGAACTTGACGTTCATCATCGCCTGGGTACCGACGATTTGCGAGGTGGGGGTGACCAGCGGAATCCAGCCGAGCGCCTCGCGCACCACCGGGATTTCCCTAACCACGTCGTCGAACTTGTCGGCCATCCCCTGCTCGGCGAGCTGGTTGCGGAAGTTGGAGAGCATTCCGCCGGGCACTTGGAAAATCAGGATATCGGAGTCCACCCGCTCGTTGGCCGGACTGGTGAATTTGCCGAGTTGCTTATACACGTCGTCAAAATACCCGCGCAATTCCCGCAATTTGGCCGGATCAAACCGCGGGCAGCGCGGATGCCCCTTGAGCATGGCGAGCATGCGCAGGGTGTCGGGCTGGGCGGTCCCGTTGGCAAAGGGCGCGATGGAGGTTTCCACCGCATCCACCCCGGCATCGATCGCCGCCAGATAGGAGGCCGCCCCGAGTCCGGCCGTGTCATGGGTGTGCAGGGTGATGGGCAGACCGACCCGGCGCTTCAACTCGGTGACCAAATCGAAGGCGGCCCGCGGCGCGATGATGCCGGACATGTCCTTGATGCCGATGGAGTGACAGCCCATTTTCTCAAGCTCAACACCCAATTCCACGAAGGACCCGATGGTGTGAACCGGGCTGGTGGTATAACAAATCTCGCCGCGCGCCTGCTTGCCGCAAGCCAGCACCGTCTTGATCGCTGTGACCAAATTGCGGGAGTCGTTGAGCGCATCGAAAATCCGGAAGACATCCTGCCCGGCCGCGGCGTTGGCCCGCACAAACGCCTCCACCACGTCGTCGGCGAAACTGGCGTATTGGACGATGTTCTGGCCGCGCAACAGCATGATTTGCGGAGTGTGTGGCGCGGCTTTCTTAAGGGCGCGAAGGCGGTCAAAGGGATTTTCGCCGAGGTAGCGGAGGCAGGCATCGACGGTGGCGCCGCCCCAGGTTTCCAAGCCGCCGAAGCCCATTTCATCAAGAATTGGAGCCGCCGGCAGCATTTGGGCGGTGTTCATACGGGTGGCGGCGAGGGATTGGTGACCGTCGCGCAAAACGGTGTTATTGAATGTGACAGGTTGCATGGTGTGATGTGAAATAAAACTTGGAAAACCCCGGGGTGCTTGGAAAATCCCGGCGAAAAACAACGCATATTCTCTGCCCTACCCGCCACGTTCAACACCAATCAGCCAATAATCAGCCACTGCCCAAACGGAAAATCCGCAAATTCCTTTGCCATGGCCTGTTCCACGCTCTCTCACCGCAGAAAACGCCGCGATTTTCAGCAAATTTGCAAAGACCCGAGATTCGCCCTAGCCCTGGCTGCGAGTTTGTGCTTAGTTTCCGCGCGTATGACTGGCACAGCAGAACTCATCATTGATAACAAGCGATTGGAACTCCCCACGATCATCGGTTCGGAGGGTGAGGTTGGCATCGACATCGCGACTCTGCGCGACAAGACCGGTTGCATCACCCTCGACCCCGGCTACGGCAACACCGGCGCGTGCAAGAGCGCCATCACTTTCATCGATGGCGAAAAGGGCATCCTCCAATACCGCGGCTACGACATCGCCGAACTCGCCGCCAAGAGCACCTTTGTCGAAACGTCCTATCTGCTGATCCACGGCGAGCTGCCCACGCCGGCCCAACTGGAGCAATTCTCCAACCTGCTCACCGAGAACCAGATGCTCCACGAGGGCATGCGCTTCCACTTCGAGGGCTTCCCCACCTCCGCCCACCCGATGGCCATCCTCTCGGCCATGATCAATGCCGCTTCGTCGTATTATCCCAACCTGTTGAGCGGCAAGAACCGCCAGGAGCGCTTCCCCCATCACGCGGCCCGCCTCATCTCCCAGGTCCGCACCATCGCCGCCTTCTCCTACCGCAAGGCCCACGGCCTGCCCGCCATCTATCCGAAATCCAAGCTCAAATACACTGCCAACTTCCTCCACATGATGTTCTCCGCTCCCAACGAGGACTGGGAACTCAAACCCGAAATCGTTCGCGCCCTCGATCTCATTTTCCTGTTGCACGCCGACCACGAGCAGAATTGCTCCACCGCCACCGTGCGCATGGTGGCCTCCAGCCAGGCCAACCTGTTTGCCTCCGCCGCCGCCGGCGTCTGCGCGCTGTGGGGCCCGTTGCATGGCGGCGCCAACCAAGCCGTGCTTGAAATGCTCGAGGAAATCCATCGGGAAGGCGACGATGGCACCAAGTTCCTCACCGAAGTGAAAAACAAGATCGGCAACCGCCGCCTGATGGGCTTCGGCCACCGCGTGTACAAGAACTTCGACCCCCGCGCGGTCATCATCAAGGAACAGTGCGACAAGGTGCTCGCCCAGTTGCACAAGTCCGACCCCTTGCTCAACATCGCCAAGAAACTCGAGGAAATCGCCCTCCACGACGATTATTTCATTTCGCGCAAACTCTATCCGAACGTCGATTTTTACAGCGGCATCATCATGCGTGCCATCGGCATTCCGCGGGACATGTTCACCGTGATGTTTGCCATCGGCCGCATGCCGGGCTGGATCGCCAACTTCAAGGAAGTCATGGAAGACCCGGACAGCCGCATCGCCCGCCCCCGCCAAATCTATACCGGTCCCACCCCCCGCGGCTACGTCCCGCTCGAGGCCCGCGGCTGAGCGGGCGGGGGAAAAACGCGCCCGGCGGCCCGCCGCCGCAACCGCGCGGCTTGTTATCCCAGCGCCTTTTCCATCAGTGCGTTCATCCGGCTGACGGTGTCGCGGGCATCTTCTAACAAGCCCGCGGCGGTCAGCGCGTTGTCGAACAGCGTGCCGCCTGTTGATCGACATGGCGCGTACCACCCCGCCGGAACTCGAATTCGAGGCGCCACAGCGGATAATTAGAAAACTCAAAGAAGACCACCTCACCTCGCATATTTTGCTTGCCGACCGCGAATTCCCTCTGTGGGATATTCGTGTCCGCCCCGGCGGATGGGTGTCCTACTCAACCAGTGCAACTCCTACCGCAACTTCATCGAGTCCCTCAAGCACGGCAGGGTCATCGGCACCTGGTACTTTGTGAGTAATCCTAATATCACGATGAACTATGTAAGAGCGCTCGTGCAAGGCAAGACGGCGGCGCAGATGGAGACCGACTTGGAAGATATGGAACCGGGCAGGCCGGTTCCGCTCCCGCGTGGGATGTTTGACATCACAGACTTTCCAACACCATGAAGATGATCCATCAACTCATTGCCGCCCTATGCCTCTCATGCCTTTGCAAGGCATCAGGTGAAATGGAATCCCTGCAAGCGGTGATCGCCAAATCATGCACTCCTGGGGCTGGTGTCCACGATGACTGGCTCGCTGAGAATATTAAAACATGGCCAGGGCTTGAGACTATTGAAGGTGTTGCTGCGCTCTATGAGCTGTGGGTAGCCACAGATGACGGAAACGTGCGACAGGCATGCCACAAGATTGAGAAGGAACTCCGAGTTACCCGGAAAGAGATTGTCACATACCTGCTGAAACGGGTTGAAAACAACGAAGAACTTACGACTCTTGGAAGAGACCTATCACTCATGATCCCCTATGGCGAGGATCAGAGGGTGCTCAGGTGCTATGCGAGCTATCTGGGAGATCGTCGCGTGATCATGGAGGGCCGTCCTTTGGCAAGCGGCTACCGCATACGGGTATGTGATGGTGCGGTGAACTTGTTAGTTTTGTGTTTTGAGAATGCAGGAATCCTTAAGTGGGGGGAAGGCGGTATCGTCGGAGACACTTTGAACCAAGCGGATTTCGACCAGAACATCGCCGCCATCCGCCCCTATCTGGTGGACGCGGGCATTATCGAGGCAAATGCTCCGTATCCGCCGCAACCGGGACGCATTAGAGCGAATGGTGGGGTAGGCACGCCCACGCCTTCACGCGAACGCAGCCGACGCGTTCCCACCGGCGCAGACAAGACGGACGACGACACTCCCGGTGCCTGGGCATGGCACTGGGTGGCCTGGCTTGGCATCGCGCTTGCGGTGGTCTGCCTAGCGAGGCTTCGCCTCAGACCCAAGACGCAAGACTTGAAGACACAAGACAAGAAAATTTGACCTAACGACAGCATCTTTGGCTCTTCAAGGACTCTATCCCAGCGCCTTTTCCATCAGTGCGTTCATCCGGCTGACGGTGTCGCGGGCATCTTCTAACAATCCCGCGGCGATCAGCGCGTTGTCGAACAACTGGCGGGCGACGAGTTTCGCCAACTCGGGATTGCCGTCCTTGGCGGTGGCCAACTTGCGCAGCAGCGGATGGCGCGGATTGATCTCGAGTTCCACTTTCACCTCATCCTTGAAGTTTTCATCCATGGCGCGCATCATCTGGCGCATTTGCGGGCTGAGGCCATCGGCGGGCACCAGCGCGATGACGGGGCTGTCCACCAAGCGCTTGCCGCTGGCCACCGAGAGCACCCGGTCGCCCAACTCCTGTTTGAGGAAACCGCACAAAGCCGCCGTTTGCGACTCGTCGAGCGCGGCCCCGTCCGCCGCGACCTGTTCGTCCATCTCGACCCCGGCCCGCCGGATCGACACCAGCTTGCGGCCGTCGAATTCGCCCAGCGAGTCCACCACGTATTCGTCCACCACCTCGGTGAAGAAAATCACCTCGAGACCGCGTGCCTTGAACGCCTCCAGATAGGGGCTGCTCTCCAGGCTGTCGCGATTCGGGCCTACCAGATAGTAGATCTCCTGCTGGCCGTCCTTGGCCCGTGAGACATAGTCGGCGAAGCCACACAGGGTGCCCGCCTCGGTCAGCGAGGATTCAAAGCGGAGCAATTTCGCCAGTGCCTCGCGGTTGGGATAGTCCGTGACCACGCCTTCCTTGAAAAACCGGTCGAACTTGCGGTAGAACGCGCGGTATTTCGCCGGGTCGGTCTCCGCCTCCTTTTCGAACATCCGGATCACGCGCTTGCTGATGACGCTATTGAGTTTGCGCACCAGCGCGCTGTCCTGCATCGTTTCGCGGGAAATGTTCAAGGGCAGATCGGCGCTATCCACCACGCCCCTAATGAAGCGCAGCCACTCCGGCAGCAGGCCTTTGGGATCCTCGTCGATCAACACCTTGCGGCAATACAGCGCCACCCCGCCGTCCACCTTGCCGAAGCCCATCCGCTCGGGGTTTTCGCTTGGCGCAAACACCAGCGCGTGAATCTCCAGCGGCGCGTCCGCACTGAAATGCAGCCGGTACGCCGGTTCGTCGAACGCCTTGCCGGCAAACTGATAGAACGCCTTGTATTGCTCCTCGGAGATTTCCGTTTTGTTTTTCAACCACAGGGCCTCCACCTCGTTGATGCGCTTGCCATTGAGCAAAATCGGGAAGCCCACGAAGTTGCTGTAGGTTTCGATCAAGCGCTTCACCCGCGCTTCGCCGGCATACTCGGCCTGGTCTTCCTTCAAGTGCAACACCACGGTGACCCCGCGGGACTGCCCGGGCGCCTCCGCGATCTCATAGCCGCGCGTGCCGTCGCTCGACCACACCAGTTCCTCGCCCTCCGCCCGCCAACTCCGCGTGTAAACCTTCACCTCGTCGGCCACCATGAAGGCCGAGTAAAATCCCACCCCGAACTGGCCGATCATCTTGCCCGGCATCGCCCCGCCCGTCTTGATCGCCTCCAAGAACACCTTCGTCCCCGAGTGGGCGATCGTCCCCAGGTTTTTCACCAATTCCTCCCGCGTCATCCCGATCCCGTGGTCCGCGATGGTCAGCGTCCGGGCCGTCTCGTCGGTCGTGAGGTGAATCTCCATCGGCAAGCCGGGCTCGTGCACCTGCTTTTCGGTCGCCTCGACGTGCCGCAGCCGTTCCATCGCGTCCGAGGCGTTGGAGATCAGTTCGCGCAGGAAAATCTCCTTGTCCGTGTATAAGGAATGGACCACCAGATCCAGCAGTTGCCGGATCTCGGCTTGAAACGGATGTTGTTCTTTGCTTGATTCGCTCATCTTCAATTGGGGGTGCCGGGGTGCGCGTTCCGGAATCCCGGAACGCCACGCAGCATACCCGATCGCGCCCGCCTGTCAAAACCTTGAAAAAACAAAAAAACCATTGACAAGACCGCCCGGCCGCCCTCACCAACCTTGCGGAATAACATTTCACAAATGGCAGAATATGCGCAGTTTTAGCAAGTCCCCGCAGTGCCAGGCCGCCCCCTCTGCCCTATACTGATTCCGTC
>Ga0073936_10009053_pt1 | contig 12462 bp, 12 predicted proteins | sample AliMusrvi5mmetaG_FD_87041 | JGI IMG/M metagenome (GOLD analysis project Ga0073936, IMG submission 87041) | Freshwater lake bacterial and archeal communities from Alinen Mustajarvi, Finland, to study Microbial Dark Matter (Phase II) - Alinen... | ecosystem: Environmental > Aquatic > Freshwater >... | reverse complement strand
GTATAAAATTGCCGTCAATGGTTGATTGAGTTCATGCGAAAGGGATGCTGTAAGTTCAACCATCCTCATCATCCGTTCCTCCCTGACAAGTACCCGGTAAAGATCTTCTGTTTCAGTCTTTTGCTTCCCAATTGCTTTCTGACGGATAATCAACTTAAACAAATAAATAATCAGGAAAGTTGTCAGGAATGGGAAAAACAGGTGCGTTGCAGTTTTCCGAGATGATCCTGATCGCTTCCGGCGTTGAATACGGAACATTATTTTTATCAGCAAGATACATCGGGATGATCACGATGCTCTTTGCAGGAATCTTTCCCACCACCGGCAGCATGGAATCCAGGGTAATCCCGCTGATAAATTTGAAGTGATGGTTTGTTTGAAAATCTGTTATGTTCTTTTTATTCATCGGACAAAGATATCCACTTGTTTCCAATTAGCGTATGGATGGTCATTTCCCAATGCAGAACAAATTCTTTTCTCCCCTGATGATGATAAGCCCGTCGGCAAAGGCGGGGGTACAGGAGGAGCCTTCGCCAAGCGGAGACTGGCTGACTGGCTTGAAAGTCTGATCCGCCTGGAAAATGTGCATGATCCCCTTCTTATCCAGCAGGTAGACCTTTCCTTCTGCCAGCATAGGCGAGGCAAAAACGGGTGTTTCCAGCTCTTTTTCCCAGTATTTTGTCCCGGTTTTTGCATCATAGCAAACCACTGCCCCGAAACTGGTTGACAGGAAGAGGTATTTCGCAGTGGCCAGCGGGCTGGGAATGTCTGACAGGTAATCTGTATCCACCCACAACAACTTCGGAGGATCCCCGATCTGCAGGGCCGAAAGTTGCGAATAATCGTTCACAGCATAAACCACGCCATCAGCATAGGCCACGCTAGGACCTACCTCGCCCGAGATGCACTCCATATGCCACAACTCCTTCCCGTCTGCGGGATTGTAAGAGGCGACCATTGGATCTGCTGCCAGGATCAGTTCAGCTCTCTTCCCGGTATTGACCATCACGGGCGAGGACCATGAGATCTTTACATTGCGGCTCGTTTGCCACACCTTCTCCCCGGTTTTTCCTGAAAGTGCCATCACGCTTCCCGAGCCGCGCTGGTCGTACTGGATGATCAGCAGGTCGTGATACATGATGAGGGAGGAGGCGTGCCCGTAATGATTCAACGGCATGCCCAGGTTTTTCGCCCACACCTGGTTTCCGTCAAAATCAAGGGCAATGAGATCGCCATTGGCAAAAACAGCGTATACCCGCCGCCCGTCGGTGGTCATACCCGGGGCGCAAAAACCGGTTTCCTTCAGCGGTTTGGGTTCCTGTGCCGGACTGCCGGGGATTTTTTCCACGGCTTTGTGCCAGAGGATCTTCCCCGTGCTGAGGTCGATTCCGTAAACCTCCCGGCGGGTCTCACTGGCACCGCTCAGGAAAACCCGGTCGTTCCAGATGATGGGAGAATTGTATCCAGGAAGCGGGATCTCCGTTTTCCATTTGATATTTTTCCCGCTTTTCCCATCCCAAACGGTGGGAATATTCTTTTGGGAGGCAATCCCATTCCCCCCGGGCCCCCTGAAGGAGGGGAAGTTCTTTGAAAGCTCCTGCGCCGAGGGATAACCATTCATGTTGACAACCCGGGTGCCGGTAGTCGTGTCCTGTTTCCCTGCAGAGTCTTTCTTCGCTGGTTCCACAATGCCCGCACTTTTGGATTCACCCATTCCCTCATTTCCGCTTCCATTGACTGATGCGCTGGAACCGGAAGCGGATTTCTGCATCAGTACTGCATCGTCAAGGGTTTTTCCGAGTTCATGATGTGTGAGCAATACAAGCAGGAATGAAAAAATCACGACAGATAAAGCAGCATAAACAAACCAGTTTCTGTTGATTTTACGGGTAAGCCAGAAATCGTCTTTCGCTCCGTCGGGGACACCGGGGAGCGGTTTCCGCAGCAGGTCGATGCCTTTCATGCATGCGAAAACAACCAGGATACTGAAGAACAGCAGGTATCCCCCCATGCGGATTTGCCATTGACTGGTAAAAAAGACTTTGCGCGACAGGAGATCTATTTCCCGTATTTCCTGCCGCAGCTGCGCATCAGCCGGATCGGCATGCATCCGGTCGGTAAGCACCTTCATGACAGGTGAATTAAGCGGATCCACCCGTTTGATCTGGATATAATTAACGATGATCAGCAAACACAGGGTCATTGCAAAAACAGCGCATATGATGGCCGTTGTCCGTATGGACGCAATATATTGCGTCCCCGAACCGTCACGCGCCATCCTGCGTGTTTTATCATTTGATTCTGGTATGGTCATGTTAATTTCGGGGTGTTGTTGTTCAGTGTAACCGGGCAAAAATCCACGCACCTGGCGCAACTGAAACAGGCGCCTTTGTTCGGAGTATAGTCCGTTTTGTATGTTGTGACCATGCGGTAGGCAAGGGTGATTCCGAATACAAGCCCGAGAAAATAGCCCAGGACCCAGCCCCCGGTATAAAACTTTTTCAGCAGCAGGGAAGTTTCCGCATAGAGTTGGGAAACAGGTTTCCCGGACGATTTGAATGCGGTGATTTCAATGCTTTCGGGCTGGCCGGTGGTTTGCGCGGGTTGCAGCAAGGCCCTTGAAAGCCTTACCTTCCCGTTTACTCCTGCCAGTGTTTCATGAAGTTGTGAACCTGTCCACCCTCCAAGGACCGTAAAAAACGGGATTAGCAGACAGATCAGGATCATTTTCCTGAGGGTTGCCGTCCTGATTTCGGGATTTTTTCCTGTAACCGGCATGTCAATGGCATCATAGGGGCAGGAGTCTTCACAGAGCCGGCACTGAATGCATTGGGCTGGGGTAATGGTGAGGTGTTTCCACGAAAAGCGGCTGACCCAGTTCAGCAATACCCCGTAAGGACACAGGAACCGGCAATAGGGACGGGCAATGAAAATCCCCGAAATCAGCAGGGCCCCGGCAAAAATAAACATTCCGAACGATGCGTTGAACCTGAATATTCCGACAAACGGATCGTACCGGCAGATGATGAAGTCGGTTCCTGTGGCGGCATAAAGGACCGCCAGCCCGAGGTAAATATAGGGGATCAGTCCCAGCACGGTATTGAGTTTCGGACCGGCTTTTTGAGGATTGAAGGAGACCAGGTCCTGCATGGCTCCGAACGGACACACCCCTGCACAAAAAGTCCGGCCGAAAAAGAGGGTAACGATTAAAGGAAGGATGAAGAAGGCGATTGCCGAAAGCGGTAAAACGTAGGATTTGTCGAAAAGAGCCAGGGTCATGTTTTGTATGGCGCCGATGGAGCAGACACAACCCTGCCGGTAAAACCCGAAATAGGCCAGGGAGGCAAGAGACATCCAGAAAACACCTGTACGCGACCGTTTCTTCAACACCAGCCAGGTCACGATCGCAAGGGAGAGGACCAGGAAAAACACATCCATGATCGCCAGCATTTCGGCACGGCCAGCCGGCTGCAGGGTTTCAGGTTGAAAATATCCTGATTCAAATTCGGGTTTCGGGAAACGCTGAACGCCATAGACATTCAAAAACTGTGTGGTGAGCAGAAACAATAAAAAGACAAGTGCCAGGCGTTTCCTTTTTTTACCGCCAGGCCGCAAAGGCTTATATGTTTTTATTCTAATCATATATCTTTAGCGTCCCGGCGTCTTTGCGGTGATCTGGTTTTCCACTGAAACCTGCCTGAGCAGGTAAGGCTGGCTCGCCGGTACCCGGCTGAAAGCATCAGAAGGACAATTGCTGGCTATCGAGCAGTGGTTGCAATTGACGCAGATATTATGCCTCACCTGCAACTGCAGCGATCCGTTGCCGAAAGAACCGCAACCCTTTACACATTTTCCGCAACCTATGCACAAAGGCTCTTCAATGGTGTATTCAAAGAAAGGATCCTCCACGAACTTCCTCTTGATGGCGTTGACAGGGCATAGCTGGTTCTCGGCAGCCGTAGTAAGTGTTTTGGTTTCGGGTTTGAAGTATCCGCCGCACAAATCGCAATACCCGCACATGGCATATACATGCACACATTTCACCGCGGAAGGGGCCATTACGCAATTGGTTGCGCAACGACCGCACTGAACGCATTTTGCCGGGTCAAGCTGCCACACCATCCCGCCGGCAATGCTTCTTTTTGCGACCAGCGCAGCCACCCCCCCGATGCCTAGCAGGATGGAGGCTCTCAAGCCGGTTGCAAAAAATTTGCGCCGGTTGATTTTCGGGTTATTTTCCGGTTCTTCCATCTTTTGAAATGGCTTCATGCGACCTGGCTATATCGAGACGGTAGGTGTCGGCTTCGGGCAACCGGCAATGGTTTGTTTCGGTGCAATTGCTGCATGCAAAATTTTGCCTGCAACCCTTCGCTTCACGCCACCGCCCGATCAATGCCCCTCCCAGGACGGTCAGTGAAACAAACATCCCGCCCCTGACCAGTGTTTCTATAAACTCCCTTCTTTTCTGCATAGACTTTTCACCTTGTTCATTCATTCACTTTATGGTTTTAAGTGCAAAAATCCTGATCTGTTTTTTTTCCGGATCAAGAACCAGTATGCGGTCCTTTGAATCTATGGCGAGATCCAGCCCCCTGGTTCCTTCAACAAAAGCGTCGGGGCCGGCCACCACACCCCTGAAAACACCATTGGGCCAGTACACCTTGATGCGTTCGATCGCCTTTTCACTGGTTACAAAAGAATCGTCAGAAAGCATGGCAAAGTCAGTGGGATTGCAGCAACCGCAAAAACCCTCCATGGCCATGGACGACACGCCCCAGGTGGATAAAAGATCGCCCTCCGGGTTGTATTTTTCAAAGCGGTGACGGCCGGGATTCACAACCCAGAGCTCCCCGTTGCGGCTGGCAGCCAGGTCAAAATAGGGACTCGGGACGATGAACCCGGGAATATTTCTCGCCGGGTCTTTCTCTCCTATTTTTTTAAGAATATTTCCTGACGGATCAACCCGTAAAACCACCTTGCAGCCAGCATCTGCAACAAAAACATCCTTACCGGAAAAGGCAATGGAGGTGATGACCGATTCATCTCCGAAGCTCTTCCATGTATCCAGCTGCCTGCCGGAGTGGTCGAAGATTTCGACATGATCCCTGATGCCGAGGTAAATGCGGCCCGAAGGATCCACCCGGATGCACCCGGCCATCCCGTGGATGGCGAAACCACCTTCAGGCTTCCCGGTATGGTCAAATATTTCTACGTCATCATCCCCGCAGAGGTAGATGCGATCGGTTTGATCCACTGCAATTCCATGCAAGACTGTCATTTTCGGGCTGAAATGTTCAACCTCCGTGTAGAGGTTCAGGGCAGTATCGCCCGCCTTGAACGACTTCAGGTCATAGGCATAGGGATTCGCCTTCTCTGCAGGTTTGTTGAAAAACATATCCCAGGCCATAAACAGGACGACGGTCAGTAAAAGGGTCAGTGCCCCGATTAGCATGATTTTATTTTTCATGTGCATGCGATTTAACATCCAGACAAACCATCTGTTTTGAGTCCCGCATCAGCAGGTAGCCACCGGTGATGGCAACCGGCCCCCACGAATCCTGGCCATCCATGATCCGGGTTTTACCGAGAACCGTAAATTTTGTTGAAGATGCCCTGGCAATGGTCATCTCCCCGTCATCGTTCAGGATGAAGAATTTCCCGTCGGCCAGGATGTATGGCCCCAGGCCGAACCGGTCGGTTTTTCCGCTGCTCATCACTATTTTTTTACAATCGCCCGGGGGGCAACAAACGAACTGGTTGCGCAAACTTCCTGCATCCTTTGGCAGGACGCCATAGAGGAACCCGTTGAAAAAAACGGGTGTTTGCTGCTCCGACGCAAGTCCTTCCTGCGGTTTGAACTTCTGCAGCACCTTCACATTGTATTTGCCGTTCCTTGATTCAACCTGCAAAAGCGCAGAACCAGCTCCATACCCGGCAGTCAGGAAAATCCTGCCATCGTCCATCATCACCGGTGAGGGTGCCACCACTGAAGGTGCAAACTCCGTGGTTTCCCACAAAACCGTTCCCCGGTCGGGGCCTGATGCCGAGATCCCGCAAATGCCGCCAATGGCAAAGTAAACAAACATTTTCTTACCCTTAACAACCATTGGCATCACCGAGGAGTGCGACATCTTCCAGCCCTTTGGATTGGGCGTTTCCCATAGCTTCCTGCCGGTGTTGCAATCAACCGCCACCAGGATCGCCTTCCCGCCGGTGGCAATGATGGCGGTGTCGTTGTCAAGCAATGGGCACTGTCCGGTGTACCAGAAGGGAATTTCGGCCTGGTAATCCTTTTCAAGGTCGAGCCCCCACAGGAAATCGCCATTCGCACGGTTGACGCACATTACCTGGCATTTTGGCCCCATGGTCACCACAAACTTCGCATTTACGGCCGGGATGGTCCTCGACAACCCGTGGTTGCGTTTCAGGTGAACCTGGTAACCGCGCCGCCAGAGTTCCTCGCCGGTTGCCAGCAAAAAACAGCGCAACTGATCCGACTTGCCGGTTTCGTCATAATCGAGCAGGTAGATTTTTCCATCGTAAACAGCCGGGGCGGCATGCCCGTCGCCGAGGCTTTTTTTCCACAGGATCTGCGGTCCGTTTGTACCCCATGTGTCGATCAGCCTGACCGGTTCTGTGTTGATGTTGTCAAAATCAGCACCCCTGAACCTCGGCCACCTGGTCCCGGGAATGTCCTGTGCTGTCCTGAAGAATTTGAATTCAGACCCGATCATCACCGGCTTGCCAGCTACCGCCGCCCCTTTTTTCCGGTTGTCCATTCCCGGAACCGAAAGGGTCATGTTTTTAACAGGATCATGAAAAAACCACCATCCCAGCAGTCCGGATGCCGTCAGGATTACGATCAGGAGGATGACCCTTGTCCACTTATCCATCTATTTTTTCCCAACATCATATGCCATCAACACATTGCCATGCCTGATATAGAGCACACCCTTGTGAATAACCGGGTGTGAGAAATGCTCCTTTGTCCCGGCTGCCACTTTGAACAATCCCGTCTGCGACATTTTCCCGTGACCAGGGTTGATCAGCATGGCTTCGCCCTTCTGGTTATAGTAGAAAAGCATGCTGTCGGCTAAAATGATCGAACCCGCACCGCATTTCAGCGAATCCGTTACAAGGCCGGTGCCCGCATCAAGGCATTTCAGCTGTTTCTTTTCTGAAACACAGGAATAAAGTGAGTTCCCCTGTTTGACAAACCCTCCCATGTAGTTGTCGATGGCCTGGTTGCGCCATACCTGGCTGATTTTTTTACCATCGGCCGACAGCTCTAGTTTAACTGCTCCATTGCCGTCGCCGGCAAAATAGTAGATGAACCCGTTTTCATAAAAGATGGTGTTGCTGTGTGTGTCGCCGTTGCCCGGTTTGCGCTCTGCCACGGGGATGTTGTCCTGGGGATGAACCCAAAGCAGTTCGCCTGTTTGCGCATCGATGCCGAGCATGGAATAGGAGGTGAAGGTCACCAGCACATGGCGGCTGGGTAACCTGATCAGGTATGGTGCGTTGTACCCGGGGGTTTCACCTGCACCTTTGCAGACCCAGATAATTTTCCCGGTAAACCTGTTCATCGCCACCACGTTTGTGTCTTTGCCTCCGGGCACCAGGAAAACCTTGTCGCCGTCGAGCAGGGACGATTCTGCATGGCCGAACAAAGTGAATCGTCCGTGCAGATCTTTCAACATGTCGACAGACCATATTTTTGCACCGTTTGAGGCATCCAGGCAGGCCAGGTTTCCCAGTCCTGAACAAACGTAGATCATTTCACCGGCTACCGTGGGGGCGCACCGGGCACCCTGGTAACTGACAACCCATTCTTTTCCGTATGGCGATTTCCAAAGCAACTTTCCCTGGAGGGAAAATGCAAAAAGATACCCGGTCGTGTCAATTTCACCGGCAATATAGAGCCGGTCGGCAGTAACGGTTGGGGAGCCATAGCCGTTCCCGATGTTTTCCGCCTTCCAGAGCAGTGCCGGTCCTTCGGGCGGCCAGGTCTTTAAAACAGTTTCATTGGGATAAAAACCGCTCCTTTCAGGGCCGCGCCACTGGGCGGTCGTCTGGACAAAACCTGAAAAAGAAACAGCGAAGAGGATTGCGGTCAGGAACAAGTTGGCTTTCATGGGATTATTCATTATAATAATGTTGACAAACAACCTGGAATCGCGGATGAAAACCGGGATATCCATCCTTGGGTAAGATTAATTTTTACGGATATCGTAAACCATCAGGGAGGTCCCGTGGCGCACATAGAGACGGCCTTTTGCGATCACAATGTGCGCCCAGTGCTGGTCAGCCCCGAAGGGAACCTTGAATGAACTCACCTTTTTGAAAGAGTCGGCCAGGGGTTCAGCCAGCATGACCTCCCCGTTTTCGCCGTACAGGTAGAGCAGGCCATCGGCATAAATGATGTTTCCCTTCCCGGTAATCTTTTCGGCAAACATGTTGCTCCCGGTCTTCCAGTCGAGGCAGTACCACGCTTTGCCCTCATCATCCGCCCCGAATATCTTGCCGTTCACCACCACGAAGCCCCCCATCTTGTTGTCAATATTGGTGTTTCTCCATACCTCGCTGGCAGAACTGCCATCTTCGGAAATTTTTATCATGACCCCGCCCTTTCCATAACCGGAAACGCAGTAGAGATAACCTTCATGGTAAAGCGGCGTATTGGCATGCACCGAATATTTGTTTGGCTGGTCAATGCTCCACAACAGGGTTCCGTTTCCGGCATCGATTCCAAGGATCGAATTGGCCGTCTGGGTCACCAGGATGTGTTTTTTTTCGAGTTTGATCAGCGCGGGAGATCCGTAGGCACTTGCCTCGCCCTTCCCGCTGCTTTTCCAGATCAGCTCGCCTGTATTGGGGTTCAGTGCGACAACATTGGCTTCTGCCGCGCCTACGGTGCAAAAAAGTTTATTCCCGTCAATCAGCAGGTTCTCGGTCATGCCCCATTTGATGTTCGGGCCGTGATACTCTTTCAAAACATCCACGCTCCAGATAAATTCCCCGTTATCCGCATTGCGGCATACCAGTTTGCCGAAGCCGCTCAACTGGTATATTTTTCCGTTCGTCACAAGGGGCGTGCTCCTTACGCCGGGCCAGCTTTCAACCCACTCCTCCCCATAAGGGACTTTCCACACCATTTTCCCGTTGAGGTCGAAACAATAAAGGTAGCCGATCCCCTCGAGGATCCCGGCTGTATAAACACGGTCGCCGGCAATGGCAGCCGATGCATGTCCTTCACCCAATCCCTCAAAATGCCATAAGAGGGCAGGACCGGCTTCCGGCCATGTTTTCAACAACCCGGTTTCGTTGTAAATTCCATCGCGCGCAGGACCGCGCCACTGGGCAGTCTCCTGGGCATATGCTGACAAGCAGAACAGGGATGCCAGGCTAAGTAAAGAAAGGATTCGGTTCATTTTTTTCTTGGTTTGAGTTCTGAAAACCCTTTGAGATCGCCAGGGTTTATAGCTTCGTGTTTCATGAGTTCCGATCGGAAGTTCAAAAATAATACAAATTATCTGATCCGGTGATTCATTCTGCGGATATTATGGCAGAAATCGTAATATTCGGGATTATTTCAGAAAAGGATGCCACTAAGAATAAGGACACTCAGGATCACTAAGAAACTTAGTGGTTCTAAGTGCACTAAGTGCCTTAGTGGTTTATTAAATGTCAATCCTCAAAAACAGTAGAAGAATCCACAAACGCATTGTTGATAAATAATTTTCCGGGGCAATGCAAAAGGGCCAAATGATGCGTATCTTGGTTGCATAAATGCAAAAATTTCACCTCTGTTAATAACCAGCCAAACCATGAAAAATGATCTTTTGTCAAACAGGATGAACCTGACAAACCAGCGTATAAGTGTCCCTCAATCGAAATTACTTACAGGTTCGGTTGTTGATAAATACCCGGTAGTGCTTGATGGTGGAAAAACAATCATCTTCATTGCAGATAAAAGCCAGGAGGCTGAAACACGCTTCCGGTATGAATTGCGCAATCAGCAACAGCACCTGCCTCAGCCAGCCAGTAAACTATAAAATCAGGAAAAATGAAAGACTTCAGGAAATATTATAACATCCCGGCTTCACCCGATGATGTTTATACGGCCCTCACCAATCCCATCACCATCCAGCTATGGACGGGCGAACCGGCCGTGATGTCAACCGAACCGGGATCGGAATTTTCCCTGTGGGATGGCAGCATCGAAGGCAGGAACATTGCATTTGAACCGGGGAAAAAGCTGGTTCAGCAATGGTATTTCGGGGATCAGCCCGAAGAATCGATTGTTACCATCCTGCTCCATGCAAAGGGAACGGGCACATCCGTGGAATTATTGCATACCAATATCCCGGACGAAGATTATGATGATTTTGCGGAAGGATGGAATATCAGCTATTTTGGCGCGCTCCGCGAGTTTTACGCCGAATAGGCAGCCTTGCTGCTTTGCAACAGCAAGAGTGCGGGGTAATTCAGTGATCAGGCGATGTCTTCGAAGTCGGCAGCTGCCGGGGTAACCGGGGCCAGGTCCTGGATGGATGATGTGTTTTTGGTTCCTGTCACCTCTTCAAAATCGGCTTCTTTCGGGGTAACCGGTGCCAGCTTGACCAGGCTGATATCCGTGGAAGGAGCTCCGTCGCTGAAATCGGCCACCATGGGGGTCACCGGGAACAGGGCTGAGAGGTTTATCACGGCCGGTGTATTTGATAATACCGGTTCACTGGATTTTACTGCTGCGAAAGTCGTGGCGAATTGAAATCCGAGAAAAACAGCAAGTACAAAAAGGGTTTTCTTTGATAATATATTGATCGTTTTCATTGCTTTAAATTTAATCTTTGTTGTTTTAGTGCCCATAAGACGCAACCTCAATGTAAATGTTACAGTCGTAGGGTGGTTGACATAATTTAATAAATAGTTGATAATTAATTTATTGTGATGCAAAGGTACCTGCTTATTTGGATTGAATAAAAAGAAACTCGACAAGTGGCTGTTTTACCCCGACAAACACCGGAAAATCATCGACAAACACGTTAGTGGCTGATATATATAAAGTTAGGTGGTAGAGTAAAGGGTATTTATGTGGCACCCAGTCTTCCTGACCCCAAATCTAAAATCTAAAATCGTAAATCGTAAATCGTAAATCGTAAATCGTAAATCGTAAATCGCTACAGGTTCTCCTGAAAATAAAGCGTCATCTTCTGGTTCAGGTGCACGCGGTCTTTCCCGCGCACGTTGTGTTCATGACCCGGGTACATGAAGAAATCAACCTGTTTGCCTTCATCAACACACTTTTTAAGGAAAGAGAATGAATTTTGCGGAACCACGGTGCCATCCTGGTCGTCCTGGATGATGAGGAGCTTGCCTTTGAGGTCTTTTACATAATTGAGCAGGCAGGCGTTTTTATAACCCACGGGATTGCTTTCGGGAGTATCCATGTAACGCTCGCCATACATCACCTCGTAATATTTCCAGTCGATCACTGGTCCGCCGCAAACGGCCACTTTAAAAGTGCCGGGATGTTTCAGGAACATCGAGATGGTCATGAAGCCGCCATAGCTCCACCCGTTGATGCCGATCCGGGTGGAATCGACAAACGCCAGCGATTTCAGGTAATTCACCCCGGCCATCTGGTCTGATACCTCTTTAACTCCCAGGTTTCGGAAGACGGCCAGTTCGAAGTCGCGACCGCGGTAAGATGTTCCGCGATTATCGAGGGTGAAAACAACATAGCCGAGGTCGGCCAGGTAATTCAGGAACAGCCCGGCACCCCCGAGCCAGGTATCGGTAATAAGCTGCGAATGAGGTCCGCCGTATACATAAATGATCACCGGGTACCGTTTTGCAGGATCAAAGCCGGCAGGTTTGATCAAACGGCAGTAAAGGTCGGAGTTGTCTTCACTTTTAAGGGTGAAGATCGTCGTTTCTCCAAGGTTGAAATCCTTCAGCGGATTGTCATTGGCAAGCAGCGTTTGCAGGGGGATCCCCTTTGAATCGAGGAGGTCGGTTTGCCGGGCCACAGAAGTACTGGAATAAGTGTCGAGGATGCAGGCTCCATCTTCTGAAATTTTCGCAATATGGCTTCCCGGCATTTTTGTGATGCCGGTGAGGTTCCCGTTTTTCAGGTCGGCCTGGTACAACTGGCGGCCGAGGGGGTTGTCTTTGTTGCAAAGGAACCAGGCTTTAGACAAGGGACCGTCGGATTTCAGCAGTTCGGTAACCTCCCATGGACCTTTGGTGAGCTGCCTGATCAGGTTTCCATCGGTATCGTACAAATAGAGGTGGTTGAAACCGTCGCGCCGGCTTTCCCAGATGAACTTCCCCGGATCGCCCGCCAGGAATTTCGGACCCTGGAGCGGCTCGACATAGGTTTTGTTTTGTTCTTCAAAAAGGGTCCGTATAAGTTTCCCGGTAGCAGCATCGTATTTATTCAGCTGCATGAAATCCTGG
>Ga0073936_10009050_pt1 | contig 12466 bp, 6 predicted proteins | sample AliMusrvi5mmetaG_FD_87041 | JGI IMG/M metagenome (GOLD analysis project Ga0073936, IMG submission 87041) | Freshwater lake bacterial and archeal communities from Alinen Mustajarvi, Finland, to study Microbial Dark Matter (Phase II) - Alinen... | ecosystem: Environmental > Aquatic > Freshwater >... | reverse complement strand
TCCCAGATGAGGCGGCCACCACCTTGGTGATTACCGCCGCACCCGCAGAGCCGCTTGCCATTCGCATTCGTCACCCATTTTGGTTAGATGGACGACAACTCAGCGTGACCGTCAACGGGCAAGCCGTGGCAAACACATCGCAGGCAGGCGGCTTCGCCGAACTCAAGCGCCCATGGCAAGTTGGCGATCGGATTGAGGTAGCGCTGCCGATGAAATTGCGGGTGTTGCGTCAAACCCAATGCCCCGGCTGGGTGTCATTGTTCAACGGGCCGATCCTGCTGGCTGGGCAATTAGGTAGTGAGGGTCTGACGCAAAAGGACTTTATCGGCCCGTACACGCCGATCAAGGCGCTGCTGCCGCTCAACCGGGCACCGCTGCTCATTGCCAACACGGATGAGGAAGTCCTTGCCCACATCGCCCCCGTGGATGGCCAACCCGGCAACTTCCGCACCAAGGATTTGGCCAAGCCTAACGACATAACTCTATCGCCGTTCTATCGCACTCATTTCCAGCGCTATGCGATCTACTGGCAATTGAGTGACGCCGCCCATGCCGCCGAACAGCAACGGCAAGTCGCCGAGGACGATCGCCTGGAACGCGAGTTGGAAGTACGCACCACCGACCGCGTCCGTCTGGGTGAACAACAACCCGAAACCGACCACCTGTTGCATAGCGAAAAATCCCGGATCGGCTTCGGTCCGTTAGGCAAGCATTTCCGCGCTGCCGATCCTGACGGATGGTTCAGCTTCGAGCTGAAGCTGCCGCCGGGTGGTGCCAAAGTGGCGATTCGGCTGGTCTATTGGGGCCGCGACAATGGTCCTGAGTTCGAGCTACTGGCCGGTGGCAACGTCATAGCGACGCCCAAGTTGCAAGGTGCCGAACTGGAGGACTACTATGCCGTTGAGTACCCGGTCGCCGCCGACTTGCTAGTCGGCAAGGATAATCTCACCGTCCGAATCCAGGCAAAGCCCGGCAAACCTGCCGCCAGTGTGTACGATTTGCGCCTAGTCACCGTGAAATGAGCTCATCTCCTGGCAATCAGTCCGCGCTAGCGGGAATGCTGGCAGAGATGGGTTCAATTCTCCTGCTGCTGCTCACGGTGCTGCCGGTTTTCTCACAATTTGAGGTGAAACTTGCCGCCGGTGCGATCACCAGTCTCAAGTCGGCGGGCGATTCACAACATACCGAATACGTAGCAGCTGCCGAACGGCTCGGAGATTTATCCATTCGGTTTCGTCGGTCCGGCGGCGAGTGGCAATCGGCGAATACAGCGGATCTGGCCAAGACATCGCAAATCACAACAAGTGCCGGAGGCACGCGCTGCACGACTCTCTATCATCTTTCGGGAGAGTCAGCAACAGGACTTGATGTTAGGATAGGGTTTGTTGTTGGGGAGGATGGGTTGGAGTGGACGATCGGCCTGCGCAACACCTCCGCCGAGGATCTGGAGATTGGTGATTTGGCAGTGCCCCTGCCGATGAATGCCTCGTTCCGCAAGAGCAAGTCCGCTGTGCTCAAGCATAGTTTTATTTCAGGGCACGCATCCTTCATCTATTGGACGCGCCCTGAGAGTGCCGGGCCCTATCTGACGCTCACACCCACTGGCGACACCCATTTCGAATACTGGGAGGCACAACCAGCTTATCGCATCTTCATTCATTCCACTGTGGCGGGTGCAGCCGCCAAACAACGCGGCACCCACTGGCGCCAACCTCATACCAGTCTCACACTCGCCCCCGGAGGCCAGGCCGGTGACTCTCACGATTACGGCTGCAAGTTTCGCTGGGCTAACAATCACGACGCCGTCCGGCGGATTTTGGTCGAGGAAGGCGGCATCGACGTGCAGGTGGTACCGGGTATGACTGTGCCCTCGGACCTGAGTGCCCGATTCGCCTTGAGCAGTCGGTGGCCGATCCAGTCGATTGAAGCTGAATATCCTGCCGAAACGAGTATCATCCCGATGGTCGGCAAGGGGCAGGCTTCAATCTATCAGGTAAGGTTTAGCCGCTTGGGCGAGAACCGGTTGACGGTAAGATATGGGGATGGTCGGCAGATGGTGCTTGAGTTTTTCGCGACAGAACCGATAGAGACGCTCATCCGCAAGCGTGCGGCCTTTATCGCCACTTGTCAGCACCGCGACCCGGATAAGTGGTACGACGGTCTGTTTTCGGAGTGGAACATGGAAAGCCAGACGTTGTTGGGCCCGGACAACTATGACCGCATCAAAGGCTGGCGCATCTATGAGGTGTCTTGTGACGATCCCGGGCTGGCCAAGCCGGCATTTTTGGCCGCGAAGAACGCCCGGTTCCCGGTGCAAGCGGAAGTCGAAGCGCTCGACCATTACCTCCAACATTTTGTCTGGGGCGGCTTGCAACGCCGCACTGACGAATCCTCGGCCTATGGAATCTATGGCATTCCGGACTGGAAAACCAACCGCGAGAGCAGCGATTCCGGATCCAAGGGGAAACTCCATCTCTGGCGCCCTTATGATTATCCGCACGTCATCCTGATCTATCATAGCATGTATCAAGTGGCGAAGAACCATCCGCAGATTCACACGGATTTAACATCATTAGAATATTTGCGGAGGGCCTGTGGCACGGCCATCGCCATGTTCACCCTGCCCATGGAAATCGCTAACTGGTCGGCCTACGAAACGGGTTTCTATAATGAATTAGTGATCGAGGAGCTTATCCGTGACCTGGAGGCAGTCGGCATGCATGCCGAAGCGGATCAACTGCGCGGCCACTGGGAGCGCAAGGTCTTGCATTTCGTCAATGATCGTCCGGACCTGTTTCGCTCGGAATATGCGTTTGATTCCACTGGCTTTGAATCCACCCATGCGCTGGCCGCTTACGCCATGCGACACACCGCTACGTTGGGCGTGGCCACCCCCGAGATTTCGCTAGAGAAGGCGCGTCACTTCATGGAATCGCAAATAGCCGCCAATCTTGTGTGCCGGGGCTCCATCGAACCGGCATACTATTATCTGGGTAGCGACTATCGCGGCTCTGCCGGCAATGCGTACACGCTTACCTATATGTCACAAATGGGCGGTTGGGCTGTCCTTGACTATGCATTGAACTATGCCACCGATCCAGCCCCCTATCTGCGCCTCGGTTACGCGTCCGGCCTTAGCGCCTGGGCGCTGATGAACAGCGGCACGGCCACCTCCAACTATGGCTTCTGGTATCCGGGCCGTGCCAACGACGGCGCAGCTGGTGGCGGTTTCGAGCCAGCACCCGATGGCATGACCTGGCTTGAACAACCGCACCATCGTGGCTCATGGTATTACGCCTGTGAAACCGACCTTGGCTATTGTGCCGCGTTGCGCAGTGCCGCCACCGTCCTCACTGACGAGCCGATTTTCGGCCGCTTTTGCTTTGGCGGCGACCAGCGCACCAGTGGCGGGAGCATCGAGGTCATCCCCCGCGACGGTGTGCGCCGACGCTTCCACGCACGGCTCTCCGACCGGAAAATGAACATTATGTTAGATGTGGATCGATTTGCCGCCAACCAGGCTATCGTTCTGCAGGAGGATTTTTCCGGTGTCAGTTTCTTGTTGGAGAGTGACAATCCGGTGCCCCATCCGCTGCGCCTGCATCTATCCGGTTTGTCGGTCGGCGACTACTCAGTGTGTGCCGGCCAGGAAGCGCCTGTGACCTTCGCTGTAAAGGACGGCGGCGATGATGCGTTAGAACTGCCCCGCGTTGCCTCTGGCCAGCGCATCGATATTGGCCGGGCCTTGAGTCGTCAGACCGAATGATTTCGCGTACTTTTGGTTATGCCAGCATGCATCTGCCTCGGCTCCAAGACGTAAGCTCCGAGATGAGTGTGGAAGAGGGTGACTGGTGCTCCCCCCAAGATCATTCCCTCTCCTCAAGCATAAAGCGCCGGGTCATTACCTGAAGCTGACTCGGAATAGGGAACATTCAGCACTTATTGCAGGCACTTTTTGCGCAATTCATGAAATAAATGTAGTTTTTGATTGACTGATGTTTTTTCTGACCGATAATACTTCGCCGAAACGGATATTTCATGAGCAAGGAGAGAGCGCCGAATGCCAGGCAGGAGGCGACTTCATGTGACATGAGAAGGACGGTTTGAATTTACAAAAAAATGTTTCGCTCAATAGTATTGTTAGTTTCGTATTTAGCCAGCCAATTTATCACCTCGGTACAAGGGGGAGAATTGGGGTTGACGTTTGACCAGGGCAATTTTTCGGGAAATATTTCGGGGGCTGGAGGGTTGACTAAAGTGAGCACCGGGACCCTTGTGCTCTCTGGTGCGAACACTTATACCGGCCCAACCCGCATTGAAGCCGGAGTGCTCGTTCTAGACGGCACGCTCAGCTGCAATGTTGTGGATGTCGCCAGTGGAGCCACGCTCACGAACAACACAGGCGGCCTGAGTGCCACGACGAGCCTCACGAATGCGGGAACCGTGGTGTGCAATGCCAACAACACGATTGCTGAATTGATCAACTCGGGATCGATCAGCAATGCCACCTACACACTATCGGCGGCCACCTACGCGCTCAATGGAGGTTCGATTATCAGCGCTAATCTGGGCAGTGGCACCGTCACCACCAACGGGGACGTGGTCCTCAACGGCAGTGTTTCTGCTGGCACCGTCCGCGTCCAGACGGACACCACCACGCTGGGTAGCGCGGGGCGATTGTCGGAGATGAGCAACGTCACCGTTGAAGCACTCGCAACTCTCAAGCTGGGGGGCGACGAGATCATCGGTACACTTGCCGGAGCAGGCAGTATTCAGAATGCAGGCGGAAGCATCACCCTGGACGGCGGAAATTTTTCGGGGGGCATTTCCGGCAGCGGCGGCCTGACCAAGGAGACGTCAAGCAACCTGATCCTATCCGGGGCCAATACCTACACCGGCCCCACGTTTGTCAATAATGGGAGCCTCGAAGTGGCCGGCACGCTAAGCGGCAGCTCTATTAGCACCGCTAGCGGCAGTACCCTGAGGGTGAGCGTCGGCAGTTCTATCAACGTCGAAAATCTGATGATATCCGGCATTCTCACCGTGGCCAACAGCACGAGTCTGAGCTACATAAATCTAAGTGGCAACGGCACCATCAACAGCCCGGTTTTTGTCAATCGCGCCGGTGCCACGGTCAAGGGCGGCCTTACCTTCAGCGGCAACTTCAGCGACCAAGGCACGTTCGCTCCCGGCAACTCGCCCGGCCTCACAAGCATCGTCGGCAGTTACACTGAAGCCGGCACCCTACATGCTGAATTGCAGTCCACCACTCCCATCACCGGCCATGACCAAGTGCGCGTCGGCGGCAGCGTTACCCTCCTGCCCAGCTCTTCCCTCATCGTGGAAACCTATAACAATGTGCTGCCGGTTCGGGGTTCGATCTATCAAATTATCGCTAGCCCCTCCGGTGGCGTAAAGGCGGTCACCGGCATATTCTCCGCGCTGCGCTTTGACGCCGACGGTGCCAGCGGCCTCGGGGCCCCAGTAAGTAATGCCGCGGTACTTTTTGACCAAGCCACTGGCCGGGCAATTGCCACCGGGCTCAACGCGCCAAACAGCACGTTTGCAGACCTCGGTAGCACCGCCAACCAACGACAAGTGGCCAACATCATATTTATCAATGCCACCAGCTTGATCGGCCCCAACCAAATCAACAGCAGCACCAGCGCCGGCGCACTGGCACTCCAACTGATCACCTCACCCGGAGGGACTTCCAACAGTCTTGCAAACGTGACACCGGAATTGTACGGATCCATTGCCGAATACGCGTTGGGCAGCGACCTCGAAGTGACCAATTTGCTCCACGACCGGATCACCAATCTATCCAACATAGCGGGACCAGCCCCAGACGGTTTTTCACTTTACTCTGGCATGAACCAGCACAATTTTGATGCTGCGGAGCACGTGATTATCGACCGAACGGACACCTACGTTGGTGGCGACTATGCCGCGATGAGCCGCTTTTTGCTAGGCGCGCTGGTGACCTATAACAACGGGGACTTTTCAAATTCTTCCGGACGTGGATCTTTGAGTGGGCTCGGCACTGATGCTTACTTTAAAACCCACCTCAGCCCGGCCGTCAACCTGATTGGTCGGCTTGGCTATGGTTCGTATAATTGCGACCTGAGGCGTAACACCACCGACACGGTTCAGGCATCCGGCTCGACCAATAGCAACGTCCTAACCGGCAGCTTGGGGCTTAACTGCCTCGGTGGCCAGTGGCAAGAGTTGAGCCTCGTGCCACGTGCCGACCTTACCTACTCACACGCCACCGTCAATGGCTTCACAGAGAGCGGCGCCAATGACCGGTTGGAGCTTGGGTCCTACGAAGCCGAGCGGCTGTGTGCCCAGATTGGTGCTTCACTCGTCTGGAGCACCCATCTGGAAGGGCACTTTTTGGGTGTGGAGATTAATTCAGGAATTGAGCATTGGCTTATGAATCACAAGACCAGCCAGCAGGCGACAATGGTCTCCACGCCGAGTGTGAATTTCAGCCAATCCTTCGAAGCCGCTGCCCTCACCAGCCTCAGCTATGGTCTGCGCGTCGCTTATGGCATCACTAGCAACACAAGCATCTATGCCGGCTACGAGGGTCGCGTTTCCGGGGATTCCAGCGACAGCACGAGTCTGGGCTTAAGGGTGAGTTTCTAAGGTGCCGAACACGGTGGAATTGCAGATGGATCGCAATCTTGGTCTTTGGCGATGGTGGGCGGCGGGATGAGGATGAGCGAGGCTTGGCCTCTGGTAGATTGGAATACAGACCTTTAAGACGCGCCTGACTCATTGGCAACGACACTTGGTTCCAAGATATTCAATCAAGGAAGCGGCTTTTAGCTGCTAAGTCAGCCGTATTGGCCGTGATGGCAGACGCGCCTGACTCATGCCAGGCCGTGGCGGAAGGGATCGCTGGGATCGAAAATGTAAGTGCTGGAGGCATTGACCCAGGCGCGACCCGTCACCCTGGGGATGATTTTTCCATCAGGCAGAGGCTCGAAGGAGCCCTCGAAGACGGTGTCGAGAATACCCGCCTGGCGCCAGACTTGGCCGGAGTGGAGCTTGTCGCCGGCGTGCAGGCAGGCGAGCTTGGCGCTGGTGCCGGTGCCACAGGGTGAGCGGTCATACGCGCCACCGGGGCACATCACAAAATTGCGGCTGTCGGCGAGGGCCGGATTGGCGGGTGGTCCGAACACCTCGATGTGGTCAATGTCGGCACCGTGCTTGCCGGTGATGCCCTGCTGAGCGAGGCAGCGGCGCACGTCCCGTGCAAAATCACTGAGCGCGCCAATCTGTTCGAAGGCCACTGGCGGCCCTTGCCCGTCAATCAGGAAAAACCAGTTGCCACCCCAAGCGACGTCGCCGCGCACGGTCCCCCAACCCGGGACTTCCACGGCCACTGCTGCGGCGTGGCGGTAGCTTGGCACGTTGGTTACTTCGACAGAGCCATCGCTCCGCAGATGGGCGGACACGACGCCCACCGGGGTATCGAAGCGGTGCATGCCCGGATGGATTTTCCTCAGATGGGCGAGGGTTACGGTCAGGCCGATGGTGGCATGGATGCACATGCCGAGGGTGGAAACGTTGTTGAAAAAGATCACCCCGCAGACGCAATCCGGCTCGTCAGGGGCGCATATCAGGGCACCGACAACTGCCTCGTGACCACGTGGTTCGCGGCACACGGCACCGAGCAGCCAAGCGTGTTCGTCCCGCAATCGCTGTGCGCGTTCGGCGAGCGAGCCGTTGCCGAGGTCCGGCCCGCCGTCAATGACCACCCGGGTGGGTTCGCCGGCGGTGTGGGACTCGATGATGTGAAGCGATGCTTGGTTCATGGCCAGATAAAGCACAGCAGTGGCGGTTTGGCAAGTGGCCGCCTGGGTGTTAGGTCCCATTCACCTCAATCACGAAGGGCGAGGGGGTCGTCAATCCCTCGCAAGCATCCGTTGCGCTTCGATTTAATCAAAAAAAAGCCCGCCGGGGTGAGCTGGCGGGCTTTTTGGGGAAACCTGGCGGGAGACCGGCGGCCTCAGAGGGCACGCAGGGTGGCCTTGATGGCGTCGAAGTCGGGGAGGTCCTTGGGATGGTCCTGGACTTCGGCGTAGCGGACGACGCCGTGTTTGTCGATGAGGAAGGCGGAGCGTTTGGGCACGCCGCCCATGATGAGGTTGGCCTCGGGCAGGAATTGGTCATAGGCGACGCCATAGGCCTTGGCGACGGTGTGTTCGTAGTCGCTGAGCAGGGGGATGGTAATGGCTTCCTTGGCGGCCCAGGCGGCTTGAGCGAAGGGGTTATCGCCGGAGATGCCGAACACCTTGGCGTCGAGGTCCTCGTAATCCTTGATGCCAGTGGAAATGTCGCACATTTCCTTGGTGCAGACGCCGGTGAAGGCCATCGGCACAAACAGCAGGAGGATGTTGGCGCTGCCGATTTGCTCGCTCAATTTGATGAGTTGCGGGCCCTCGGCGGTTTTCGTCACGAGGGTGAAGTCTGGGGCGCTGTCGCCTACTTTAATGGTCATGGTGGTTTGGTTGGGGTTGATGTTTGAGCTGCGACTATAGATGCTAACTGCCGCCGGTCAACCGGCACGCGCTCATGAAATACGAATTTTCCCAATTTGGCCGCCATCTCGGTTGTGGCAGCGGCATCGAAGAACTCATGGATGACCTCGGTCACGCCCTGGCCAGCGGCGGACCGGACGTGAAAATGCTTGGGGGAGGCCAACCCGCCCGCATTCCCGAGATCAACGCGGTGTGGCGGCGGCGCTTGCAGGAAATGTTAGATGAGGCCGGTGGCCTGGACCGAGCACTGACGTCCTACGACCCGCCGCGCGGCAATCCGCGTTTTCTCGAGGCGTTGGCCGGGCTGTTGCGGCGCACGTTCGGCTGGGACATCGGCCCGGAAAACGTGGCGGTCACCTGCGGCGGCCAAACGGCGTTTTATTTTTTGTTCAACCTGCTGGCAGGGCCGCTGGCCGATGGCAGTCGTCGCAAGATCCTGCTGCCGCTGGTGCCCGAGTACATTGGCTATGCCAACCAGGGGGTGGCGGGCGGGATATTTCGAGCTGTTGCGCCGCTCATTGAGAAGACCGGGCTGCATGAGTTCAAATACCGGGTGGATTTTGACAAGTTGGAGGTGACTCCGGACGTTGCGGCGATTTGTGCCTCCCGGCCGACCAATCCCACGGGCAATGTGCTCACGGACGAGGAGATTTCGCGGCTTTCGGGGTTGGCGGCGGCGCATGGCATTCCGCTAATCCTCGACAATGCCTACGGTGCGCCGTTTCCCGGCATCATTTTCGCCGAGGCCACGCCGTTTTGGGCCGAACACGTGATTTTGACTCTCAGTCTATCCAAGATTGGGCTGCCCGGCACGCGCACCGGCATGGTCATCGGGCCGCCGGAGATCATTCGTGCGCTCGGTTCGATGAGCGCCATCATCGGCTTGGCCAACCCGAACATCGGCCAGCAAATCATCCTGCCGCTGCTCGAGTCCGGTGACATCCTGCGCCTGAGCCGCGACGTGGTGAAACCCTACTACGCGGAAAAATGCCGACTCGCACGACAGGCCGCCTTCGAGGAATTCGCCGAGGATTTTGAGTGGTACATGCACCGCAGCGAAGGCGCCTTATTTTTGTGGTTGTGGTTTCCCGGCCTGCCCATCACCGCCAGCCAACTCTACGAACGCCTCAAACAGCGTGGCGTACTCGTCGTCTCCGGCCATTACTTCTTCTTCGGCGACGATGACCCACCAGACTGGCCCCACCGCCACGAATGCTTGCGCGTATCCTACGCCATGGATGAGAACGTCGTGCGTGACGGCCTGCGCATCATCGCCGAGGAAGTGCGCCGCTGCCGGATGTGAAGGCGGCCTGAGGATGCCCGGACCGCAGGCATTCTTGCCCGCCCATGTCTCTGATAAGCCCACTGCATGGAGTGCGGCGGTAGGGCTGAGTCCGCCAGGCCGCTCACTGCCAAATCATGATGAGACTGCGGACCTAGGGTGCCAAGGGGACAGAATGTCGCACTCGATCTGTGACATTTTGTCAAGATGGCTGCTTCAGGATGCTAAGAAATACCTGTGTCATCTTTTTAAACTCCTTATTTTCAACGAGTTATGCATTGCTATTAAAATCTGGCACGCAACCTGCGTAAGTGTATCGGCAAACCAGCCGTCACCACGGAAATCAAAAGGAACCAACGCTATGTCAAAAATTCTCGGAATCGACCTCGGCACCACCAACTCCTGCATGGCCGTCATGGAGGGCGGCGAGTCCACAGTGCTCGAAAACTCAGAGGGAGCGCGAACCACCCCCTCCATCGTGGCTTTCGCTAAAAACGGCGAACGCCTCGTCGGTCAGGCAGCCAAACGCCAGGCCGTCACCAACCCGAAAAACACCATTTTTTCGGCCAAGCGCCTGATAGGGCGGAAGTTCTCGGAACTCACTGCCGCTGACAAGCGCATGCCGTACGCGATTGTGGCTGCCGCCAATGGTGACGCCCACATTCAAGTGAGCATTGCCGGAGAAACCAAAACCTACTCGCCTCAGGAAATTTCCGCCATGGTTCTTGGCAAGCTCAAGGCCGACGCCGAGGCGAAGCTTGGCGAAAAAATCACACAGGCAGTCATCACCGTGCCGGCCTATTTCAACGATTCCCAGCGTAACGCCACCAAGGCCGCTGGTGAAATCGCCGGCCTCGAAGTGCTGCGCATCATCAACGAGCCCACTGCGGCGGCTCTCGCCTATGGCCTCGATAAGAAGTCTGACGAGAAAATTGCGGTCTATGACCTCGGCGGCGGCACCTTCGATATTTCGGTGTTGGAGATCGGCGACGGCGTGTTTGAGGTGCTCGCCACCGATGGCGATACCCAACTCGGTGGCGATGATTGGGACAACCTCCTCATCCAATGGGTTGTGGCCGAATTTAGGAAAGATCAGGGGATCGACCTGACCAGCCAGCCTGACGCGCTCCAACGCATCAAGGAAGAGGCCGAAAAAGCCAAAATTGCGCTGTCCTCGACTCAATCCTATGACATCAGCCTGCCCTTCATCACGGCCGATGCCACGGGTCCCAAGCACATCCAGATCACCCTCACCCGCTCGAAGCTCGAACAACTCACCGACTCGCTGTTTGAGCGCACCAAGCAACCCGTCCGCAATTGCCTCGCCGCCTCCGGCCTGAAGGCATCCCAGATCGACGAGTTGGTGCTCGTCGGTGGCATGACCCGCATGCCCAAGGTGGTGGACGTGGCCCGTGAACTCGCCGGTCAGACGCCCCATCAAGGCGTCAATCCCGACGAGGTTGTGGCCATCGGCGCAGCCATCCAAGGCGGCGTGCTGCGCGGCGATGTCAAGGACGTGCTGCTCCTCGATGTGACCCCGCTGACCCTCTCGATCGAAACGCTCGGTGGGATCGCCACCGCCATGATCGAGCGCAATACCACCATACCTGCCAAGAAGTCCCAGATCTTTTCCACCGCCTCGGACAACCAGCCCGGTGTTGATATTCAAGTCTGCCAAGGCGAGCGCAAGATGTTTGCCGATAATAAACGCCTCGGCAACTTCAAGCTCGACGGCATCGCCCAGGCCCGCCGCGGCGAACCCCAAATCGAAGTCACTTTCGACATCGACGCCAACGGCATCCTCCACGTTTCCGCCAAGGACAAGCAGTCCGGCAAGGAACAGAAGATCTCTATCCAAGGATCTTCTGGCCTAACTAAAGATGAAATCGAAAAGGCCAAACGTGACGCCGAGTCCCACGCCGACGAAGATAAAAAGCGCGTCGAAAAAGTCGATGCCAAAAATAAGGCCGACAACCTCATCTTCAACGTCGAAAAGCAACTCGCTGAACTCGGCGACCAAGCCCCGGCCGAGCTCAAAACGATGCTCGAAACCAAGATCACTGCCGTCAAGGACGCCGTAAGCAGTGACGATGTCACTAGCATCAACAGCGCCGTCACCGAACTCGAAAATTCCCTCCAAGCCCTTGCCGCCGCCGCCCAACAAGCCCAGGCAGCCGCCGGAGCCCAGCAAAATCCCGACGTCGAATCCGCCCCGGAATCCCACGAGCCTAAACAAGCCAAAGGCAAAGTCGTGGATGCCGAAGTGGTCGATTAACCGCTTCTCCACCTTCCACGCGTCCGCGTGGCTTCTCAGCGAAACCAAACAACAAACAAACAACAACAAGAAACATATGGCTAACATCAAACCACTCGGACAACGCGTCCTGGTCAAGCGTCTCGAAGCTGAAGCAATCAGCGCCGGTGGCATTGTCCTGCCGGATACCGCCAAGGAAAAACCCCAGGAAGCTGAAGTCCTCAGCCTCGGCACAGGCGGCAAGGATGACAATGGCAACGCCATTGAGTTCACCGTCAAGGTCGGCGACAAGGTCCTCATCTCCAAGTACGGCGGCACCGAAGTCAAACACGACGGCCAGGAAGTGCTCATCATCAACGAAAGCGATATCCTCGGCAT
>Ga0073936_10009049_pt1 | contig 12467 bp, 11 predicted proteins | sample AliMusrvi5mmetaG_FD_87041 | JGI IMG/M metagenome (GOLD analysis project Ga0073936, IMG submission 87041) | Freshwater lake bacterial and archeal communities from Alinen Mustajarvi, Finland, to study Microbial Dark Matter (Phase II) - Alinen... | ecosystem: Environmental > Aquatic > Freshwater >... | reverse complement strand
GTTTCATGCTCCGGCGGGTTCTGGCGCAAGCAAGAGCCGCCGCCGCACCTTCCGCCGCCGCCGCTGCCCGTGTCACCGCTTCCGCCACCGTTCCCACCTTCACTGCCGCAATCCCGCGAGCTGCCGCCGCGTCACCCGTGATGCAAGCGCTGGCGGTTGCGGGCGAGTCCAAGGTCGAGCGTCTTGCCTCGCTGAGGCAACAGGCGGCCGATTGGGAGCCGGCCCGCGATTTGGGGACATTGCGCCAGGCGATGGTGTTCGCGACGGGCAACCCGGACGCCCGCCTGATGCTGGTGGGCGAGGCTCCCGGCTACGAGGAGGAGAAACGGGGAGAGCCGTTCGTCGGTCCCGCCGGGCAAAAGCTCGACCTCATTCTCAACGCCATGGGACTCGCGCGCGACCAGGTTTACATTTCCAACATCGTCAAGTTCCGTCCCGCCACCCCCAACCAGACGACCAACAACCGCAAACCCACCGCGGAGGAAATGGCAGCCTGCCTGCCATTCGTGCGCGCCGAAATCGACATCATCCGCCCGGCCTGCATCGTCGCGCTCGGCGGCACCGCTGCGGAAGGGTTGTTAGGGCTGGCCGGCAGCGTGGGTTCCATGCGCGGGTCGTGGCACCGCTTGGACGGCATCCCGGTGCGCGTCACCTATCACCCGAGTTATCTGTTACAAAGCGGTGCCAATCTGTCTATCAAACGGCAAGTATGGGAGGACATGCTGCTGGTGATGGAGGAACTCATCATGCCGATCTCGCCTAAACAGCGCGGGTTCTTCCTGCAGAAGGGGTGAAGCGCATGCGCTTTGGACTGCGGCGAGCCATCGCCGCTTTGAGCGGCTGGCAAGTTCCAACATCGGAGCCCGGCGATCCCGGCCATTGCGGATTCCGGCGGGCGCGAGGTTGGATCGGCGTTTCCCTGAAACCCGGGTGTGAACCCAAAGCGGTGAAGCGTGCTTCACCGCAGTCCAAGGATTCCGTTAGACCCATCCGCTCACCCCGCGAATTTTTCCGTGACGACGTCCCAGTTGACGACGTTCCAGAAGGCGGCGATGTAATCGGGGCGGCGGTTCTGATAGTTGAGGTAATAGGCGTGTTCCCAGACATCGAGGCCGAGGATCGGTTTGCCGGAGCAACCGGCGACGGCTTCGCCCATGCACGGGCAGTCCTGGTTGGCGGTCGAGCACACGGCCAGCGAGCCGTCGTCCTTTTTGACGAGCCATGCCCAACCGGAGCCGAAGCGGGTGAGGCCCGCCTTGCCGAAGGCCTCTTTGAAGGCATCGAACGAGCCGAACGCCTTGTCGATGGCTGCGGCGAGCTCGCCGCTTGGGGTCTTGGCACCGCCGGGGGCGATGACTTTCCAGAAAAACGAATGGTTGCCGTGGCCGCCTCCGTTGTTGCGCACCGCACCACGGATGTCGGCGGGCACCGAAGCCAGGTCGCCGAGCAATTCGCAGAGCGTCTTGGCTTCGAGGTCCGGTTTGCCGGCCAGGGCGTTGTTGAGGTTGGTGATGTACGCTTGGTGGTGTTTGGAGTGGTGGATTTCCATCGTGCGGGCGTCGATATGGGGTTCGAGCGCGTCGTAGGCGTAGCCGAGGGAGGGTAGTGTGTAAGCCATGATTTTCAGTTGGTTTGGTTTGCGTGCTGCCGGATTGTCCGCTAGGAACGTGTCACAGGCAACGCCGGTTAACAAACCGAGCATTCCGCCACCCGCAAGTGAAAATCGAAAAATGCCACCCATGCCCTATCTCCCGCACGCCATTGCCGCCATCGTCGGACTGCTGATCGGCTGGCTGATTACCCGCCTTTCCGCGTCTGGAAGGATCGCCGCCGCCAGCGAACGCCTCAAGGCGGAGGAACGCCGCGCCGCGGAAATCGAAGTCCGCCTCGCCCATGCCACCGCCGATGCCGAACACAACGAAAGCGACGCCCAGACATTCCGCAACCAACTCACCGAACTGCGCGCCCGCCTCGAAGCGGACCTCCGCGCCGCCGCCGAAAAACAAGCGCTCCTCGAACGCGCCGAAGTCAAACTTTCCGACACTTTCAAAGCGCTTTCCGCCGACGCCCTGCGCGCGTCGTCCGAACAATTCCTGCAACTCGCGAAATCATCGCTCGCCACCCAGACCGAGGAAGCCAAGGGCGATATCGAAAAACGCAAAACCGCCATCGAGGCACTCGTCAAACCGGTCGCCGAATCGCTCGGGAAATTCGAACTCCGCATCGGCGAAATCGAAAAAGCCCGCGAAGGCGCCTACGCCGAACTCAAGGAGCAGGTCCGCTCGCTCGGCGAAGGACAACTCGGCCTGCAACGCGAGACCGCCTCGCTGGTGAAAGCATTGCGCCAACCGACCGGCCGCGGCCAGTGGGGCGAACTGCAACTCCGCCGGGTCGTCGAACTCGCCGGCATGCAGGAACATTGTGATTTCGAAACCCAGCACACGTCCACCACCGACGAAGGCAAACGCCTGCGCCCCGACCTCATCGTGCGCCTGCCCGGTGGCAAGATCATCGTGGTGGATTCCAAAACCCCGATGGATGGTTACCTCGACGCGCTCGAAGCCACCGATGACACGGTCCGCGAGGAAGCCCTCCAGCGCCACTCGCGCCAGGTGCGCACCCATATCCAACAGTTAGCCTCGAAAAACTACAGCGCCCAGTTCGCCCACGCGCCGGAGTTCACCGTGCTCTTCCTGCCCAGCGAATCGTTCTTCTCCGCCGCGCTCCAAAGCGATCCCAGCCTGATCGAACGCGGCGTGGACCAGGGTGTCATCCTCGCCACCCCCACCACCTTGATCGCCCTGCTGCGCGCCGTCGCCTATGGCTGGCGCCAGGAAGCCATCGCCGACAACGCCCGCGAAATCTGCGCCCTCGGCCGCACCCTCCACGAACGCCTCGGCAAACTCGCCGAGCATTTCTCGAAACTCGGCCGCTCGCTCGGCAACGCCGTGGAAAACTATAACAGCGCCATCAGTTCGCTGGAGTCCCGCGTCCTCGTCACCGCCCGCAAATTCGAGGACCTCAAAGCCGCCCCCGAAGCCGCCTCCATCACCAACCTCGAACCTATCGATCACATCCCCCGCGACCCGCAAGCCAGTGGCGCGGGCATCCTGCCCGCCTCTAACATCCAGGCGGTGCCATCCGCAGATCACGCTCTAACTGAAATCGCGGACGATGATTTTTCCTTCGTCCCGGATCCATCCGCCACGGACGAGGATTTTTCGTTTGTTCCAGGGCCTCCCTAGAGGGGCACGGGCGGCCCGCCCGTGTATGGAATGAGAAACGCAAGGAAAACACGGGCGGGCCGCCCGTGCCCCTCTGACCAAAGGCGCGGCTTGCGCTCGAATTCTCATGAGGCTAATTTCATCCCCTGGCCCATCAGCAAACACCACACGCATCATGCCCCAACCCGCACTCACCGGCATCACTCCGGGATCCCTCGCCGCCTGGCTGAAGGATGCGGGCGAACCGCCATTCCGCGCCGCGCAAATCCTCGAATGGGTGTGGAAAAAAAAGGTCTTATCTATCAGCCAGATGACCAGCCTGCCGGTGGCCCTGCGGGCGAAGCTAACAGAATCGTTCCGCCTGACCGCCTTGGAACACACGCACACCCAGGGTTCGGCGGACAGCACGCGCAAATTCCTGTTCCGCCTGCACGACGGCCGCTACATCGAGAGCGTGCTGATTCCCGCCAACGCCGCATTGTATGGCGAGACATCCGACCGCCGCACACTGTGCGTGTCGTCGCAGGTCGGTTGCGCCTATGGCTGCAAGTTCTGTGCCTCCGGCCTGGCCGGCTTCGCCCGCAACCTGGATCCCGCCGAAATCGCCGGCCAGGTCCTCGCCGCCGAACAACTCTCCGGCCAACGCGTGGACAACCTGGTCTTCATGGGCATGGGCGAACCGCTCGCCAATCTCGACAACCTGTTAGACTCCATCGCCCTGATCACCGGTGACAAGACCCTGCATCTGGGTGCCCGCCACCTGACAATTTCCACCTCCGGGCTGGTTCCGCAGATCCGCCAACTTGCCGAGCATCCGCAACAAATCCGGCTGGCCATCTCGCTGCACGGTGCCACCGACGAGGTTCGTCAGCAAATCATGCCGGTGAACCATAAATGGCCGCTGGCCGATCTCTTCACCGCGCTCGACTACTGGAATTCCCGTAGAAAACAGCACCTCACCTTCGAGTACATCCTCATCCGGGACGTCAACGACGCACCCGCCCAGGCCGCGCTGCTCGCCCGCCACGCCCGCCGCCTCCATGCCAAGGTCAACCTCATCCCCTACAACACCGTGACCGGCCTCGATTGGCAACGCCCGTCCGCCAACCACTGCCGCGCCTTCCTCGAATCCCTCCAGCAGGCCGGCGCCACCGCCACCCTGCGCCACGAAAAAGGCGGCGACATCGACGCCGCCTGCGGCCAACTCCGCCTCCAACAGGAATCCGCCGAGGGATTCCTGCCCGCTCAATCGGGGCCCGCTGGGCCACGAATCCCGGTCGATCTCTATCAATCACCCAAGTGATCGGCAGGATATTCCCTTAACTTGACGCGCCTGCCTCAGGAGGGCAGCCGATTGTCCGATCCGTCTGCGGTTTGAGGCTTGGCAAGCGGGTGGGGATGGTGGAAAATCGGGCATGTTCAGCGCCAGCCAACTCAGTCCGGATCAGATCGCCGCTCTCAAGAAATGGGCCGCCGAAGGTGCGACCATGTCGGATCTTCAGCGGCATTTGAAGGAGGATTTCGGGTTTTCCCTCACCTACATGGACACCCGCTTTGTGATTTCGGATCTGGGGATTCAATTGATCGAAGAGCCGAAAGCGGTGGCGATCCCCGAACTCAAGGCCGCGCCCGTGCCCACCGGCAAGGTCACCACAACCATGGATTCGCTGACCCTGCCCGGAGCCTTGGTCAGCGGCAAGGTCACCTTCAGCGATGGCGAGACGGCGATCTGGATGCTCGACCAAAACGGTCGGCCAGGCTTGGACCCGGACACGGCTGGCTACCGCCCGACCCAGGAGGACATCGTCGCGTTCCAGCAACAACTCCGTTCGCTGATCGAGAAAAGCGGGTTATAATCGGTCCACGCACCCGTGGAACACCGACATTACAGACACAATGCCGCAGCGGCGGGGTTGATCTCGTGGATCATGCCGGAAAAAACCCACCAACCAGCCACCGCCAGCCGCCGCCCGAGTGGCGGTGCCGCTTGCCTGTTGGCCGCCATCTGTGTCGTGATGCCTGCCTGCGATTCATCGAAATCCGCCGCCAATCTGGCCGCCGAACCCGCATCCAAACAGCCTGCCCGGACCACCCCCGAACTCACGGCCGCCCGCCTCGAATTGGCCGCCACCCGCATGGCCGCGAAAGCTCCGGATGAGGCGCTCGCCACGGTGGTTGCGGCACTGGATGCCGACCCGGAATCCGCCGAGGCCACCACCATGGTATGGGAAATCCTGACGAAAACCCGCTGGCATGTGCCGGAAATCACGCTCGACCACCACCTGCCCGTGGATCGCCTCGACTTCGCGGACCCATGCTCGCTGTGGGTCAGCCTGGCCGACGACAAATCCAACACCACCGTGCGATGGAATCTGGAATCGCTCGCCATCGAAAGCATCCTGTTTCCCACCCCCGCCGCAGTCACCCGCAGCCTGGTGTTTGATCCGCTCCACCGCTCGGTGGTCGTCGAACGCGGCGGAGTCACCCTGCTCTGCAACGCCCAATCCCTCAAACCCATCCGCGATCTCGGTCCCCTGCCGGATTTTGTCACCCCTTCCGCCGCCATCGCGTTTTCCGCCGACGGCCTGCTGGTCGCCCATCCCACGTTCGCCGCTTCTAACACCCGCGCCGTGGTTTGGCACCTGCGCGACACCGCTTCCGGGGAAATCATCCGCACCTCCGATCCCATCGCCCCGGATCGCCCGTGCCCGCTGGCCGCCTTTCTCGACCGCAATGCCCTGCGGGTCCTGTTGGCCGACGGCAGTTTGATGGAAATGCCGGTCTCGCCGGCGGAACCCGTTAGAACCACCCCGCTGGCGCAGCCGCTCCATTTGCTCCACGCGCAGTTTGCCGCCGACGGTGGCTCGGCCGTCGTCCTGAATGACCCGGGCCCGCACCTCCTGCCGGAATTATTCCCGCTGCCCTTGGGTGAAGTGCCCGCCGCCTTGGTGGAGTCCGCCGACTTGCTCGAACGCTTCCCGTGGAGCCGCCACCCCGGCCTGTGGACCGACCTCTGGCGCGACGCCGCAGATCCCCCGCCGCTCAGAGTGGACGACCGCACCGCCTGCATTCTGATAGAATCCCGCCCGCCGATCCGCACCGGTTCCACCATCACCGCGTTGGCGGTGAGCGACGACCGGGTGATCGTCGGGGAAACCAACGGCACGCTCACCATCCTGCGCACCCTGCCGGTGCCCACGGTAAAACCCGACGCGCCGCAACCCAAGGCGTTCAATCCCAAATCCCTCGCCGCCCTGCGCCAACTATCCATCGCTCTAACAGGAATCCGCTACCGCGAAGCCGACCGCACCTTTGTCACGGCTACCACGGCCGACCGCCTGTCGGCATGCGCCGCCTGCGATTTCAATGCCTTGCTGCAGGTTTTCCCGGCGCTGGATTTCAGCCCCGTCGCCGCCACCATGGCTTCCATCCATCCCCGCTCCGCCGCGCCCGAGGCCTTCCTGCCGCTCTGGGACCGCCTCGCCCACGCCGATTCCTCCGGTGCCTCATGGCCCCGCTGCTTGGAAAATGCCGCGGATCTATCGAATACACCCTGGTTTCAGGAGTTGTCAGCCGCCGTCGCGGCCCGCTCGTCCAAGCAAACCGTGAAACCGGAATCCTCACCATGGTTGGCACCCCTCGGGATCGAACGGGCTTTTGAAACGGTCGATTCCAACGCCATCGAGGCCGCCATTCAAACGGCTGGCGACAAGGGATCCGCTGCGGCCAAAGCATTGGAACTCTCGCTGGCCTCGACCCATCCGGAATGGATCGGTGCCTGTCTGGCCAAGGCAGCCGATCTTCCGCCCTTGCTGCGGCGGATCGCCATGTCGCGCATTGCCTGGCTGCAAGATCGCAAGGCCGACGCCTTGACCGGCTGGCCCGAGGTGTTTCCCGATCTGGCACAAATCCGGCTGCGCGAGGATTGGGACGGCTGGGAGCAGGCGGATTTCACCCAGGCGCTGGAAGACCTCCGCCGCTGCGTGGGCGAGGTGCTGGCCTCCATCGAGGTCCCGCCCAACCCGACCGCCGAGCAGCGCAAAACCATCGCCGCACGCCTCAGCGATCCGGCCACGGTCCAGGCGGTCGGCCGCGCCCGTTTCGCCAGCGCCTGTCTCAAGGCGGCGCTGGCCTTCGCCGCGTTCAAGGAGGAAAAGGAAAACACCTTCATTCTGGCAGCCCGTGCCCGCGACCTGGGCGAAGCGCCCGCCCCCTGCCTGCGCGCCGAAGCCATGGCGCTCACCGCGCTCGGCGACTATCAGAAAGCCCATGACCGCTGGATCACCCTGATCACCGAATTCCCGGTGGCAACCCAACTCCCTGGCGATTACGCCGAGGCCTCCTACACCTCGTTCGAGAACTCCGACCCGCGCCAGGCCATGGCCATCCTGACAACCGGCCTCCACCGTTTCCCCAAAGACGCCAACTTCGCCCTGCGCGCCGGCTGGGTCGCCCTGCTTACCGGCAACGCCGAACGCGCCTATCGGTTCCTTCTAACAGGACAACAGATCGGCTACCCGCCGGAGAAACTGGAAAACGCCATCGCCCTGTTGGCCATCGCCGCAGCGCAAACCGGTGCCATTGAGGATGCCGCCGCCTACTACGAGGACCTGATCGTGCTCGATCCGGAATGGAAGGACCCCGCAACCCTCGAATCGCTCGAATGGCCGGAGGAATTGAAAGCATCCCTCCGCCAGGTCGCCAACCCGGACCTCACGCCAGATCCATCACCAGGACTCTTGCCCACCATTCCTTGAACGCCGCGATGAACGCGTGATGGTCGGCATCATCCTGATAGGCGTCGTGATCCTCCACCGTCGCGAAGCGCATGCTCAACGCATACGTCCACGATTGGTCGATCACCGGCCGCTGCACGACCTTCGCCGGGACCGCCCACCGCCCGCCGGCCACCAGCACGATGTCGAACAATCCCGCCAAGCCCGTCTCAAAGGCCGCGCGGTCCGCGGCATTCTGATGCTCCTCCTTCAACCAGAAATATACATGATGCTCCATGCCCGCCGGATCTAGCCGCCACGCCCCGCCCTGGCAAGCATGGATCCGGCAAAGACGCCGATTTCCGCCGCCCAATTATGGATGTGTGCGGATCAGTTTTCGGATCTCATCATGATTGCCGAGGAAAAAGAACACCAATTCCGGCGGGGTGACGACAAAGACAAAAGCCAGGCGATTCTCCAGCCCAACCCGACATTCAAAGATCGATTTGGTCAGTCGGCGGATACCAATCCCCGAATGGACATGCGGATGGCCCCAGGCGGCCAGAACCCGGTTGATGGCATCACCGATTTCCAAGCGCTCGCGCTTGGGCTTGGTGCGGATACACTCCAACAATTCCTCAGTGACTCTTGCCCGCAACGAGAGCTTCGATGTCTCCGGTGAAGTCGTGGAGTTTGCCCGCTTTGCGGGCGGTTCTGATTTGGCCATGGATGCGGTGTTCGAAGCGTTCCAAGTCGGCGGGCGCCGCGCCGTATTCACGCTGGCCGTAATCCGTGGATTCCACCTGGACTGGACGGAGAGCGACGATCTTCCCATCCACGACGATCCCGATATCGTCACCTTTCAGAGCCCGACGCAGCAATTTGGAAAGGTTGCCACGGGCAGTCGTGGGTGTGATGGTTAGCATGCTCATGGCCGCAACATGTCGCATTTCCGGCGCAAATGCGAGCGAATTTTTCGAGGGATTTCTTCACACGGCAAGTTGCTCGGGTGTGAAAACGATAGGCTGCTTGCTGAGGGCGGAACGATTGACCCAGTAAACCGGCGCTTCTGATAGAAACGCCGCGCGGGCGTCGCAGTTCAACTTCGCCTTGCCGCGGACTGCGTCGAAGAAGTTCTCAAGGTGCGGCTGGTGCGGCGGCATGGCATACTTGGCGCCGTTGCGATTTTGGATCTGTGGCAGATCGACGGACAGATCGTAATCCGGCGGGGGGACATCGGTCTCAATCACGACGATGCCGCCGGGAGCGGTGACCCCGCGCTTTGGGCGGGGCTTCTTTTCCTTGATGACGCCTGCTTCGACGAGGGGTCCCAGGATTGCGCGCTGTAGTCGCGCACAATGTTGGTGAACAAGGATTGCTCCGAAATCCTGATGGTGCCCTCGGTTCCCATGAATGTCTCAAAGTATCCACTGCGGTCACTGCTTGCCATCAGGACCTGATAGAACGCGCGCACTGTGCCACCGGGCGTATCGTAGTCGAAGATCGATGGATAGAAATCATTCGACCCGAAATAACTCTCGGTCATTTCGGCGAAGAATTCCATCTGGTTGGTTAGCGCATAGTGCTTGTGCATTCCCCAGCGGTTGGTAAGCACCGATTGGTATTTGCCGCCGTCGCGGAATTTCTTCCATGCGGCCTTGATGCGCGGTTCGTCGTAGCCCATAACCTGGTCATGATAACCGTGTGTCAGTTCGTGGAGCACCACCCACGGCATCCGGTGGTTTTCAAATGGTGAAAGGAAATCCTCCACGTCCGGGATGTGAACGCATTTCGCGAGATCCTCGCTGTAGCCCTGTTCCTTCAGCCAGCCAACATCGGGGTGATACTGCATGAACCCCAAACCGGGATAGTCGAGATCCAATTCGATCTTCACGGCCCGCAATCCGGTGAGGGCTTTCTCCGGCACGACCGTGGTGATGGCGACAAGGCGCGCGGTCAACAGCTTCAGAGCCCGTTCGCCGAGCGCAGTGCCCTCACCCTTGAGCAACCGGTCGTCCACCCGCACGGTCCAACCCTCGATCATGCGGTTGGTGTGCGCGCTCGGCACTCCGGGCCTGAGTCCGGGAACCTCGCCGGCGCACGGCAACGACAAGAGCGAAAGAAAAGCAGCAAGGGACAAGACGGTTGTTTTCACGGTATGGGTCATGGTTTGGAGATCCGGTTGAAGGTTTGACAGGCGGGAATTCATTTCGGGGATCATTTTACGTTTCACATCCGCCACACGATATACGGCATGCGCGCCCTGGCCAGCGAATTCCCCGGAGCTGCATGGGCGAGATCCCTCATCCTGTTGCGGCGCACACCTCGCGGATGCCGGTGATGGACGGATTGGCGGCGACGCGCGAAATCCGCCGTCCCGGGTCCGCCGTCCGCAATCACGAACTGCCGATCATTGCCATGACCGCCAATGCCATCCAAGGCGATCAGGAGAAGTGCCTGGAGGCGGGCATGAACGACTATATCGCCAAGCCGGTAACGCCCCAAGCCTTGGCAATCATGTTGGACAAATGGCTGCCTGGTAAAGTGGAGTCGCCAACGTCCGATGCCGAACATGGAATGATCCGATGATCATGTCAAATAAGGGCGGCTTGAAATGCGCATGGTGTTGAAGAGGAGCGTCTTTTTCGAGAACTTCTAACGAAACTTTTCTTCCTTCGTATTCTTCGCCGTCTTCTTCCGGTGTCGTTCGGGCCAATGAACCCGAACTCCGATGTTGGATTCTGAATTCAGAGCTGATGAACCACGGATTACACGGATTTTACGGATTGAATTCTAATCGCCCCGCGACTTCTCAAGAGCTTCATTTGGTGAGAAACACCCTCTTCAAAAAATCCGTTCAATCCGCGTAATCCGCGGTTTTCCTATGCGGATCGTAGGTTTTAACTTCGGTTTTCGGGATGAATCTTCCCGCTGCGGCACATTTGACTGGCGTTGCCCGGTGAGGTGCCTAGTTTCCACTCGCAATGCTTTCTTCACCGTCCACCGAACCTGGAACCGAATCCCCGCAAGTTGCCTCCTGGGATCGGTGGATGCGTCCGGCGTACTGGTTGGCCGGCGCGCGGTGGGAAACGTTGCGGCATTGTCCGCCGAGCGAACGGGAGCGCATCGCGGTAATCGGCAGCACGGTGTTGATTCCCACGGTGATGTCGTTTCTGGGGATGATTTTCTATGCCAAGAGCCGGTTTGCCGAGCCGCCGTGGATGGCGGTGGTGGCCATCGCCATGGCGTGGTCGTTCGTGATCATGAACACGGACCGTATTCTGCTGGCCACCTACCGGCCGTTCCAACCGTGGTGGCGGCGCTGCATGCAGGTGATTTTCCGTTTTTTGCTCTCGGCGGTTATCAGCGTGGCGATCGGCTTCCCGTTCTGCCTGGATCAATACCGCCCGGCGATCAAGTATCGCATGCAAACCGAGTTGCAGGGGAAACTCAATGCCCTCTCCGAGGAAGAGTCGAACAAACGCGTGGAATTGGCCAACGAACTGCAAAAAATCCACGAGGACGAATCCACCGCACGCAAGCAAATCGTGGCCAATTACACGACCCAGCGCGCGACGCTCGCGGCCCAGTTGCCGGCCTTGGAAAAGGTCGGCCTCAGCCCGGAAGACGAAGCGGACAAGCGGACGGAAGAGGAACGCACGAAGGCTGCAGACGCCGATTTCGTGGCACCCGCAAGTGGCGAAACACGCAATGTGCTGGCGGCCATTGAGGCGCAAAAAGAAACCAAAACCAAGACCAAGGCGGAACTTGAGGAGAAGCAGGATTTGCACCGCCGGTTGGTGGAGGCCATTGCGCGGGAAACCGCCGGTCAGCCGAACGAATTTTATCCCGAACCGAAGAAGTCGGGTGTCGGTCCCCGGACCAAGGACATGAAGGAACGCGACCTCGGTGTCAGTGCGGATATCAAGAGTCTGAAATTGGCGCTCGCCGCCCAACTCGAAGCGCTCATCTCCAGCGACAAGCAACTCGCCGCAGCGCGCCTGGCGGACCGCAACGCCTTTATCGACGGACTCGTGGGCAAACGCGAGGGTTACATCGAGGAGGCCAAGGAAGCGGAACGCCTGCGCAAGGAGCGCCTGGCCAAGCTCAACGCCGAAATCGCCGCCGTGGAAACCGAATATCCGGAGCGCCTCAAGCGGCTGGCCGAACAGACGACCACCCTGGAAACCGCCCACGCCAGCAACGCCAAGCGTCACGACGAACGCTACTTGCCACAAATCCAGCGCATCGAGCGCAAGATGAACGGCGTGCTCGATCCGATGGAGGAAACCATCGGCCTCTACCGGGTGATCTTTGTCCCCGCGCCGGACGCCGATCCCTTGGTGCCGGGCGAGAAAGACAAAAAATGGATTGCCGGATTGTTCCAGTTTCTCGTCATCTTCGGCACGCTCTTCATTCTGGATCTGGTGCCCATCATGACCAAGATCTTCAGTCGCGCCGGGCCGTATGATGTGCTCGTCGAGCATCCCGAATTCATCGCCAATGCCAACCTCCAGGCCTTGTTCGC
>Ga0073936_10009043_pt1 | contig 12475 bp, 9 predicted proteins | sample AliMusrvi5mmetaG_FD_87041 | JGI IMG/M metagenome (GOLD analysis project Ga0073936, IMG submission 87041) | Freshwater lake bacterial and archeal communities from Alinen Mustajarvi, Finland, to study Microbial Dark Matter (Phase II) - Alinen... | ecosystem: Environmental > Aquatic > Freshwater >... | reverse complement strand
CAACTGGTAGCCAGGAGGTAGGGTGTTGATACGGTATCTTAGCGCTAAGATACCGTATCAACACCCTACCTCCTGGCTACCAGTTGGCTTGCAGGTGGCTTGTTACAGGCGGCAGCGCCGTGCCGCCGCCGGGTTGGGCGCTAAACAAAATGGCAGGCCGACGGCCCGGGCTGTAGGTGAGCATTTCGAGCCTCAGTTTATCGCCAAAATACCAGCTATAAGCAGGCCGCCTGGGATGCCCTCGCTCATCCGCCCCCGTATTGCGTCCGGTCGGTAGCGCACGCTTCTTCTTTTCCGGCAGAAGAACGCGCAAGTGATTGCCACCGGACTTGCGCATGAAAGGGGCCGATGTGAATCAGTTTATGTGACGGCCGAGGCGAGCAGCCCTTCCGTCGCTCTGGCCCTAACCAAGACAGGCATTGAATGCAAATCGAGACCCGGTTGACTGATGTTCAGGCCGCTCTGTCACTCGCCCGGCCGCCGATCCAATCGACCAGCAGAAAAGTGCAGACGAAAAAGGGGAATACTCCGTACAGGGTATCACTGACGGAATGAGAATGTCTGTCAACAGCTACAAATACCGTTACGCAGAAGAGGGCGGCGAGGAGGCACACGACAGCACCTGAAGCGGATACGGGCACATAAAACCAACCGATACGTTTGAACCATTGTATTTTCATATGTTCTGTTTGCTGCATGCTTACGGCTATTACTTTGCGCCACAAAGTAAACCGGGTCAAACGCTGCTTATGTACCTGCCGCAGGGTCACATTTTCAGAGAACAGTTCCCAGGTTGTGACCAGTTCAGTTTCTGGGCTTCATTCATGCCGCCTTGGTCAAGTCAGTGCCGCTTCCGGATTTGTCCTGAGCCGCAGCGCTGCGGTGAATCGGGGTTACACCGCGCCAAGCGGAGGACGGCTCTTCACGATTAGCGCATTTGCGGGCGCCGCCTTCCAGTTCCTTATCAGGAACAACTCAGCATCCCCTGTTGGGCCGTGCGTGCCAACTCCGGACATTACGTACGGCTTGTATGTAGTTCACCCGACGAGGGCCTCGGCACAAACGGGCGGCGAAACCGGGGCGCCGCGTCGGGCGTTGACGAGCGTCAGCAGCGATGGACGTTCGCACTTGTCTTCCTCCAAAATGCCCCGACGTATCGCAGGCGATCGCAGGCTTCAACCACCCTGTCAAAGAAGGCATTACGCCCCCCCCGGGCTTGCTGGCGTGGCCAGCACAATAGGAGACTCCCTATCGGCGCGCGGCCACGCGCCAAGGGCTCCCCGCCGGTCGAGCCGACGGTAAAACGCACGATTGGAAATCCCGCACCCTCGCTCCGCCCAGCCTGCCCTGATCTCGCTGTCCAGCTCACGGCTGGCCTGAGGCCAGGACGGAACGGAATCCGATCTCGTTGTTGCTGCGCGTCCGGGTGCCGAAGTTGCGAATCGCTGTGCGGCAGTAGAACGGGTTGTTGGACCAATTGCCGCCTCGGAGCACAGGGAACGAGTCTGATTCGGGACCACGTGGGTCAGTCTGCGGGCCACTCGAATATGAACCATACCAATCCCAGCAATACTCCGAAACATTGCCCAGCATGTCATACAACCCATACCCGTTCGCCGCAAAATACCCCACCGGACTTGTGTAGGGGAAACCGCCACTGGCGAAGGTCGGATAATAACCGCGCGTGGAACTTGTGTCGTAGGCATAGTCGCCGCTGCTATAATAGTTTGCCATACTATGCGTGATGTTATCGGTATTCGACCAAGGGAACCGATGACCAGCGGCTCCGCCCCGCGCCGCCTTCTCCCACTCCGCCTCCGTCGGCAACCGGTATCCGCTGCTCCACTTCACCCAATCATTCTGCACGTCGGTATTCCCACTTCGATACACCGTCGTCTGCGCCGCGCTGGTATAGTAGGCCGGAGTCCGCCCCTCCTTCTGCGACCGCGCGTTGCACCACTTCACCGCGTCATACCAATTCATGTTCTGTGCCGGATGATTGGCGGCCTTGCCACTCGCTATAGCCGTGAAAATGTAGCCGTTCGTGATTGCCCACTCGTAAACCTCGTCCCACAACGCCTTCGTCACCTCATACTTATCCATGTAAAAGGCGCTCACATACACCGTGTGCAGCGGCAGTTCCGCGGGCAGTCCATCGACTGGGCCCATGCAGTTGCCCATCGTGAAGCTGCCAGCAGGAATGAGGACCATGCCCGAGGGAGGATTGGGGTCGTACAGCCTGTGACTGCTGACACTGTTGCTCGCAGGAACCTGAATGTAGTCAATCCAGTTGGCGGCAGCTCCCAGGCTGCGAGCGGTTTGGACCGTATAGTCGCTTCCAACCTGCGCGTTCGTCCAAGTGATGTAGCCTTCCGGGGTGAAGGCGGTAATGGTGGTTGCCGTCGGGCCGAGAATCCGGAAGAAACGTGCCTCATCCGCAATAGTGCGCGGGGCAACCAGCCAAAGGGCTATACTGAGGGTGCAGAGGAACCGAAGGGATTTCGAGATTGATGTCTTCACAAGGTCAATGTCGTCTTCATAACGTTCTTGGAATTGCTCGCTAACGCACTAAACGGCCGCAACAATACGAATCTGCTGGGAGACTGCAATCCCAATTCCAAGCCACCGCTTTCCGCCCAGGATGCCCTGAGACGCGGCGAAAAAGCATCCAGCAGGCCAAGGGGATTGCCAGAGTGCTGAAATACCGGATGGAGGTTGCGCGTACTGGGGGATTCCCAAAAACCACAGCCGGTTGATTACCTCCTTAACGCTGGCGGGTCAGCGTGCACGGGCGGGGCCTACCCACCCACCGCCACCACGGTCCCAGGATTTTAAGAGATTCCTTACCTCGTTTGTCAGATGCCAAGCTGCCGGCCAAGCCGCCCGGCTGGCGGCGTCGTCTTGGCAGGCCGGCTTTGGTCCACGATCACCAGTCACGACAGAAGCCATTCCTTAGCGCCGGGGCGTGCGCCAGTGGCCTTCTGGCGAGCTCCAAGAGGGTGCCCGCTACCCCCCTTGACATGGTAGAAGCGACAAACCCCGCCACAGGCTCCTGGCGCAGCGTCTTTGGCCCCAAAGGTTCAGGCAGACAGACTATCGACGGAACGGCATTGCTATCTTTTTGCTATCTTTTCGAGCATCCTTGCAGACGGGAACGGAAAAGCATAGAAAGGAAGATAAAGCCGATGTGCTGAAAAGGCGCATTCGTGGGATTGCCTGTGAATATTGGGCGAAAGTAGGGTTTTCCTTGGGGTTTTCGGGTGGTGGTAGGAGAAGGATTCGAACCTTCGTAGGCGTAAGCCAGCAGATTTACAGTCTGCCCTCGTTGGCCACTTGAGTATCCTACCACGGGCCACCCGCTTCGAGCGAAGGTGTATTAAGCCACAAGGGCCCGCCCTTGTCAACCCAGCCTCAGTGCCCTAGTTTGGCCGGATGTTTGATTCGTTAAGCACCAAGCTGCAAGCCGCATTCAGGAACCTACGCGGTCTAGGCAAGATCTCCGAGTCCAACGCAAGCGAAGCCTTGCGGGAAGTGCGGCAGGCCTTGCTCGAAGCCGACGTGAACTTCAAGGTCGCGCGGGACTTCATTGAGCGGGTCAAATCCAAAGCCCTCGGCCAGGAGGTCGTCCAGAGCATCCAGCCGGGACAGCAAATCATCAAGATCATCCACGACGAGATGGTGGAGCTGCTCGGCTCCGCCAACGCCAGCCTGCAGTTGAGCGGTAATCCGAGTTGCGTGCTGATGGTGGGTCTGCACGGTTCCGGCAAGACCACCTCGAGCGGCAAGCTGGGCCGGTTGCTCCATAAGCAAGGACGCACGCCCCTACTGGTAGCAGCGGACGTCTATCGCCCCGCAGCCATGGAGCAATTGGAGACGCTAGGACAGCAATTGGAGCTGCCGGTGTTCGCACCCAAAGGCGAGACGGACGTGCTCAAAATCGCGCGGGAGGCGCTCGTCTTCGCCCGTGCAAACAACCAGAACACGCTGATCTTCGACACGGCGGGGCGCCTGCAAATCGACGAGCCGTTGGTCCAGGAGCTGGTTCGGTTGCGGGACCTGGTCAAACCACAAGAGATCTTGCTCGTGCTCGACGCAGCGACGGGACAGGAAGCGGTCAATGTGGCGAATCACTTCGACCAGGCCCTGAAGATCAGCGGCTGCATCTTGACGAAGCTGGACGGGGATGCGCGTGGCGGCGCGGCCCTAAGCCTGCGTGCGGTAACGGGAAAGCCGATCAAGTTCGTGGGGGTCGGGGAGAAGCCGGAGGAATTTGAACCGTTTCATCCGGAGCGCATGGCGTCACGGATCCTAGGCATGGGCGATGTGGTCAGCTTAGTCGAGAAGGCTGCCGAGGCGGTGGACCTGGATGACGCGCAGCGCATGGAAGAGAAGATGCGCAAAGGCCAGTTTTCGCTCGATGATTTCCTGGACCAACTGCGGCAGATGAAGAAGCTGGGATCGCTGGAATCGATCGTGGGCCTTCTGCCCGGCGGTGCGGGGGCGCTCAAAGGGGCCGACTTGAGCAAGCAGGAGAAGGAGTTCCGGCACATGGAGGCGATGATCTGTGGGATGACGCTGCAGGAACGGCACAATCCGCACATCCTCAACGCTCGCCGGCGCCAGCGGATCGCCAAAGGCAGCGGGGTCTCGGTGACCGAGCTGAATACCATGCTTAACCGCTTCGCGCAGATGCAGCAAATGATGAAGAAGATGGGGAAGTTCCAGAAGATGATGGCCCGGATGGGCGGAGGAGCGGCGGGTTTATTGCGGAAAAGATAAAGTCCTGAACTAGCGGGAGATTTCCGAATCCCGTCAGCAGCACGCCCGGCGTTGGCAGATCCTTCACAACCTGCAATTCCAGCTTGAGAACTGGGTCGGAAGCCCATATGCAAGATGCGGTGCAACCGCACGATTCAAGAAACTTGGGCCCCACAGAACGCTGCTGGGGACGTGCGGCCCCGGCAGGTGCCAGCACGGCGGAGCTACCCGCCCCTCTCAGCGGTGCCGCGCTTCTTGTTCATCGGATCTGCGACCAGGCAACCGAGTTCCTGATTTATGCCATGGTCGTCTTCAGTCCGTGGGCTTTTGGTGCCACACAGGATTGGGCGATTGGGGTCATGAACACCGGGGGGTACATTCTGGGTATGCTTCTCCTGTTCAAGATCCTCAGCCGGCGGATCACGGGGTGCCGGCCTGAGCGGTGGGAGAGACCGCAGTGGAGTTTCTTCACCTCCGCCATGCTGGTCTGCATGATGGCTGTGTTGGGCTATTGCGCGGTGAGCGGGCTCAACTGGCGGGCGGCATTTACAGAGGAGACACTTCAGTTCCAGTATCGGGACCCGATTACCTGGCTGCCGCACAGCTATAACCGTGCGGCCACCTGGAGTATCTTCTGGGGCTACTTGGCCTTGGCTTGCGATTTCTGGGCGATTCGGGACTGGTTGCTGACGAAAGCACCCGAGGAGTTAGGGCAGGATGTCGCTTCCCGGAGCGCCGTTGCCATCCCCCGACGCTTACAGCGATTGCTCTGGGTCCTCGGCATTAATGGTGCGCTACTGGCGTTAGAGGGGTTCTCGCAGCGTGCGCTGGGTTCAAGCAAGCTACTCTGGATCATCGAGCCGCGGATCAATAAGAGCCCCGAGGCCCAGTTCGGGCCCTACGCCTACCGCAGCAACGCCGCTCAGTATATGCTCCTGTTGTGGCCTCTCATCCTGGGCTTCTGGTGGATGCTCGGAGGAGCGGGGCCGGCTCGGTGGGCAAGATTCCGCCATTACCTGTTGCCCTGCGTGCTTGTCATGGCGATGGTTCCCCTGGCTTCGCTGAGCCGGGGCGGGGCTATGATCGGCTCGGCCAGCATTCTGGTCGCGATCTTCGTGGTGCTCAGGTTCGGAGCACAGAAGCAAGGTGCTTTGATCTGGGGAGTCTCAGCCTTGCTGGCGGCCGGGCTTCTAATGGGCGCGTTCGTCGAATGGGAGCTTCTTAGCCCCAGGTTCGAGAAACTTCCGCTCGATTCCGGGCGACGCGAGATCTGGCAAAACACCTGGAAAATTGCGAAGGACTTTCCGTTGTATGGCACGGGCCCAGGCACGTTCGACGCTGTTTATTTCCTCTATCGCCCCGCGCAGAAGGATTCTTGGGCAGCGCAGGCGCATAACGATTGGCTGGAATTCCTGGTGACTTTCGGGATCGGCGGTTGCGCCCTTCTCTACTTTGGTCTGGGCCTTGTGCTGGTGTCCCCGTTGGTCGAAAAGCGCGTGACTGTTCCGCGGGTGTTCTTTTGGCTGGTTTACCTCGGACTGGCCAACTGCCTCTTGTTCGCCGCGGTGGACTTCCCGCTCCAAATCTATTCCCTGATGTTCTTGTTTGTACTCCTTTGTGCTGTTTTAACCTGCGTTTCCCGAAGGCGGCACGCGTGAACAGGTCCACTCTCAGGGCGTCGTCGAGTGGATGGGCCCGTAAACGTGGATGGCGTACTCGGCGAAGGTATCGCCGACACGATTGTTTTCCGGTGGCAGACTGCGATTTTCTCCGAGCACCGGCAGCCTCTCACCAACCGGAGTCGCCCGGCGGGGAGGCAGCGCAAAACTATATTGAACCTCGTGCGGCGTATTGTTGATGGCGAGGATATAATCCCCCGCCGGAACACAGTCGTTGCCTGTCGTCACGCGCAGGAGAGTCGCCGTGATGCTGCTTTCCAGGGCCGCATTGAAAGCACGGGTCGGATCGGCAAACTCGTGTTCCTTGGCCCACCACAGGCGTCGGCCCTCGAACAGCGGTTCTCGCGTGCGAATCTCGCCCACCACTTGCTTCAGGGACGCCCAAAGATCAGGGTGGTCGCGCATTTTCCATTGGCCATCAAATTCGTAAAAAAAGATGCCGTTGGCCCCTCGAGCTACCGCCTCATACGCCATGCAACGGAGCTCTTCATAGGCCGGCGGCCTCAGGTTCGATGGCGTGCGCAGCATGCCCGGGTAGGCGGTCCAATCGAAAGCCTGGATGACGGCAAACAAAGGCTTGTCCGGTCCGATCGCCAGGCGGCCCATGTTGATATGCTGGCCGAAGTTCGCCAGGGCCAGCCAGGGGATCGGATACCGATCAACGATCAGCAGGTCCGTGATTTGTCCGTAGTCCAGAGCGTCATAGCCCTGGTATAGTGTCAGGGCCGAGGGTTTCCGCGCGCCGGATTCCCTGAGCTTGCGCTGGCTCAGTCGAACCGCTGAAGGCGGCACGCCGTCCAGGTCGGGTTCGTCGATCAGGTACCAGGCCCAGAGCGCGGGATGCGCGTCGAGCCCACGGAGATCTCTGGAAGGTTGGAGGCCGGGGGGCGGCAGGGTTGCAAGGACTTTCAGGCCCGCCTGCCTGGCAGCACCGAGGTAATCCAAGGTCGCCGGTCCCACCACGACATCAAAGCCTGCCTGGCGGATTTCAGGGAAATCCGCAGTGGACCGGACCCCGTAAACTCCGACCGGAAAACTCCGCTTCAGCGGGCTGCTGCAGCCACATGCGAAGAGTGCCAGCGCGAAAAACACAAGAATGGGGCGACGGAGGGTCAACGCAAAGTACGGGACGCCGTACCTAACCTCGCACCCACCCGCGCTCGGTTTTGAAACATCCCGGCTAAGCGCCATAGACGCCCTTCTTTGAGTATTTCCCGTGGTAACCGTAGTCGTAGTAACCGCTGTCGTAACCGTAACCCAACCGGCGGCGCACAGGCATGCGGTTGAGTACCATTCCCGAAAGGGGGGCGGCGGCACCCTGAAGGAGTTGGATGCAGCGGGTAACCGAGCGAAAGGAAGTGTGCGCCGCGCGGATCACAAGGCAGACGGTTTGTACGTGTTTCACCATGAGCAGCGTGTCGCTGACGGCGTGGATGGGAGCGGAATCGACCACCACACGATCATAATCCCGCAGCGCGCGCGCAATGAGGCTGCTGAGGCCATCTTTGGCCAGCAGCTCCGCGGGGTTGGGGGCGGTGGTACCCCCGGCGATAATGAAGAGATTGGGCACCCTGGTGGTCTGGATCACCTCTTCAAATGACTTGTTACTCGTCAGGAAGTCAGTGACGCCAAAGGCGTCCGTCTCCTTGCCCGAGAGAGTTGCTTCCACGTTAGGGCGCCGAAGATCCCCGTCAATAATCAGGGTCTTCAAGCCGGCATGGGCCAGGCTGGCGGCGTAATTGACGGAGGTGAAAGTCTTGCCTTCCTGCGGCATCGCGCTGGTGAATAGAAACACGCGCCGATCTTCGATACGGCCCAGCATGGAGAGGTTCGTGCGCAAGGTACGGAACGATTCCGCGCCGGTGGAATGCGGCGCATCCACGACGAGCAAAGGGCGGTTGTTCTTATTGACTTCCTTCAGCTTGGCGGTGGTGCCGAGCACAGGCAGACGCAGGAGTGACTCGGCCTCATCAACTGTCTTAATCGAGGAATCAAGGAAGCTGAATGAGAGCACGGCCAGGATACCGAGGCCCAGGCCTACCATGGCACTCATTGCCATTATCATCGCTCGCCGCGGCGCAACGGGTTTGTCGGGTACATAGGCCTGCTGCACGACGTGAATCTTCATCGGCTTGATTTCCTTGGTCACATCACTTTCCTTCATGGTCTTGAGCACGGATTCATAGAGGGCGCGGTCGGATTCCACTTCGCGCGCGAGGACCCCATATTGAATCGAGAGATCGTTCAGTTTCAGCGCCGCAGTCTCCTGCGTGCGTCGGGCGCTCTCAAGAGCTGTTTCGGAGGCGCGGGCGGCATCCAGGCCCGACTTCAAACCCTGGGCCGCTTTGGAAGCACTCTGGGCCAGATCCTCCTGCAAGGCCGTCAACTGGGTTTGAGCCTGGATGTACTTCGGATGCTTGGCCTTGTAGCGCTGCTTTAAAGCGGCGAAGTCGCTTTCCGCTTTGCTCAGGCTCGTTTTGGCGGCGACCACCGAATGATCATTAGCCACTGCCTGGATGGTCAGGAGAGCCTCCGCATTGTTGCTAAGTGCGAGCACTTGGCTGTAGTCGCTCTCCAGTTTGATGCGCAAGGACTTGGCTTCCGTGGCTTTGGTGCTGAGTTCCTTCAGCTCCGCGACAACGGTGTTCTGGCGGTCGTCGAGCGAGACGGCATTGTTAGTCTCTTTGTAAGCCTGCAGTGCGGTCTCGGATTCCTTGAGCTTTTTGCGCAGGCGCTCGGCTTCCGTGTTTAGCGTTTTCTTGGCGTCAGTGCCGGTGGCAAGATGCTGTTCGGCGTTTTCGCTCATGAACTCGCTGACGAGGGAGTTGGCGAGTCGGGCTGTAAGTTGCGGACTGGAGTGCTTCACCGTGATGTCAATCAGACGGGTTCCGCGGCGCAGTTTGACGGTCGTGAGGAGGTCCAGCGCTTGGGCCAGATCCTCTGTGGTGACAGGCTTGTTGGTGGTGGAAAGCTTGATCGCAGTGGAAAAGAAGCGCTCGTCGGCGGCGAGATTGTTGCTCGCGATCACGCGCTCCAGGAGCGGGCGAGTCTTAATGCTCTGTGCGACGGTTTGGAGGAAGTCGAGGGCCTGGAGGTCTTCGAACTGAACGTTTTCAATCTTGAAAACCGGGGCCTGGTCCTGCTGCACCTTGACCGTTGCTGTGGCCGAGTAAAGGACCGTGGCCCGGCGAATGTACGCGAAGCCAAGGGCGACGCAAATTACCAGGGAAATCCCTATAATCCAACCGCGTTCAAGCATCGCGTGCCAGACACGGCGAAAATCGGCGGTATGATCACTATGTGCCTCGTCGGGCGGATAGGAGGGAGAATTGGGGGGATTCAAAGGGGCGTGCATGCTTGAATTAGATCCATTTTTCGCCAACAATGATAACGTCGTCCGGCTGTACCACAAAAGGTTTTTGCTTCTTGTCGGCCGCCATGGCCTCGGCGTCCAGCTTAATTAGCGTATTGGCCTTGTCCACCGTTCGCTGGACCGTTATCCGGCGCGGGTTGCCGATTCGGGTATAGCCGCCCGCCGTGGCGATGGCCTGGAGCAAGGAAACGGATTCGTCGGTCGGCATGTCGTACGTGCCAGGGCGCTGGACCTGGCCCAGCACGGTGAAGCGTCGTTTGGCAAACTCAGTCACGTTGAGGCTTACTTGCGGGTTGACCAGGTAATCTTTAGCCAGCAAGTCCCGGATGATGGCATTGGCCTGCTCCAGGGTCTTGCTGATGACTTTCACCGAGCCCAGTAAGGGCATGCTAACCGTGCCATCGGTTCCGATGCGCGAAACGGAGGTAAGATCATCTTCCTGGTAAACCTTGACCTGCACGACATCTCCCGAGCGCAGGACATATTGCGGGGAAGCCGCGGTCAACGGTGCCGTGGTGCCCGGGGCCATTATCACAGGGGCGGCGGCGGCAGAGGCCGGCGGAGCCGCCGAGGCTTCGGACGCCGCCGATTGCGCCGAGCTGGCCAAGGGCAGCACCAAGGCGATCAGTAGGATCGAGCAAGGTACAAAATTCATATGGCATCCTAATTCGATCGCGGCGGAAATGTCCACAACCGTTTTCTTGGAGCGCGCGACCACCCGGGCGTGTTGGGCACGCCCATCGCCCCCCAAAATACAAATAAAGCGAAAAAGTCAGTTGACGAGTTTGTCCTGATCTGTTAAAAAAGGGAACGGAACGTACGTTCGAGGATCGGGTAAATTGATAAATTAAAACTGATGCTTGTTAGACCTATGAAACCAATTGTAGCTGTTGCGCTCACTGTCGTCTCGTTGGTTGCGTGCAATTCATACGGAAAAGATGCGCTGCAAGCCAATCCTTTCAATGAGATTCTGTCTGCGACTCCGGCTGTGGAACTGCCGGCCAAAGCGGCAGATTTGGTCTTGCGTGCCAAAGCACCCGACCGATCATCTGCAACCCTCAATGCCGTGAAAGGCGCGGTATCAATAAATTCAGCCGCCGCCCCAGCCATAGTGGGTGCCGTCGCCAGGGCGGTGCCAGACATGGCGTCCGTAGCCGCGGGCGCTGCCGCCTCCGAACAGCCCAAACAGGCGAGCGTGATTGCCAAAGCCGCCGCTGCCGCCGCTCCTTCCCAAGCTGGTAAAATCGTGGCCGCCGTTTGCCACGCAGTCCCGAACCAATACCGTAACGTGGCCATAGCGGTGTCCCAAGCGGTTCCCAGTGCAAGCGAGGAAATATTGTCTGGCGTCGCCTCCGTGCTTCCGGAACTTAAGCCGTCCATTGACAAAGCTCTGGCTGCTTCAGCCGGGAACATTGTCTCCGTAACCGCCACGTTGGACCAGATGGTCAGTTCCACCCCTTCTTTAGTGGGGTTCGCACCGATGGTCAGAGGGCCCGCAGTCGGTCCGGCATATGTTCCGCTCACGACGACACCTGCCAATGTCACACCTGGCAGCTCGGGCCAAGTACCGCCCGGTGGGCGCAATTACGCCAAGCCGTAAGATATTGGCCCTGACATTTCGATTCAAGAAAGATCGGAATGAGAAAATGGACTAGCAGTACGGCCTTGCAGCGCTGACAGCAGTTCAGCACCAGAGAAGTGCGGGCTAAAACGGTTCAGCGACGGATAAGTTCTCGGTGTGGAGCGCTCAATACGGTGAGCGTTTTGGCCTTTTGGTTCCAGGATTTGTTATTGGGATCATCGCTAATCAGTTTTTTACTGATTTGATTGGACCCTTCACATCTTCTCAGACTCGCCCTGGGAAAAATATTTTGGGTGGAGCGAACCGCATTAATGGACTGGCCGACCTGAAGGATGTTTTTTTATCTGATTAGCCCGCAGTGTGGTCATGTGCGATTACGCGCTGCGGCACCCAGGGATCCTCGATGGCCACGCACGAATGGATGGAGCGGCAGGCCCTGCGGCAGGAGGTGATTGTGGCCACCAACGATAACTGCCTTTGTGGAGGGCATCAAGTTTGACCGGGTTAACCGATTGATGGCTCGGCTGCAGCACGAGTCGGCCATTCGGAAACTGGCGGCGGTGCGCGAACGGTGGCTTTGTTCCGGCGCTCTGGGCTTTCCAATTGACGCGAGTCGATAACAGCACAGCGGTTTCCAATATCAGTGTTTGGTGTGCCACTCATAGGGACACCACACCTCAAGAGATTACGAGCGGCCTAACTCGATACCCGGTCCCTTCACCCCACCCGAAGTCAGGACATCCCCTACCTAAACAAAAAGGGCGCTAGCCAGCGCTCGCGCCCCTCAAGTGTTCTTGACTCGCGGCTACTCTTTCCGTCCGAGTCGGCGTGCTGCAACCAGCATCCCTAGCCCGCCCAAAACCGAGAGCGACAACATCGAAGGCTCAGGCGTCGCCACCGCTACCATGTCCGCCCCGAAAGCAGCATTCGGCGGTACCAAGCTGTTCGTCAGCAATAACCAGCCCCCCCCATTGTTCTGCCAGTAATCGCCAAAGGTCGTCCCAACGGTCGGTGGCCCATAAAGATCCAAGCCAACCGAGTCACCCAATCCCATTCCTGAGAACTGAACAGTCCAAGTCAGGT
>Ga0073936_10009031_pt1 | contig 12485 bp, 11 predicted proteins | sample AliMusrvi5mmetaG_FD_87041 | JGI IMG/M metagenome (GOLD analysis project Ga0073936, IMG submission 87041) | Freshwater lake bacterial and archeal communities from Alinen Mustajarvi, Finland, to study Microbial Dark Matter (Phase II) - Alinen... | ecosystem: Environmental > Aquatic > Freshwater >... | reverse complement strand
CGCTTCCACACCTTCAACATGGGCATCGGCTGGGTCGCTATCGTCAACGAATACCAGGTGGACGCAGCCCTGCAAGCCGGCCCGGGCGGTGTGGTGCTCGGCCAAATGGTACCGCAGGACGGAGTACGCGTGACGGTGCAGGGCGAGTGAAGCGGCGAATTTTTCCAATATGAGCGATTTTCTCAGTCATGAATGCGGCATAGCGGCAGTGCGATTGCGCAAGCCGTTGGCCTATTATCAAGACCGCTACGGCACCAGCCTGTGGGGATTGAATAAATTGTTTTTGTTGATGGAGAAGCAGCACAACCGGGGTCAGGACGGCACCGGGATCGGATGTGTGAAGCTGAACATGCCGATTGGCCAGCCGTATGTGCAGCGCCGCCGTGGCATTGAGAAGGACGCGCTGGCGGAGATTTATCGCAAGGAACTGAAAAATTTCCACAAGCTGGCCCGCAAGGGAATCCTCAAGCCAAAGGATCCGGAAAGCGTCAAGACCCACTTTGATTTTGGCGGCGAAGTGCTCGTCGGCCACCTGCGCTACGGGACATCCGGCGAATTTGACGCTGGCTCGTGCCATCCGTATTTGCGCCGCAGCAATTGGCCGACGCGCACGCTCATGGTGATGGGCAATTTCAACATGACCAACGCCGCGGAGCTCAATCAGGTGCTCATTGAACGCGGCCAGCATCCGGTGTTTGGGACCGACACCCAGACGGTGCTCGAGGAAATTGGCTACCATCTGGATGAGGCGCACACCGATTTGTACCGCCGCTTGCGCGATGATGGTGTGCCCGGCCACGAGATTCCATTGCGCATTTCCGCCGCCCTCAACGTCCCGCGGCTCATCGCCCAGTCGGCTGCCGCCTGGGACGGCGGCTACGCCATTTGCGGGGTCATCGGCAATGGCGACATGTTTGTCATGCGCGATCCGCGCGGCATCCGCCCCTGCCACATGCTCGTGACCGACGAAGTCATCGCCTTCACGTCCGAACGGGTGCCCCTGATGACCATCTTTGAGGTGGAAGCCGAACAGGTGCAGGCAGTGGAACCCGGCAGCGTGGTCACCATCAAGGCCGACGGCTCGATGACCACGACCTCGTTCGCGGCACCCCAGCCCCACACACCTTGTTCGTTTGAACGGATCTATTTTTCCCGCGGCAATGACCCCCAGATCTATCGGGAACGCAAGGCCATGGGTGCGGCCTTGGTCACTCAGGTTGTGGCCTCCATTGATGGTTCCTTCGACAAGACCGTCTTTTCGTTCATTCCCAACACCGCCGAGACGGCCTATCACGGATTGATGGACGGGCTGCGGATGTACCGCCGAGAAGAAGTGCGTGCGGCCATTCTCAAGAGTGTTGCCGAAGGGACGCTGACCCCGGAGTTGGTCGATGACTTGATTTTGCGCAACTGGCCGCGCGGAGAAAAGGTGGCCAACAAGGACATCAAGATGCGCACCTTCATCACCCAGGACAAAAGCCGCGATCAAATGGTGTCCCTCGTCTATGATATCACCTACGGCCTCGTCAATCCGGGCGATTACCTCGTCGTCCTCGATGACTCCATCGTGCGCGGCACCACCTTGAAAAAATCCATTCTCAACATCCTGGCCCGCACCCATCCGGCCAAGATCATCATCTGTTCCACCGCCCCTCAAATCCGTTATCCGGATTGTTATGGCATCGACATGGCCGAACTCGGCCGCTTCATCGCCTTCCAAGCCGCCGTCGGCCTCCACAAACGCGCGGGCCGGGCCACCTTGCTGGACCGGATCTATCAAAAATGTCTGTCTGAGATGGACAAGCCGCCCGCCGAGCGTACCAACTGCGTCATGGAGGTCTATGCCGCCTTCACCGAGGAGGACATTTCCGCAGAAATCAGCCGCATGGTCTATCCCGAAAAAACCGATTGGAAGGGCAGCGTCGAGGTGATCTTCCAAACCATCGATAACCTCCGCGCCTCCATCGATGGGCCCACCGGCGATTGGTATTTCACCGGCAATTACCCCACCCTCGGCGGCTTCTCCATGGTCAACATGGCCTATATCCGCTGGCACGAAGGCATCAGCGGCCGCAGCTACGACCTACCGCTTTGAGGCGGAGCAAGATTAGCCCTCGCATGGTAGCGGCGTGTCTATGACCGTCGCTGACCATGAATCGCCAATGCACCCGCCTTTACCGCAAACGTCATCTCATCACGCTTCCTGACCTCGACATTGAAGTGACAGGGAATTGGCGATTGACTGGCGGCCTGCGCGGTCAGCAGAACTTGTAATTTTGAAGGACCGAAATATGCATGACACTGAAAGACAATCCCACAAGGAGACGCCAACATGAAGAAGAATGGATTTCACCACCGAGGAGAATTACCGGAAGACCCGGGACTCGGAATCCGAACCCAGCCAGTGGCCGTACGCCTTCGAAGCAGATCCCTCGTGGCGGCCCGTTTTGGTGAAGGTCGTCGAGACGCCCAGGCCGACTGCGGTCATCGCCAGCCTCGCCGGGGCGCGAAAGCCCGTGCGCTCATCGCCGCCGAGGACGGCACCGTGAGCCTCTACACCGTCGGCGGCCTGGCCACGACCCATCCGGCATCGCCAGAGGCCATCGTCCGGACTGGCGAGGTGCGGGTGGGCCTCAATCCCGTCTGCCTTGCCTACCAAAAATTTGCCCCTGACACGGTGATCGCCGTATCCTGCGGCGATCGCGAACTGGCCTGGATCCGCTACGGCGAAGCCGGGGCTGAGGTCATCCGCCGACTGCGCGACGCCCGATTGCGGGACCCGGTTTTCGCGGAGTCGGCCGACACCCACGGCATCGAGACATCGTTGCTGACGGTCGCCGACTTCAAGGGGCGGAAGATTCTCAATTACCGTTTCAGCACGCTGGTTTTCGCCACGCAAGGCGGCGCGAAATTTGGCATGGGACCGGACGGAAAAGACGAGTTCGAATGCGGAGGAGTTTTGGAATTCCCCGGTTCACCGTTCTGCATCAGCGCCACCTCACTCATCGGGGAAACCTCGCACGCAATTCAGACATCGCTTCACGCCCTGAAACGGCCCGAATCCGACCCTTCCCAAAGGCCTCAAGGCGACGGTCAGCCTCCTGAATCCACGCGGCTTCCAGCTCCGATGAGCTGCGCGACAGGCTCTCAAGCAACCTGTCAACCAGCACGGCTCGCTCGCGGTCTGGCAACAAAAGAGCTTCCTTCTCAAGAATTGCGGCATCCATACGGCCAAATCCCGCGCTTTCCCGGCGGCTCACGCAACTGATTTTTTCCCTGAGCTTGGCTAGCCGCATGCCTCACTCATGCTCAAATCCTCAATCTATCTTCTTCCATTTTTCAGGAAGAATATCTCGCGCAAATCCGCCAAAACGCAAAGGAAGATGAGCATGAATTGAGTGAACCCTCCTGCGTCTTTGGTGCGAGGTCTCTTCTCTTCCTGAGCTTGGCTAGCGCCATCGCTCCGCCCAAGCTCAATCCAAAATCCAAAATTCCACGTTTCGGTCCTTCAAAGTTCGAATCTGCTAGGCGGTGAGAAATGCGAACATCGAACATTCAACGCCGAACGTCCAGCGCCGAACCGAAGAGAACCAAGAGAGAAAGATGGGCCGTTCAGACTGTTGCTTTCGCCTCATATCGTCGTGTTGAGCCGTAGCCAGGTTCCTGTCTGCGGGGGCGAATTGCCGTGATCCCAGTAACTTCGGGGAGTATGCGAAACAGGAAATGAATCGGAAATCTCTTGAGATTGCCCCGGCGGCGACCCGTACGGTCGAAATGATGTCTCTCCGGGTGTTCCCGTGCATAATCGATCGCCTCGCTAAGTTCCTGCCAAAACAAATCTCCAAGATCAGATGAGATGGCATCGTAATGATCGACGAATGCCCGGACCTCCGCTGGCACCTTCGGGTGGTAAACAACCGCTCTCACCGATTGCGGCGGCCAACTTGAGACAGAAATTCGGCGTGGCTGATTGGGGTGACTGATCCTGAGTCCATCTCCACTTCCCGCCTCCCTACTTCCTCATCATTTGGACCTGACGGCGAGCCAGACAGGCCGTGGAGTAAATACGCCACCAATCCCTTCCGATCTTCCTCGGAGAGTTCCTTGGTCTGTTTCTGAATGTCGGCAAGCCGTACCACGGGGGTGCGCTACTAGGTAAAATTTATCGTCACAAGTGCAATTTTGGCCCATGGATAGCCCTCCTATTTTCTACGGCCATTGCAGTCTTATTGGACGGACGGTCGGCTAACTGGGGGCAAATCCTACCCGGATGAGGAGTGGCGCAAGATCTATGGCCCGTTCCTCCTGTATTGCAACCATCACTTCACCATTCCGCAGGTTCGGCCAGGCACTTATACCTTTTACTCCTGCACCAATGGCGCGGTCGGAGAATACTCACATGAGAATATCGTGATTAAGGCGGGCACTAACACACTGGCTGGGGACCTGCTCTGGCAAGTGCATCATCCATGCCAAGTATTGCGTGGAGTACCTCACGATTCCGACGTCGCTACTGAGACTAGGTGCCAACACGATCACGCTGGAACAGGCCGGAACGAATACCCAGACTCATGTGATGTATGACTACTTATGTCTGGAACTCCCATGAATATGAACTCCAAAATCTACCTCCTGGCTCGTCCTGAGCACCTGCCTGTTGAGCAGGAAGCTCCAGCGTCTCGTCCGCTGGCGGAAGCGCTCGCCCCGGACCAGTTGCTGAAGGTGGCCCAGTTGGCGTCCGTGGTGTCGGTCCGGGTTTGATCCGCTCACACGGTAGGGACAACCGATAGATCATGTGCCCGCCGAGGTGTCGTGCGAGGATGGTGGATCGAGGATGGCGGATCGAGGATCGTGGATCGTGGATGGCGGATGAAGAGGCGGGTAAGACTTTTCATTTTCGAGCCTCTGGCCGCAGCGCCCACGCAAAAGCGAATGCAGCGTGCTCCCAGCCCGGCGCCTTCTCCAAGCATGGGCTGCTCTTGGCACGCGCTGCGGGACGCAGCACGCACGGCCTGCGGCGGGAGGCACGCAGCCACGTGGCGTGCCTCCCGCGTCTCGCGGCAGGCCGTGACAGCGTGCCTCCGGCCGCTGTGCCCATGCAAAGCGAATGCAGCGTGCCCCCAGCCCGGCGCCTTCTCCAAGCATGGGCTGCCACTTGGCACGCGCTGCGAGACGCAGCACGCACGGCCTGCGGCCGGAGGCACGCAGCCACGTGGCGTGGCTGCCGCGTCTCGCGGCAGGCCGTGACAGCGTGCCTCCGGCCGCTGTGCCCATGCAAAAGCGAATGCAGCGTGCGCCCAGCCCGGCGCATTCTCTAAGCATGGGCTGCCACTTGGCACGCGCCGCGAGACGCAGCACGCACGGCCTGCGGCCGGAGGCACGCAGCCACGTGGCGTGGCTGTCGCGTCTCGCGGCAGGCCGTGACAGCGTGCCTCCGGCCGCTGTGCCCATGCGTAGTGAATTCAGCGTGCCCCCAGTCCGGCGCCTTCTCCAAGCATGGGCTGCCACTTGGCACGCGCCGCGAGACGCAGCTCGTACGGCCTGCGGCGGGACGCCGCAGGCACCATCCTGCCCGCCGCCATTCTTCAGCAGCGCATCCCCCCGGTGTATCAAGATTGAGGTCAGGTGTTCCGAGGCTTGCAGAAACGAGCAATCCGCAGCAAACTGGGGCGTGTCTGAGACCCATGAAAGTGCGAGGCGGTGGAGCGGGTACGTGTGCCCGGATTGCCGGCTGGTGTTCCGCGTGCCGCGGGACCATGATGGCAGCGGCTTGGTTTGCCAAGGCTGCCGACGCTTGTTGCGCCTCCCCACAGCCGGTGAGCCGACCCCGCCGCTGCTGGCCGAACCGATCAAATCCACCCCGATTGCACCTCAGCCCGCACCCGCCAACGACATGCGGTCGGCTGACGCCTCCAGTGAGGTGCCTGACTCACAGCGAAGCAAACGCCGGGTGCGCAAACGGCGCAGCGCCGAATCCCACAGCGAGACGCCCAAACGACCCTCCTGGGAACACGAAAACTCCCGACGCTCCAAGTCAAACGGACATGAGCGGCAGTCCATGCAATGGATGTTAGGCGGAGGCCTGGCCATTTTTGCTCTGGCTGCCTGGGGCGGCTGGTTTGTGCTTCGGGGGGACGGCACCAAGACCAAGGCGGTGGCTGAGGTCCCAAGGCCATCGCCAAGCCCGGCCGCGCCAGCGGAGTCTGCCGGAGTGGCCGAGTTGCCCGCCATCATGCAACGCAGCGTGCCGTCGATCCTAACCGAGATTGAGCCGCTGGCCCGCAAGTTTCTAGAAGCAAAATCCCCCGACGAGTTGCTGCCCGTGATCCGCAATCCGCAGCGGGCCAAGCCGCGTTTGATGCGCCAATACCCAAAGGGCCGCATCGAGCCACCCGGCCTGGCGCAATTCAATACCAGCGGCAATCTAATTTTTGGCGACTCCTCGGCAGTGGTCGAAGTCCGCACACGCAATTCTGAAACCCGCCAACTCACCTTTGTCGTGACTCCTGAGGGCCTCAAAATCGACTGGGAAAGCTGGGCCGGTTGGTCCGAGATGACGTGGCCGGCCTTGCTCGCCGAGGTGCCCACCCAAGCCACCGCGTTTCGCGTGGTCGTCAAACGCGTCGATTACTATAACTTCAGTTTCTCCGATGACACCCAATGGCAGTCCTATGGTCTGGAGTCCCCCGATGGCGAACACATGATCTTCGGCTATGTGAAGCGCGGATCTGCTGCAGCCGAAAAAATCCACATGAGTTCTGACGTCGAACAGGCTGCTATGATTGTCAAAATCCGCTTTCCCGCCCAAGTTGCTTCGTCTAACAATCAAGTGGTGATCGATGACGTGCTCTCCAACGACTGGCTTGAGAAGGATGAATGAAACCTGCCATGAACCAAACGACCTATGACAAGGCGCTTGAACTGAACCTCGACCCGCAGGTGTACGGGACGTTTGCGGAGATAGGTGCCGGCCAGGAAACCGCCAACTGGTTTTTCCGCGCATCAGGCACCGCAGGGTTGGTCGCCAAGTCGATCTCAGCCTATGACATGACCATGAGCGACGCGATCTATGGCCGGGCCTCGCGCTACGTGTCGGCCGAACGCCTCACCGCCATGCTCGACCATGAGTATGCCATTCAACTCGAGCGCCTCGCTCCGAGCCGTGGCTCCAACACCACATTCTTTTCGTTTTGCAACACCGTTCGGGCCCGCGGCTGGCAGGACTCCGGCGAGTGCCACGGCTGGCTGGGCATGCGTTTCCAAATCCAACCCGGCGACGCGGCGTCGGATATTGTTCTGCACGTTCGGATGTTAGACCGGGAAACCACCGATCAGATGGACGCGCTGGGCATCATCGGAGTGAATCTGATCTACGCGGCATTCCGCCACCGCGGCAGCTTGAAACGCTTTGTCGAGGCCCTGGTGGAGAACGTCGTACCCGGGCGGGTCGAAATCGATCTGCTGAAGCTAACGGGACACGGCTATGAAGACTTTGACAACCGACTTTGCGCCCTCCAATTGGTGGCTAGCGGGCTAACGGACGCGACGATGTTTCTACCCAGTGGCGAGGTGGTGCAACCCGCCGAGGCGCTCTACCGGCGGCCGGTGCTGTTGTTGCGCGGCAGTTTCGATCCGGTGATGAACGTGCACCTGGCAATGCTCGGGCAGGCAAACCGCGGGTTCGTCGCTGGCTTGGAGGCCGAAGACAGTGGCCAGGAAATGCGGCTTTGCGAAATTTCATTAGATAATCTACTGCGCGGCCAGGACATTGATTTGCAGGGATTTTTGGATCGGGCAGACGCCTTGCAAGCTCTGGGGGAAACCGTTCTGCTATCTCGCTGCGCCGAGTTTCACCGGATCGCCGGGTTTCTCAACCGCTGCACAACCCAGCCGGTGGGCATCATCCTGAGCATCGGCCTCCTCAATGAGTTGTTCAAAGCGAAGTGGTCGGAAAACCTCCCCGGAGGATTGCTGGAATCCTTCGCGAGGCTGTTTCTCAAGCGAGTGACGCTGCACGTATTTCCATGGAAGAACCGTCGCAGCGGAGAATTGGTGACCGTGGAGAATTTCCGGGCACCAGCGGACTGCGTCCACCTCTATCAACACTTCCGGGACAACGCACGGATCCTCGGCATGGCTTGCGAGGATGAGGAAATGCTGCTCCACACCGGCCGCGACGTCTGCAGGATGATTATTGATGGGGACCAACGCTGGCAACGTCTGGTGCCAGAAGTGGCCTGGGCAATGGCCCAACGCCATGCCCGCCAGCGCCTAGCCACCTCACACCTTCAGTGAGGAAAGCATTCAACCATCGGTGACTCTCACCCCCTCATTGGCAGGATTAATCCGCAAGTAAAAACCCAACGCCCCCCCTTCCACACACCTTCCAGTCCGCACATATTCCTCGCCAAGCCTGAGCCCTGCAGCTATCACATTCGGGTAGGATTTGCCCCATGTTAGCCGCAAAAAAGAGATCCGAAAAACCCACTTGATCTGTAGCTGTGGGCGGCGTTGAACCCATGAAAGGGCGAGAAAACACTTTCCAGCGAGAGGGTGAGTTCTGATGTTACCATGCGCGGACTGACCCCATCCAGCCTCGGAATTCAGTAAACACCCCTGATGTGGCTGGCGACCGATACATCGTAAAAGTGGCGCAACTTGGCATGCAACTCAGGTGACAGCGGTGGCAGGTCAGAGACCCCGGCGTTCGCCACGACCTGATCCGGGCGGCTCGCACCGGTGATGACGGTGGTGACCGCCTCATGATCCAGGATCCAGCGCTGGGCCAACTGCGCCATGGTCCAAGCTGGCGGAAGGAAGCCCTTGAGCTCGTCGCAAAGGGCGACGGCCGTCTCATACGGGATGCCAGCAAATGTCTCGCCGACGTTGAATGCCGCGCCGTCTCGGTTGTAGTTGCGATGGTCGTTCGGGGGAAATTGGGTGGCTGAGGTAAATTTTCCAGAGAGCGCGCCGCTGGCCAAAGGCAAACGCACGATGATGGCAACCCCACGTTTCGCGGCCTCATCCAACAGTTGGAACGCTGGTTTCTGGCGCAACACATTGAAGATGATTTGCAGCGAGGCGAGCCCGTCCTGTTGGAAGCAGGCCCATGCCTGGTCATCGGATTCCACACTGGCTCCAAAGCGCTTGATCTTGCCCTCTTGCTGCAACTCTCTCAACCAATCAAAAACCTCGCCCTGGCGCAACACTGCCGGAGGGATGCAATGCAACTGGGTGAGGTCCAGTGCCTCCACCCCCAATCGCCGGAGAGACGCCTCGGTGGCGGCCCGCACCGCGGCCTCGGTGTAGCCATTCGGATAGAGAGCCGACGTCCTGCCGAGTTTTGTTGCAACAAAAATCCTGCTGGAAGATTTCTTGAGAAATCTCCCGATCAACTCCTCGCTGCGGCCCGCTCCATAGACATCGGCGGTGTCAAAAAAATTGACCCCGGCATCTATGGCTGCTTCAAGGATTTCAAACGCCTTGTCGTCATCAATTGCACCCCAGTCGGACCCACCGAGCTGCCAGCAGCCAAGACCTATTTCTGAGATAGGGAGAGAAGAAGTAGAGCATGGGAATGACCGGAGTTTCATGGATTGGGGTGCGTGCTTGGCGCTCATGGAATTAGCATGCCAGCGGGCAAGATGGAAGCCTCTTGTCCCGGAGAATTCACCCTTCTGCCTCAACGAGCAGCAGCAGAGCGGCGGCGGTTGCCACCGAAGTTGCGGCGCTGGCCACCGCCGCCGCCGCCACCGTTAGACGGAGGTCTTGGGGCGTGGTTGCCGCCGGACTTGCCGCGGGAATGCCGCTCGGCCAGGGATTCGATGTGCCATGCGTGATCGTCCCAACGCGGAATGGGCATGCGAATGATCTTTTCAATCTCACGCAAGTACTCCAGTTCGTCCTCCGAACAAAAAGACACCGCTCGGCCGTCGGCACCGGCACGCGCCGTGCGGCCGATCCGGTGCACGTAGGCCTCCGGCTCGTTAGGCAGATCGAAGTTAACCACCAGACCGACGTCCTTGACGTCCACGCCGCGGGCGGCCACATCGGTTGCCACCAACACGGGGGTGAGACCGCGCTTGAAGCGGTCAAGGGCTTTCTCACGTGCTGCCTGCGACTTGTTGCCGTGGATGGCGTCGGCGGCGAATCCAGCGGCGCACAGGCTTTTTGCTAGTTTGTTAGCCCCGTGCTTGGTGCGGCTGAAAACGATGGTCAGCTTTTGTTGGGCGGCGTCGGCTTGGCCGCGGAGCAGTTGGTCGAGCAGCGGGCGCTTGTCCTCACGGGCCACGAAACACACCTGTTGGTCGATATTCTCGGCGGTGGTGGTTTCCGGCATGATACTGATATGTGCCGGTTCACGCAGGATGGTCCGGGCGAGTTCCACAATGTTAGGAGCGAGGGTGGCGGAAAAGAACAACGACTGGCGCTTGGCGGGCAACATCGACACGATGCGCTTGACGTCACGCAAAAAGCCCATGTCCAGCATCCGGTCCACCTCGTCGAGCACGAAAAATTCCACCTGGCCGAGGTCGATGTGGCGCTGGTCAATTAAATCCAACAAGCGCCCCGGGGTTGCCACCAGCACATCGACGCCGCCGCGCATGGCATTGACCTGTGGTACCTGGCCGACGCCGCCGTACACCAGGGTTTGGCGGAAATTGACGTGTTTGCCATAAGTGGCGAAGCTTTTGCCGACTTGGCCGGCGAGTTCGCGGGTGGGAGCTAGCACCAAGGTGCGGCAGGAGCGCGGGCGGACCTGGCGGGGTTGCAGGTGGAGCGCATGGAGGATCGGCAAGGCGAAGCCGGCGGTTTTGCCGGTGCCTGTCTGGGCGCAGCCTAGCAGATCGCGGCCTTGCAGCAGCAGTGGGATGGCTTGGGCCTGGATCGGCGTGGGCACGGAGTATTGGAGTTCGCGCAAAACGCGGTGGAGGGGCGCAGCCAGTGGCAACGCCTCGAATGGAGTCGGGGTCATGTGGGTCTAAATTGCCAGCTCTAACCGTGGATCGGCGGCTGGCGGGGTGATGAGCGATAGAAGAAACCTCAAACAATCTCTCTCATCGATGAAGACCGGACAAGGGCCCGGCCTTTCAAGCGGCCGGGCGGTGGCAGCGTTGCCGCTGCGCAGGGCTGCTATAAGTGCTGTGAGCCGGGCCGCAAGAAAAATCTCAAACTATTCTTCACAGGCGACGCATCTGAGATTCTGGCGATTACTCCTGGCTGGCGTTGCGGCCCAGCAGGGTTCTGGTGGTTTTCATATCGAGGGAGCGCTGTTGCTTCCAACTGCTGACTTCCGGTTCGGGGAAAACCCTGCGGCGCTGGTCCACTTGGGCGTTAGACGGTTTGTCGAGGCGCTTGGCCCCTTCCTCATGGGCGGTGGAGGTCTTGAAGTCGCCGGTTTTGTAGTCATCGGGGAGGGCTGCCGAAGTGGTGTTAGACTCGTGGGCGCTGTCATGTTGGATGCGCGACGAAGTCTGAAAGCGGCTGCCATCGGTATTGCCGCCAAACGTTTGCTTCGGCACTTCCTTGATCTTGCCGCCCCATTCGGTTTTGCTGTATTCGCTGGTCTTGTAAGATTTGGCGATGCTCGATTTCTCGGTGAAATAGGCCGACTTCCGGTCGCTATCAAACGCGCTGGATTTTTTCACGTCATCGCTCCATTTGCCGTCGGCGTTTTGTTTGACGGCCGGCCCGTTGAATCGTTGCGACATGGATTTGGCGGGCGTCGCTGAGGCCGCTGCAGGGGCGGCAGCCGTGTCGGCGGATGGCTGGGTACCGCAAGAAATGATGAAGATAAGCGGCATCAGCAGTAGGACGGAGCGGAACATAAGGAAAGAAGCTGGAGAGCTTTCAAATAACCAATTGTTAGTGAGCTGCGATGGTTTGTTCGAGGGCGGCATCGGGGAGGGCACCGCGCTCGAGGGCTTGTTGATAGTAACTGCGAGCCTCCTCGAAGCGCTTGCTGCGGGCACACAGCACGGCGAGATTGAAGTAGGGTTCGCTGGGGATGGGATCGGCAGCTATGGCGGCCTTGTAGAGCGCTTCGCTTTCCGTGAGGTGGCCGAGCCGATAGGCAATGGTGGCGAGAAGGTTTTGGCTCTTGGCGTCGTCTGGGGCGAGGGCGACGCTGCGGCGCACTTGGCGATCTGCGGCGGGGAGGTCGCCGAGGGTCATCAAGGCGAGGCCGAGCATGCGGTGGGCATAGGGGTTATCGTCATCGAGTTCGACGGCGCGGCGGAAGGTATCAATGGCGGCGGCGGGGTCGTTGAGGCGGAGGTTAACGACGCCGAGTTTGCAGAGTGAGGATACGTGGCCTGGGTGGTCTTCGAGGATCAGTTGGAACAATTCGCGGGCTGGCAGCAGGCGCTCGGAGGCAAATGCCTTGGTGGCGGCGCGGTCATAGACCTCGATATTTTTATTAGGGCGGAGGCCGGAGCGCGGGCCGGTTTCGGGATCCATGGCTGAGGGGGCCATGAGTTCCATAT
>Ga0073936_10009029_pt1 | contig 12487 bp, 9 predicted proteins | sample AliMusrvi5mmetaG_FD_87041 | JGI IMG/M metagenome (GOLD analysis project Ga0073936, IMG submission 87041) | Freshwater lake bacterial and archeal communities from Alinen Mustajarvi, Finland, to study Microbial Dark Matter (Phase II) - Alinen... | ecosystem: Environmental > Aquatic > Freshwater >... | reverse complement strand
ATTTAAAATCAGATAAATCGTTTCTTCATGAGATCAATTGGGTCTCTTCTTTAAATGAATTAAACCTTAAAAAAAATCAATTACCGGATATTATTCTCCTTGACCTCAACCTCCCTGAAAGCATCGGTATTGAAACATTCGATATAGTTCACTTAAAATTTCCAAATATTCCTATCATTGTACAAACAGGACTAAATGATGAACCTACCGGGTATGCCGCTGTTTCAGGAGGCGCTCAGGATTATCTTATAAAAGGAAATTTCTCAGGCCCTCTCCTTATTAAAGCCTTACAGTACGGAATCGAGCGGAATAATCTCGTTAATAATATTAAACTGGCTAAGGCAAAACATGAGAGGGAAGAAATAATTAGTGAAATATTTGAGAATGCCTCTGTTGCTATTTATAGAACCACAAGCAGCGGCGAATTCCTTGTCGTCAATGATGCAATGGTCAAAATGTTCGGATATGATTCCATGCAGGAATTTAAACTGATAAATGCAAATGATCTTTATGAAAATCCTGAGTCCCGCGTGAAATTCATAACGCTGCTCGAACAAAATAAAAGTATAACCGGTTATGAAGAGATACTCACAAAAAAGGACAAATCTCTTATTACTACTCTTGAAAGCTGTAAAATTATTGACGATAATAAAGGTAATGTCTTCTTCGAAGGCGTTATTGAGGATATCTCAAAAAGAAAAGAAGCTGAAATTGCACTTAGCCAGTCAGTTAAAGAAAAAGAAGTTCTGCTGCGTGAACTATACCATCGCACTAAAAACAATATGCAGGTAATCTCATCCCTGCTCGGCATAAAAGCAGATCTTGTAAATGACGAATATGTCAAAACTATTCTCAATGATATGGGGGGTAGAATAAGAACTATTTCCCTTGTTCACCAGAAACTCTATCAATCTAAAAATTTATCGCGTATTGACCTGGCGGACTATATAAAAGAACTTGCTAATTTGGTACTCGATGGAGTTGACTCAGCATCAGGAAGAGTTTCTCTTAATCTTAATCTTGAAAATATAAATGTACTTATCGATACTGCAATTCCCTGTGGTTTAATTATTAATGAACTTGTCACCAATTCTCTTAAATATGCTTTCCCTGGCAATAGTATAGGAGAAATTAAAATTGACTTATTCACTACCGCCGAGAATGTAATAACCTTAAATGTTTCTGATAACGGAATGGGAATTCCGGATAATAAAGATATATTCAAAACTGAAACTCTTGGCATTCAACTCCTAACCTCTATTGTCGAGCATCAGCTTATGGGAAAAATAGCCTTTGAATTCAATCATGGTGTCTCCTGCCTTATTAGCTTTAAAGACGGCTTATACATGGAAAGAGTTTAACATTTTGAAATCTACTTCATTAAAAATTGCACAGTTCTCTGCCTGGTCAGTTATTTCAATTGGAACGCTCACACTTATCGGATGGCTGTTCAATTTAACTTTATTTAAAAGTGTCATTGATGGGTTGGTGCCATTAAAACCCAATGCCGCTGTTGAATTTATCTTTGCTGGTCTATTCATAATTATCTTGACTTCTCAAACTACTGAACCCTCAGGTAAACGATTATCAAAATCTGTCACCTCACTAGTGCTTACAGTTATTATGATCATCGCATTGCTTACAATGTTCGAATATCTGTCGGAAATTGATTTAGGGATAGACCAGCTTTTATTTTCTGATACCAGTATCTTTTCAGTACATCCCGGAAGGATGGCGCCTAATGCTGTTTTATTATTTATTATTGCTGGGTCCTCTTTATTCCTTATATCATCCCCAAAACCTATAAAAAACAAAGGCCTCATTTCAGGCATTCTTGGCTTGGTTATTACATCCGCTGGCTTTTTCTCTATTGTAGATTACCCATGGTTTGGTTCTGAAAATTTAATAGGTAAGTTCAACCCTATGGCCATTACTGCTGCCCTGGCTTTCATTATACTTGGTGCAGGCATATTTTTTCTTTCACTCAACGTTGAACAAACAACATGGTCACTTAAAAAGAACATTACTATAGGATTTATTTGCGGTATGGTTCTGATGATTGGTATGGATGTTTATTCAGATTTGAGTATTGTAAATTTACAGGACTCGGCTCAAATGATTATTCATACTCATGAAGTTGAATATCATATTTCACAACTATCAAACGCTCTGCAGGATATTGAAATAAACAGACAGATTTATCTTCTGACTGGAAATAAAAAATACCGCGATATTTCTAAGAATAACTGGAGTTCAATAAACTCTGAATTGGAAACATTTAGGAAATTAACTTCTGATAACCCCAATCAACAGGCACGGACTTTACAACTCACTGAATTATTGAATAAACAATTAGCTTTCCTATACAGAACTTTTGCCTCGTATGAATCAATGGGGAATGCTATGGAAGCTAATCAGGCATTCTTCAATGAAAGGAATGAAATATTAACTAAGATCAGAAAATTACTGGTTGATGCTGATAATGAAGAAAAACAACTTCTTTCAGTGCGTGAAAGCGATGCTAATGCAATTTCAAAAAGAACCTTCTTTTTAGTGCCTCTGGGATCATTCGCTAGTACAGGAATTCTTGTCTGGATTTTCATGTTGTTGAACAGCGAAGTTTCTGAAAGACTAAGGTCCGAATCAGCCCTGAAAAAAAGTGAAGGACAACATTCTAAACTTAATGAAGAGCTTAACAGATCAAATCAGGAACTAGAACAGTTTGCTTATGTCGCCTCGCATGACCTGCAGGAACCTCTTCGTATGATAGCCAGCTTTACACAGCTGCTTGAAAGAAAATATAAAGATGATCTTGATGATGACGCACGGGAGTTCATTAAATATGCGGTTGACGGGGCTACCAGAATGCAGAGGCTTATTAACGACCTTCTCGATTATTCCCGCGTTACTACTCGCGGAAAACCTCTTGTTAAAGTTGATCTGGCAGATATTCTCGGTATGGCAATTGCAAACCTGCATACCAGGATACTGGAATCCTGCGCAATGGTTGTTAATGATAACCTGCCATTTGTAAAAGGAGATGAGACTCAATTAATGAGAGTATTCCAGAATCTTATTGATAATGCCATTAAATTCAGGGGAAAAGAAACCCCGCATATAACCATTACTTCTGAAATTGAAAAAAATAATGTCATAATTGCTGTTCACGATAACGGGATTGGAATAGACATGAAATATAAAGAACGTATATTTATTATTTTTCAAAGACTTCATAGTGCATCCGTATATCCCGGTACAGGTATTGGTCTTGCTGTATGTAAAAAAATAATTGAACGGCATGGCGGAAAGATATGGTTTGAATCTGTTCCCGGTAAGGGAACAACTTTTAAGTTTTCTTTAAAATTAGTATAGGTGACCATAATGGAAAATGAAAAACTTGTAAGGTCAATTGATATTCTGCTGGTTGAAGATAACCCAGGCGATGCAAGGCTTGCTAAAGAAGCATTAACAGATAGTAAAATTAAAAATAAACTGCACTTTGCAAGTGATGGCGAAGAAGCAGCAGATTTTTTATTCAGAAGAGGTAAGTTTGAAGATGCGCCTCGTCCCGATCTTATCCTTCTTGATCTTAATTTACCCAAGAAAGACGGCAGGGAACTTCTTGCTGAAATTAAAAATGACCCGCATCTGAAAAGAATTCCGGTTGTTATTTTAACGACATCAAAAGCAGAAGAGGATATAATCAAAACTTATAACCTCCATGCCAATTGTTATATTACAAAACCGCTTGACCTTGATCAGTTTATGAAAGTTGTTCGGACTATTGAAGAATTCTGGCTCACTATTGTTCGTCTTCCTACGGTAGAACAATAATCTTCTAATCCCCCTTACCAAAAGGAGTCTCTGAAAGCAGTAGGTTGTTTCTACTTCTCTCAATTATATTTTTGATATTTCCCCTCCATTGCCTTATTTTTATTGGTTTATTAGAAGATCGTATGCAAACACCCTTAATGACACAATATAATAAGATCAAACTCGCTTACCCTGATACAATACTTTTGTTCAGAATGGGTGATTTCTATGAAACCTTTGATGAGGATGCTAAAACTGCCTCAAAAGTTCTTGGAATTACATTAACTAAAAGAGGCGGTAACGGAACAACAGATGATACTCCTCTTGCCGGATTCCCGCATCATGCCATAGATACATATCTTCCAAAACTAGTCAGAGCAGGTTACCGTGTCGCTATCTGTGAACAGATGGAAAACCCTAAATTTGCAAAAGGCATTGTTAAGAGGGAAGTCATTGAAGTCGTTACTCCCGGTGTTGCTTTCTCTGATAAATTATTAGACCATAAGAGAAATAACTACCTTCTGGGAATATGCATAAAAGATTCACTCGCAGGCATTTCATTCTGCGACATATCCACAGGCGAATTCTATACATACGAAATTCCTTCTTCTCAGATTCAGCAGCAGATTGAAACAATTAACCCTTCGGAAATCCTGATTCAGAAAAGAGACAAGGATTTGCTTACTCCATTGATATTAAAAAACAATCCTTCTGTTAAAATTACTAAGGTCGATGATTGGATTTTTAATTATGAGTACGCAAAAGAACTCCTAATAATGCAGTTCAAAACAATAAACCTGAAAGGATTCGGGATTGATTCTCTGATTACAGGAATTATATCCTGCGGCGCTGTGCTTAATTACCTGCAGGAAACCCAGAAAGCCAACCTATCCCATCTCCAAAGCGTCTCCGTTTATAATCCTTCTGAATATATGAACCTTGACCATGCAACAAAAAGAAATCTCGAAATTACGTTTTCAATGCATGAAGGGGGCAGGGAAGGATCACTTATTTCTATTCTCGATAAAACTGAAACTGCAATGGGAGGAAGACTCTTAAAGAAATGGCTATCTGCCCCGCTTATTAAACTTGATCCGGTATTAAAAAGACAGCAGTCTGTTGAAGAACTTGTAAGCAATAGCGGCATCAGAAGAAAAGTAATTGAAGAATTAAAAGAAATAGGCGATCTCGAACGATTGATCTCAAAGGTTTGTACAGGACGTGCTAATCCCCGTGATGTTGTAAATATTAAAACATCTCTGAAAAAGATTCCGGCTATTAAATATCTGCTCCAATCAACAAATGGCAAAACATTAAACCAGGTATGTAGCAATCTAATGGAACTTGAGAATTTAATAGCAAGGATTGAAGGCGCCATTGTTGACTCACCCCCTTTAAGTCTCACCGATGGGGGAGTTATAAAGAACGGATTCAGCCCTGAACTTGATGAACTACGGGATATTTCCTTAAATGGAAAGGATTGGATTGCTAACCTTCAGAAAACAGAAAGAGAAAAGACTGGAATCTCCTCATTAAAGGTTAATTTCAATAAGGTCTTCGGTTACTATATCGAAATCAGTAACGCAAATAAAGATAAAATCCCCGCTGATTATATTCGAAAACAGACTCTTGTTAACCATGAAAGATATATAACTCCCGAACTTAAATCCTATGAAGATAAGATCCTGAATGCAGAGGAAAAAACTTACGATCTGGAATCCCAGTTGTTTAACGAAATCCGTCTTACTATTGCGGATGAGGCTGAACCTATCCAGCAGAATGCACGACTTATTGCAATGATCGACTGTTTCGTATCTCTTGCAGAATGCGCTGTTCAGTATAATTATGTAAAACCGGATATCGATGACGGCGAAGTAATTGAAATTGTTGAAGGCAGACACCCTGTAGTTGAAAGAATATTGCCTCCCGGGGAAAAATATACCCCCAACAATTGTTCATTAAACAACAGCAAGGATCAAATGATAATACTTACCGGACCCAATATGGCAGGTAAGTCGGTCTACTTGAGACAAATAGGTTTGATCGTGCTCCTGGCACAGATAGGATCTTTTGTGCCTGCTAAGTCTGCCAGGATTGGTATCGTTGACAGAATCTTTACCCGGGTGGGAGCAAGCGACAATATAACTGCCGGAGAAAGCACATTTCTGGTTGAAATGCAGGAAGCAGCTAACATTATTAACAATGCCACATCCAGAAGTCTTATTATCCTCGATGAAATAGGACGTGGCACGAGTACATTTGACGGTATATCAATTGCTTGGGCAATAACAGAATACTTGCATGAAAACCCGGTTATAGCGGCTAAAACATTGTTTGCCACACACTACCATGAACTTAATGAGATGGCTGAGATATTCCCCAGGATAAGGAATTATAAAGTAGAAGTAAGAGAGTATGATGATAAGGTCATTTTCCTTCATAGAGTAAACCCGGGAAGAGCGGATCATAGTTACGGTATCCAGGTGGCACAGATGGCCGGACTGCCGGTTTTTATTACAAACCGTGCTAAAGAAATACTGCAAAATCTTGAAAGTAAAGAACTTACGCCCTATGAGATAAAGAAAGAAAGGCTTCGGAAAATGAAGAATGAGCTGGATAACCAGATAAGTCTCTTTGAAGTTAAAGATGATAAGCTGCGTAATGAGATAAGTGAAATCGAAATAAATAACCTTACACCGATGGAGGCGCTGAATAAACTCAGCGATCTGAAGAAAAGAATTCAGGATAATATTTAGCTTATGTCGGGAGCACGCCCAACCATATAAATATTGTCATTCTGAAGGAGCAAAGCGACTTAAGAATTATGCTTAGTTTTCGTTCAGAATGACAATTAATTATGCAAACCTACTTAGCATTCTCATCATTCTGCATAATACCAAATACATTCCCTTCTGTATCTTTCAAATATGCCATATATCCAACTCCCGGGACTGCCATTTTAGGAACAACCAATGAACCTCCAAACCTGGTAACTTTAGATATGTATTCATCGCATGAAGGGACATCAATTGTGTTAACTACTGGCTGCCAGCCTTCCTGCTGATTCAGGATTCCGCCATCAATTCCCATTTGGGTTTTCTCGCCTGTGGTAACTAACCAATAAGGCATTGGACCGTCCCATTTATTTATCTTCCAGTTAAATACCTCGGAATAAAACTTTGAAGCACGTTCAGGATCTTTAGCTCCAATTTCAAAATGCACTATTCGCGGCATAATAAACCTCCTTATAAAGATTAAATAATATCTGTGAATTCAGGGTTGTAAAAAATGGATATATATTCTTTATCAGTATGCCTTAAAACAAAAGTGATTCCGGCGGTCAACCGGAATCACAATAAATCGGAAGTACAAAGGAGGTTAAGCTGCGTTCTTTTCCATTAGCTTTTTTCTTGTATAAGCTATAAGTCCGCCTGCGTCAATGATTGCCTGACGTGCCTTGGGAAGAGGTTCAATTGCAAACTTCTTGCCTATTGTCAGGTTAACAATCTCGGTATCAGTTATTTCCAGCTCATCATTCTCATTTGCTTCAATATCAGGACAGATAATTGTCCTTAACCCAAGATTGCATGAGTTCTGCAGAAATATCCTTGCAAAGTTCCTTGCTACAATAATAAGTTCCCAACCCTTAAGAGTAGAAGCAGCTTGTTCTCGCGAAGAACCGCAGCCGAAATTATTATTGGCCACAATAACACTATTTGCCGGAACTTGTTTGTTTACCAGTTTTGAATTGAATTCCTTGTAATCCATGAATGCATACATGGGAGTTTCTGTAGGAAGCACTGTTGCCATGTATCTACCAGGATAAATCGCATCTGTAGAGATATCGTCGCCTAATTTTATTACAACTTTAGATTTCATATTAATTAACTCCTTTTGTTGGATCAGAAATTACTCCTGTAATAGCGCTTGTTGCTGCTACAGCAGGAGAACAAAGATAGACATCTGAATTAGCGTTCCCTTGCCTTCCCTTAAAGTTCCTGTTAGTTGTTGAAAGGGATACTTCATTGTCTCCCAATGCACCCTGATGAACACCTAGGCAGCATCCGCATCCGGGATTCATTACAATTGCGCCGGCATTAACAAAGTCCAATAGATAACCCAGACCCATTGCTTCTTTGTAGATCTTCCAGGAAGCGGGGAAAATAAGCATTCTAGTGTCTTTTGCTACTTTCTTACCGCGTAATATATTTGCAGCAATTTCAAGATCATCCAGTCTTCCGTTTGTGCATGAACCGATTACAATCTGGTTGACTTTAATACCAAGCACCTTGTCCACTGATTTTACATTATCAACTGTATGAGGACATGCTATCATCGGTGATAATGTAGATGCATCAATCTCAACTACTTGTTCATAAACTGCATCCTTATCAGGAAGAATAGTTTCAATGTTTTCCTTTACATGCGCTTCTTCTCTTAAATACCTCAAAGTTTCTTCATCTCCGGGCACAATACCAGATGTAGCGCCTGCTTCAACAGACATATTGCAAAGAGTGAGTCTGCCTGAAGTAGACATTTTTCTGATAGCAGTGCCATGGAACTCAATTACTTTGAAGTTAGCTCCCTGCGCAGATAATTTACCAATCAGGTGAAGTATAATATCTTTTGGTGAAACAAAAGGAGAAAGGTCGCCGTTGATAACTACTTTTATAGTTCCGGGAACTTCAACATTAAGAACATTTCCTAATGCCCATACACTTGCCATTTCAGTTGCACCGATGCCGAATGAAAATGCACCTAATGCGCCATGCGATGTTGTATGACTGTCTGTTCCAACAACAACATATCCGGGTCGTACGTAACCATTCTCTGGTAGTATCTGATGGCATATTCCGCCTTCATCGCTTCTGATATCATGAAATTTCTTTATTCCCTGTGCGGCAACAAATTCCCTTATCTTTTTCTGGTTAGTTGCTGTCTTTGCGCTTTCAGCAGGTACGCGGTGGTCAAATATTATAGCTATTTTTGAGGGATCCCAAACATTAGGCTCTAATCCTGTTCCTTTATAGACTTCAAGAAATTGATTGATAACCAATGCACCGTTTTCATGCGACATAGCCAGATCAACTGCTGGTTCTACAACATCGCCGACTTTAACAGATGTCTGTCCGGTAGCCCTGGCTAAGATTTTTTCAACTATGGTCATTCCCATATTATTATACTCCTGTTTATTAAATAATTCCTTTTTCTTTAAATGTATTCATCTGTTCTGCCGAATATCCCAATTCCTTTAATAACTCCTGTGTATGCTGACCAAGAGCAGGGGGAGGGGTTTCAACTTCAGCGGTAGTTTTATCAAACCTGGCTGTTAAGTTGAATAATGATATATCTCCAATTCCCGGAGCGTGAACAGTTTTCAATGTCTTTCTATGTTTAATCTGCGGCTGATTCAATGCGGCTTCGAGTGAAAGAATTTCGCCTGAAGGTATTCCTTTTGCATTAAGAGCTTCAGCCCAGCATGCAGTTTCTTTTTGTTTAAGCTTTTCTTCAAGCAGGGGAGTAAGCAGTTTGCGGTTTTTCTTTCTTGTATCACGTTCCTTAAACCGCGGGTCTTCTTTTAATTCAGGAACACCGACAACATCGCAAAGATCTAACCACTGTTCCTGTTTATTTGCAGCAATGTTTATATAGCCATCCTGTGTAACAAAGGTGCCTGATGGCGCTGCGGTAAAATTATCATTTCCCATAAGCTGGGGCTGCTGCCCGCCTATTAACAGATTTGCAGCGACCCATCCCATATACGGCATAATTGAATCGAGCATTGAAATATCAATGAACTGACCGATGCCTGTTTTTTCTCTGTAGTAAAGGGCTGACATAATGGCAAATGCTGCATTAACACCGCCCACTGTATCGCATACAGGGAAGCCGGCGCGCAGAGGATTAAGTCTTTCGTCCCCGTTAACTGCCATAACTCCACTGAGTCCCTGAATGATTTGATCATACGCAGGTTTAAAGGCATCAGGTCCGGACTGTCCAAATCCTGAGATTGCACAGTAAATTATCTTAGGATTTATTTCGCAAAGCTTCTCATAAGAAAAACCGAGACGCGCCATTACTCCGGGACGGAAGTTTTCTACTACAACATCTGCATTCTTTACCAGTTCGCGGAAAATAACTTTCCCTTCCTCAAACTTCATATTAAGAGTAAGAGATTTTTTATTTGCATTCTGCGCTAGGAAACTTGTTCCCATAAGCTTTTTATTATATTCACTAACTATACCGAGTTTTCTTGCAAGGTCACCATCAACCGGGTTCTCTATTTTAATTACTTCCGCACCGGCTAAAGCAAGATGCAAAGTTGCAAAAGGACCGGCTAAAACATTGGTTAAATCTAGAACTCTAACACCGTCTAATAATTTCATAATAACATCCCCGTCATTGTTGTTTTGATATTTCAGGAATCATTCCTGTTTTATAAATTACACCGGGTAGTTCCCGTTTGAAATATTCCGCGGCTTCTGTTGAAATCGATCTCAGCTTTTCTATATCTATATTGGAACAAAGATCCATTTTCATAAACATATGCGCTAAATCTTCAGTTGCTATATTGCCTGCCGCAACAGCTGTGAAAGGACAGCCGCCTAAGCCTGCAAATGACGATTCAAAATTCCTGACGCCTGCTTTATATGCCGCGTATGCATTTGTTAGACCAAGACCGTATGTATTGTGCAGATGGCAGACGCATTCAGCATCCTGATCCATTCTTTGGATTGCAGAAAATAATCTTTCAACCTGATCAGGGAGAGCATGCCCTGCTGTATCAGCCAGACTTATATTCTTTAAGCCATTATCCAGAAACTTTTGAACAAGAGAGAGAACTTTATCCTCAGGGATCTTTCCTTCGTACCCGCAGCCGAACGCTGACTGAACTGATACCTGGACTTTTTTACCTGCACTTAATGCAGATTTTGCCATGCCGATTATCCTTTCAGTAGCTTCTGCTATCGGCATTCCTGTATTCTTCTGTGAATGAGTCTCACTTGCAGAAACCCCCATGCAGAATAGTTCAACTCCGCAGGCCATTCCTCTTTCTAAACCTTTTTCATTTAGAACCAGACCGGAAAGGAGAGCATTCTGCAGTTTATTTTCAGGCTTAGAAAAATAATTGAAAAGATCATCGGTATCTGCCATCTGGGGCATTCTTTTAGGATTAACAAAAGAACCGGCTTGAATAATATCCACTCCGGTTAAAGCAAGTTCATTGATCCACTTTATTTTTTGTTCAGTTGGAACGACTTCTTTTTCTGCCTGAAGACCATCACGCATTCCAACTTCATGTATAATAATCTTTGCCATTACAATTTTCCTGCTATTGCCTCAGCCATTTCAAGAGTTTTATTGGTGCCGCCCATATCATAGGTTCTTACTTTACCTTCAGCAATTACTTCAGCAGTTGCCTTTTCAAGTCTGTCGCCAAGTTCCTTTTCACCAAGCCAGTCGAGCATCATTTTAGCTGCAAGTATAGTAGCTATAGGATTAACTTTATACTGACCGAAATATTTGGGTGCTGAGCCGTGAGTAGGTTCAAAGACAGCAAGTTTCTCTCCTATATTACCTGAGCATCCGAAACCTAATCCGCCTACCATCTGAGCGCAAAGATCGGATATAATGTCTCCATAAAGGTTTGGAGCAACAAGGACGTCATAATTAAAGGGATTCTTTAATAGCCACATTGTCATGGCATCGATGTTAGCGTCATCCATCTGGATACCGGGATAATCTTTAGCAACGTCTTTAGCAATTTCTAGAAATAATCCGTCTGTTGCACGCACAACATTTGCTTTATGAACTATTGTAACTTTCTTTCTGTTAAAATTCTTTGCGAAGTCAAAAGCTGCGCGTATAATTCTTTCAGAACCTTTACGAGTATTTATTTTAGTAGATATAGCATACTGGTCAAGCGGCAGTTTGCTGAACGCAGAAAATGGTTTTGATAATTTTGTGAGTACATCTGCTAATTCCTGGGGCACGGGATTGAATTCAACACCTGAATATAAGTCCTCGGTATTTTCCCTGAAAACCACAATATCTATATTCTCTTTAAAATTAAGGGGATTGCCGGCATATGCTTTGATTGGTCTAAGGCAAATGTATAAATCAAACAATTGGCGCATGCGGACTATTGGAGAACGATAAATCAAGCCCTTTCCTTTTAAAGCAGGAACAAGTTCTGCTTCCGCCGCTTTAACGGGTTTTGATGTAATGGCTCCGAACATTGCAGCATCGACACTATTTAACAAGTCAATTGTGCGCTGCGGAAAAGCATCGCCTTCACTGCACCAGAAATCCCATCCGATATCACCATGAATATATTCAGCATCTAAGTTTAATTTATTAAGGACTATCTTTGCTGCTTCAAGAACTTCTATTCCGATGCCGTCTCCGGGCAGCCATGCTATTTTATATTTCGACATTTTATCTCCAATATGAACTATAGTTAATAATTAATTAAAGGTCCTAAAAGTGCGGGAATTCCTTAAAATTTCTCAGTAAAATTACTATTAAATTCCGCTAAAACACAAGGTGTTACAGCAGTAATGGAGTCAAATTTTAATCCCTTTTAGCGATTATGAATAGGATATGGATTTGACTTTTAAATAAATATATTTTACATTATTAAATTATAAAGAAAGCCTTTCCCATCCTTTAT
>Ga0073936_10009022_pt1 | contig 12495 bp, 9 predicted proteins | sample AliMusrvi5mmetaG_FD_87041 | JGI IMG/M metagenome (GOLD analysis project Ga0073936, IMG submission 87041) | Freshwater lake bacterial and archeal communities from Alinen Mustajarvi, Finland, to study Microbial Dark Matter (Phase II) - Alinen... | ecosystem: Environmental > Aquatic > Freshwater >... | reverse complement strand
GCAAGTGCCGTTGAGGGCGCCGCCCAAGGCGTTGGTGGCGGTCTTGAAGCAGGTGCCGGCCAGGTCGAACGGGATGGCCTTGCCAGCAGCGTCGAAGGTGGTGAAGGCATAAGGCGAACCGGCCTGCAGCAAACCATAGGCCGACGACTGGGTGCCCTGGACTAGCTGGGAGTAATTGTTGCGGGGCTGGCCGGCTGGCGCGGCGGCGGCGCCGGTGTCGGCGCCGTAGGAAACCGTGCCCGACTGGCGGGCGAGTGTGCGGCCGCCGATGTTGGGTTGGGCGGTGTGCTGGCCAGCAACCGGATAGCGCGGCAGAAGGCCGTCATTGTAGGCGTATTCGCCCGCGACTTCGAAGTGACCGCGGCCACCGGCGAAGCTGCTACCGGCAGCCATCTGGAACAGGACCTGGCCCATGTCGCCGTAAGTCGACAGACCGGCCTGCGCGTTGGCCTTGAAGCCTTCGAACTTCTTGTCGGTGACGAAGTTGATGACGCCGGCGATGGCGTCCGAGCCCCACGAGGCGCTCGCACCGCCGGTCACGACGTCCACGCGCTGAATCAGCATCTGCGGCATCTGGCTGACGTCAACCGCGCCGTTGAAGTTACCGCCAACGACGCGCTGGCTGTCGAGCAGCACCAGGGTGCGCAGCGGGGACAGGCCGCGCAGACCCAGCGAGGACAGACCGATCAAGCCGGTGGTGGTCGAACCGGTGTTGTAGCCTTCGCCCGAAGAACCCTGCAGGGCGGGGAGCTGGGTGATCGCTTCAAACACGCTCGGCTTGGCCTGGGCTTCCAGGTCAGCGGCGCTAACGACTGTGGTGGGCGTGGGAGCATCGAAGCCGGCCGCCTGAAGGCGCGTCGACGAAACGACGACTTGTTCGACACCTTCCTGCGCCATCGCGGCACCAGCGGTGAGCGCCAAAATGGCGGCGCCACCAGCAAGGCGAACGCGAGTCTTCGTCAAACCATAAGTCATAGGCATAGTCCCCCTGGACGGTTGTTCTTCCGGCGTGATGCCGGGTTCTTGGGCGGTTGGATAGCAGACGTGCGCAACGCCAAGCGAGAGAATATTCGATGGAACAGAGGTATAGGCGCGCGGAAAGGCCTGAACGTCACATTATTGCAACGTCGTGAAATCCCTCTTTAAGATTGTGCACTGCACCAAATTTTCCGGCGCCCGATGCCCGTCAGGCGCGAAAAATCCCGTTTCCCGCGCCTTTTCGAGCGCTTTGACAAAGTGTCGGCAGTCGCAGTGGCGCTCAGCGCATTAATATAAGTCATGCCTGCGAATTAACGTCTGCTCGGCGCGCGCGCTGTGCCAGCTGCATTCTGGGACCACCGCCTGAGTGATTCTTTTGCGTAAACAGGCGTTAAGAAAGATGAACGTCGCGCAGCGCGGCCTGCATTTGCGCAAAAACACGGTTCCAGTCGCCGGGCGCGTCCTGACGAAACAACCGCAGCTGCGGATACCAGGGCGACCGCGGTGACTCCAGAAACCAGCGCCAATCCGGCGCGAACTTGAGCGCAACCCATGCTGGACGTCCGAGCGCCCCGGCCAGATGCGCCAGAGATGTGTCCGGAGTGATCACCAGATCCAGCACCTGCATCACCGCGGCACTGTCCAGAAAAGCGTTATTTTCCGCGTCGAAATCATCGCCCAGCGTTTCCACGCGCATGCCGGAGAGCTGCCCGGTGCCGGCGCCTTTCTGCAGGCTTATCAGGCGCACATCTTTCATTTCGGATATCGGCGCCAGCAGCGAAAGCGGAAACGAGCGGTTCGCGATACTGGCGGCGCCCTGCCAGCAGATGCCGATCTTGAATCCGTGCGCGCCAATACGCGCGCGCCACCGTTCGACGCGGCCGGCCTGCGCCTTCAAATATGGAATGGGCGCGGGGATCGTCTCGCGCGTGGTGCCGAAGGCCAGCGGCAGGCTCATCAGGGGGCTGTGATAATCGAAGGCCGGGGGCACGCCGGCGCTGCCCATTATCTCGATATCGCCGCCGGAATCGCGCATCAGCTGCACAAGGGAATCCTGCACCGCCAGGATCACGCGTGCGCCCCGGGCGCGCGCCATCAGCGCATAACGGAAGAACAGGATGGTGTCGCCCAGGCCCTGTTCGATGTAGCAAAACAAGGTCTTTCCCGCGATTGTCTCAACGCCCGTCCAAAGCGGCTGCGGATAACCGCGCGCTTCGATGGGCGCCGGCAACCGCTTGCGCCATTCATAGAGCGGCAAGCCTTCCACCAGATCACCCATCATCAGCTTGACGATGCCTTTGGACCAGTGCGCCATCACATGGTCGCCGTCGCGGGACAAAACCTGGTCGAAATCGGCCAGCGCCGCATCGAACCTGAGCAGGTCCCGGTGCGCGGTGCCGCGATTGGTCAGTGCTTCCAGGTAATCGGAACGCAGGACAAGCGCGCGGTCATAAGCCTGGATGGCGTCTTCATGCCGGTTCATGTCCTGCAGGATATTGCCGCGATCGTTCCAGCCCTGCGCGTTGGCGCCGTCCAGCGCCAGCGCCCGGTCGCTCGCGGCCAGGGCCTCATCCAGCCGGCCCAGCCGGCGCAGCACATGGGCACGGGCGTTGTGGGTCTGCACATGCGCCGGGTCCAGCGCCAGCGCGCGGTCGTAGCTGGCCAACGCGTCGTCGAACCGCGCCAGGCCCTGCAGTGCGTTGCCCCGGTTGTTCCAGGCTTGCGCCAATTCGGGATTGATCGCGATGGCCGCGTCCAGGTCCACCAGTGCTTCCTCGAAATGCCGCAAGCTGACCAGCAGCAATCCGCGCGCATTGCGCAGATCGGCATGACGCGAATGCAGCGCGATGGCGCGGTCATAACTGGCCAGCGCTTCGCTGGCGCGCTCCATCGCCGCCAGTACATTGCCGTGATTGAGCAATGCAAGGTCCGAATCCGGATGCACGGCCAGGGCGGCGGTCAGAAGTTCCAGGGCCTCGGCGTTGCGGCCCTGCTGGCTGCGCAGGATTCCCAGCAGCAGCTGCGCGGTGAATTCGCCCGGCGCGACGCGCAGGACGTCCTGATACAGCGGCTCCGCCTCCGCCAGGCGGCCGCTTTGATGCAGCGCAAAAGCCCGCTCCAGCACGGCTTGCATATTCATGAAGCGAATATCCGGCATAGGCGGAAGGCGCGCAACTTTGCTAGCCAATCCGGGGGCTTGCCGCTATCGTAAGCCATTCCCTGAAGCCCGCCCCAAGGACCTGCCATGCACCGCTCGCTTCTGCTCGTTTCCGCCGTCCTGTGTGTCGCCGCAGCGCCGCTAGCCATCGCCCAGGCGGCCAAGCCCGCTCTTTATACTGATGCCCAGGCCACGGCCGGTGCGCAGGTCTATGTCTCATCCTGCGCCGCCTGCCATGGCACGGCGCTGGAAGGGGTCGCCGCCCCTGCTCTCAAGGGCGCGCCCTTCGGCGAGATGGCCACGGCGCAAAGCCTGACCGCCGCGACCTTGCTGGACGTGATCGCCAACACCATGCCGCAGTCCGATCCCGGCTCCCTGAAGCCCGAGGAATATGCCGCCGTCACCGCCTATATCCTGCAGCAGAACGGCTATCCCGCCGGCGCCACCGCGCTGGCGGCCGGTTCGGCCGGCGCCAAAGACGCCAAGATCACGCCGTAACCCGCGTTCGGAGTTCGTCATGAGGAAATCCGCGATCGCTTTGCTGGCGGCAGCGTGCCTTTGCGGCAGCGCGTTGGGCCAAGCCACACAAACGCCTGCGCCGGTCGGCAGTCTCGGTGAAGCGGCCCCGGCCGTGGGCGGCGGCGCAGCCACCGCCGGGATCAATCCTGTCACCTATGGCGCACCGACCGCCAATCCCGGCGCCTTCCAGATGCAGCCGGTCACGCAAAAGATCGATGTCACCGATGCGATGATGCTGGACTCCGATCATTCCGATGACTGGATCGTGCATGGCCGCACCTATGACAATCAGCGCTTCTCGCCCTTCACCGACATCAACACGGCCAATGTCCGCCAGCTTCGCCCCACCGCACTGATCCAGACCGGCATCACCAAGACCACGGAGATGACGCCGATCGAGGTGGACGGCGTGCTCTATCTGGAAACCGGCGATAACAATATCCAGGCTTATGACGCCATCACCGGCAAGGAGCTGTGGGCCTATTCGCCCAAGCTGGGCTATTCCAACCTGTGCTGCGGCCAGCAGGCGCGCGGCGTCGCGGTCGCCTACGGCAAGGTGTATGCCGCCCAGCTCGACGGTCATGTCGTGGCGCTGGATGCGCGCACCGGCAAAGAGGTCTGGAAGACCGAGCATGCCGACGCCCTGCCCCAGCCGGCTTATTTCTATTCCTTCACCATGGCGCCCATCGCCTATAACGGGCTGATCCTGGTGGGCAATGCCGGCGCCGAGTGGCCGACGCGCGGATTCCTCGAAGCGCTGGACGCCAATACCGGCAAGCTGGTGTGGCGCTTCAATACGACGGCGGCGCCCGATCAGCCCGGCGGCAAGAGCTGGAGCGGCGACAGCTGGAAGTATGGCGGCGGCTCGGTGTGGAACACCCCCGCCATCGATGTGAAGAACAATCTGATCCTGTTCGCCACCGGCAATCCCAATCCGGATCTGGACGGCACCAGCCGCAAGGGCGACAACGCCTATACCGACTCCATCGTCGCCATCGACAGCCGCACCGGCAAGTTGCGCTGGTGGTACCAGCAGGTGGCGCACGACACCTGGGACTATGACGCCTGCGCGCCCGTCGTCCTGTTCGACACAATCGACGAAAACGGCAAGATCGTTCCCGCGGCGGGCGAAGCCGGCAAGGTCGGCATGCTGTTCATCGTCAACCGCCTGACGGGCAAGCTGATCCGCAAGTCCCAGCCCTTCGTGACGGTCAACGAGAACTTCATGAAGCCGCTGACCACCACGCCCATGAGCATCCTGCCGGGCAGCAAGGGCGGCGCCATGTGGTCGCCGCCGGCCTTCTCGCCGCAGACCAAGTATTTCTACACCATGGGCATCAATGAAATTCACGACTTTGTGATGAACCGGCCGCTGCCGGACGTCTACAAGCCGGGCACGCCGATCATCGGCCAGTACAGTGCCGGCAACATGGCGGTGAATTTGAAGATGCCGCCCAACGGCACCTTCACGGCGATCGATACCAATACCGGCGCCCTGGCCTGGCAGTACAAGTCCGAGCGGCCCATGTATGGCGGCGCGCTGGCGACGGCAGGCGGCGTAGTCTTTGCCGGCGAGATGAACGGTGACTTCAATGCCTTTGACGCCAAGACGGGTCAGAAGATCTGGCACTATTCGCTGGGCGCAGGCGTCTGCACCCCGCCCATCACCTACAGGATCAAGGGCGTGCAATATGTCGCCGTGGGCGCCAGCGGCTGTCATGGCGGCGAGATCCTGATGTTCAATGACGGGCGTCCCACCTTCGGCGACGCCTTTGCCATCTTCGCCCTGCCCGACAAAGGTTGAGTTCATGCGCACATCTGTAATCGCGGTGTTGGCGGCGACATGCCTCTGCGGCAGCGCGCTGGGCCAGCCGCCCCAGCCCGTGCCCACGCCCGGGGTAAAAGGCAGCGCCGGTGAAGCCGCGGCTGCGGTGGGCGTCACCACGGCCAAGCCGGAAAGCTTCCTGAACCAGGCCGCGACCCAGAATGTCGATGTCAGCGACGCGATGATGCTGGATGCGGACAACGCCGAAGGCTGGATCCTGCACGGGCGCACCTATGACAACCAGCGCTTCTCGCCGCTCACCGAGATCAACCTGTCGAATGTGAACAAGCTGCGACCCACCGCCATTCTGCAGACTGGGGTCCCTAAGAACTTCGAGAACACCGCCATCGCGGTGGACGGCGTGCTGTATCTGAGCACCGCCGACAACAAGGTGATGGCCTATGACGCCATCACCGGCCAGCAGCTGTGGTCCTATATTCCCACCCTCTCCTATTCCAATCTCTGCTGCGGCCAGATTTCGCGTGGCGTGGCGGTGGCCTATGGCAAGGTGTTCTCCGCCCAGCTGGACGGCCATGTCGTGGCGCTGGATGCGCGCACCGGCAAGGTGATCTGGAAAACCGACCACGCCGAGGTCCTGCCTCAGCCGGCGGTGTTCTATTCCTTCACCATGGCGCCCATCGCCTATAACGGCATGATCCTGGTGGGCAATGCCGGCGCCGAATGGCCGACGCGCGGCTTTCTGCAGGCGCTGGATGCCAACACCGGCAAGCTGGTGTGGCGCTTCAACACCACCGCGGCGCCTGGCGAACCCGGCGGAAAGACCTGGAGCGGCGACAGCTGGAAATACGGCGGCGGCTCGGTGTGGAACACCCCCGCCATCGACGTGAAGAACAATTTGATCCTGTTCGCGGTGGGCAATCCCAATCCCGACCTGGATGGCACCAGCCGCAAGGGCGACAACGCCTATACCGACTCCATCGTCACCATCGACAGCCGCACCGGCAAGCTGCGCTGGTGGTACCAGGAAGTGGCGCATGACATCTGGGACCTGGATGCCTGCGCCCCCGTGGTGCTGTTCGACACGGTGGACGAAAAGGGCCAGCCCGTGCAGGCGGCTGCCCATGCCGGCAAGACCGGTCTCCTCTATATCGTCAACCGGCTGACCGGAAAGCTGATCCGCAAGTCGCCGCCTTTCGTGGATGTCAGTCCCAGCTTCATGACTGCGCTGGGCCCCACACCCACCACCGTGTGGCCCGCCAATCATGGCGGCGCCATGTGGCAGCCGCCGGCTTATTCGCCCCAGACAAAATATTTCTACCAGCTCGGCATCAACGAGGCGCACGACTATACCGTCAGGCAGCCGCTGCCCGAGATCTACAAGCCCGGCACGCCAATCCGCGGCCAGTATTCGGGCGGCGACATGCCCGTGAACATGAAGGTCTTCACCCCCAACGGCACCCTCAGCGCCATCGACGTCGCCACCGGCAAGATCGCCTGGCAGCACAAGTCGGACCGTCCCTATTTCAGCGGCGTGCTGGCCACGGCCGGCGGACTGGTCTTTACCGGCGAGATGAACGGCGATTTCGTCGCCCATGACGCCAGGACCGGCGAGAAGGTCTGGCGCTACCCCTTGGGCATGGGCGTGTGCACTCCGCCCATTACCTACCGGGTCAAGGGCGTGCAATATGTCGCGGTCGGCGCCGGGGGCTGCCACGGCGGCGAGATTTTCATGCAGAATGAAGGCAAGGGCATTTTCGGCGATGTCTTCGCCATCTTCGCGCTGCCGGGATAATTTTCAGACGGGGGTATCAGTATGGACGCCAATACCAAAAAGATTCTGGAAGGCATTTCCACCGCCACCCTGACCACGGTGCTTTTGAAAAAGGGCCTGCGCAATGTCTGGCTGCGCGGCGCGTTTCCCAAACAGCCCGGCCAGAAGCGGATTGCAGGCACCGCCTTCACCCTGCGCTTTGTGCCGGCGCGCGAAGATCTGGCGACCCCGGCCAGCTGGGCCTCGCCCATCTCCACCCGCGCCGCCATCGAGGCGATGGAAGAAGGCGTGATCTGCGTGGCCGACGCCAATGGCGTCACCGATGCCGGCATCTTTGGCGACATTCTCTGCGCCCGCATGGCCAAGCGCAAAGTCGGCGCCCTGATCACCGACGGGGTGATGCGTGACATGGAAGGCGTGCTGGCGACGGGATTGCCGGTCTGGTGCGCGGGCGCGGCAGCGCCGGCTTCTGTCGCCGGTCTCACTTTCATCAACTGGCAGGAGCCGATCGGCTGCGGCGGCGTGGCGATTTTCCCCGGCGATGGAATCGTCGCCGACGGCGATGGCGCGGTGGTCATTCCCCAGGCCCTGCTGGCTGAAGTCACCGAAGCCGCCGCCGAACAGGAAGCCATGGAATCTTGGATCATGGGCGAAGTGGAAAAGGGCACGCCCCTGCCCGGCCTTTATCCGCCGAACGATGAGAACAAGGCGCGCTATGCGGCGTGGCGGAAAGAAAATAAGAAATAGCGCGCCAGCCCGCAGCAACGTCCCCCATCCGTCCATACGCGTCGTTCGCTGCCGCTCAAGACCTATAAGGCGACTGGTGCTCGAATGACCGCTTTTGACCCAAAGCGGACATTCGAGTGGTCATCATTACAGACGATACATTCTGTCGGCCCGTCTTCTTGAGTTACACTTCGTAGCAGCGCCGTGCTTCGGAGGTTGTCACGAACAGATACCGCATCACCCGTTTTGCCTCGATGCTAGCCCGGCTGATCATCGCCGCTCTGCTGTTGGTCGAAGGCGTCGCCTCTGCAGCCGTTAGTTCTGCTCCCGCAGATTTGCAGGAGGATCAACTCCGCAAGCAAGTCGACGATGTTTTGAATACGCCTGTGAACTTCTGTGATGGGGCATCAGAGGCCGCCCACTTCACGGCGGTGTCAAAGGTAATGTGGAATTTGACGCAACATCAACTGGCAAACCATCGTCCGGGTCCAGATGACGTAAAGCACGCAATAGATCGGGCAGTTCAAGCAAATAGCGCTAACGGCGGCGATATGGTTGGGGACCTTCCATATGTTACCGATTGGGAAAATGCAGTCAGACGGGGAGATGCGAACGCGCAAACACAGCTTTTCGACAAGATGACTCCCGCCGCCCAAGCGCAGGCAGCAAACTGGGATCACAACTATGCGCTAGCGATTCAATTATGGACGCCTTTGGCAGACGCAGGCGATGTGAGATCGCAACTCAACCTCGCAAGCTTGTATGACCTAAGCACCACAGGGATTTCGGTAAGATACAACGCAGATCCCGGTCCTAAGGTGACGGCAATTATGAAAAAGGTATTTCCACATTGGGCCCGCGTCGATCCTCCAGAAAACTTGCCGTTGTCGTTCAAATATTTCCGGATGGCGGCTGAGGTGGGAAATATGTGGGGACAATGGGGGTTGGGCAGAGCATATGCCTGCGGGTTTGGCACGGAGAAGAGCCTCGTTCTCGGATACATGTGGCTTAGCCTCGGCTTAGCCCAGCGAGGCGTGACAACAGAGATGACGGGAGCCGCTCTGCCGATGGAAGGCTCCCAGAAGGACTATGCTCTAGATCGCGATTTTCTGATCGGTCAGATGAAACCAGAAGAAATTGACCAGGCAAAAGAGTTGCTGATGCACTGCGTCAGTAGCAAGTATAAGGATTGTCATCAGGCAAACTGAATGTCCGCTATTGGCGCAAAGCGGACATTGGGTGAGGGGCAGTAACGGCAAAGGCGAGGAACTTCATTCCTTGATGTAATCACGCAAGCGGCCGTAGCTCCGCTCGATGTGGCGGCGCATGGCGGCTTCCGCCTTGGCGCCGTCGCGCGCATGGATGGCGGCGATGATCGCATCATGCTCATGCACCGCTTCTTCCGTGATCTCGCTGCGAAAGCAGGACCGGAAGATGTGGACATGGATGTGCAGCCGCGCCAGGGAATCCGCGATCAGGTGATTGCCGGCGCCCTGGGCGATCAGGCGGTGAAACTCGGTATCCATGTCGGCAAAGGCATCGTGTGACGGCGCCGTCTCGCCGCTGGCCAGTTGGCGCTTGTCGGCATCGACCATCGCCGCGGCCGCCTTGCGCGCGGCATGGGGTTCGATCAGCAGGCGAAATTCAAACAGCTCATCCAGCTGGGCGCGGTCCATGCGCGGGCTGGTGGCGTAGCCGGCGAAGTGGCGCTTGGACACCAACCCATTGGCTTCCAGCATGGACAGGGCTTCGCGGATCGGGGTCTGGGAGACGCCCAGCTCGCGAGCCAGGCTGTCCACCGACACACGGGTATCGGGCGGGATTTTCAGGGACATGATGTCGGCCCGGACGCGGCGATAGACCTCCTCCGCCAGCCCGGAGGGGCGGGCGATGGTGCGATCGGCCGTTTCGTTCAGCACTGACGCCAAGGAACTTCACCCACAGAAAGGCTGGCTTTTGCCATTGACCGGGCAGAGCATACCCCATACGTTTCGGAAATCCTATAGGATATTTGATCTGTGAAGGTCGCCGTCGAGGAAGTCCGCAAGCTGGCCGAGGGCATCCTGCTCGCCAATGGCGTGCCGGCGTCCCATGCCACGACCCAGGCCGGGCTGTTCATCGAAGCGGAGATGCGGGCCATCCCTTCGCATGGCTTGCTTCGCCTGCGCCGGGTGATCGAGCGCATCCATGCCGGCCTGTCGAACCCCACCACCAGGGGCAACCAGGAATGGACCGCCCGTTCCTTCCTGTCGGTGGATGGCGAACGTGGCCTCGGACCCGTGATCGCGATGGCGGCGCTGGACACGATCATCCCGCGCGCCAAAGAAGACGGCATCGCCATCGCCGCCATCCGCAACACCAATCACCTGGGCGCGCTGGCTTACTATGCCGAGCATGTCGCCAGGGAAGGTCTCACCTGCATCGCGCTGACCATTTCCGAAGCGCTGGTGCATCCCTGGGGCGGCCGCAAGGCGATGATCGGCACCAACCCCATCGCCATCGGCGTGCCGGCCGATCCCGCGCCCATGGTGCTGGACATGGCCACCGGCCTTGTCTCGATGGGCAAGATCCATGACCACGCCAATCGCGGCGCGCCGATTCCGCTGGGCTGGGCGCTGGACGAGAATGGCGATCCCACCACCGACGCATCCGCCGCCAAGAAAGGCGCCATCGCGCCCTTCGGCGGACCCAAGGGTTACGCGCTGGGCATCGCCTTTGAAGTGCTGGTCGCGAGCCTCGCCGCATCGGCCATCGGCACCGGCGTGAAGGGCACCCTGGATTCGGTGAATGTCTCCAACAAGGGCGACCTCTTCATCGTCATCGCCCCGCCCCATGCCGAAGGCGCCAAGGCGCTGGTGACCGAGTACCTGGAAAGCATCCGCGCCGCCGCGCCATCCGATCCGGAACATCCGGTGCTGGCGCCCGGCGACCGCGCCCATGCCGTGCGCGCCCAGTCGGAAAAGCGCGGCATGTTCATCGACGACGGGCTGTGGGCGGACCTGCAGAAACTGTCGCAAGAGTCAAAAAAGGAAACGTCATGACCCAATTGTTCGGCGCCCTGCGCCTGCCCGCCTCGGTGATCTTCGGCTCCGGCCAGCGCGCCGCGCTGGGCATGATGACGGCGCAGATCGGCAGCAGAGCCTTGATCTGCACCGATGCGCGCATGGCCGGCGATGCCCAGTTCAAGGCCATCGTTGCCGACTTGGAAGCCAATGGCGTGAAGACCAAGGTTTATGATCGCACCGAGGCGGACCTGCCGATCGAAGGCATTTCCGGCTGCGTCACCGAATGCGCCGACTTCAACCCCGACGTGGTGCTGGGCATCGGCGGCGGTTCCTGCATGGACATGGCCAAGTGCGTGGCGGTGCTGCTCAAGCATGGCGGCTCACTGCGCGACTATTATGGCGAAAACAAAATTCCGGGGCCCGTGGCGCCGGTAATCGCGGTGCCCACCACCGCCGGCACCGGATCGGAGGTCACGCCCGTGGCAGTGATCGCCGATACCGAGCGCGGCACCAAGGTCGGCATTTCCAGCCCGTATCTCATTCCGAGGATCGCGGTGTGCGATCCGGAACTGACCCTTACCTGCCCGCCCGGTCTGACGGCCGTGAGCGGCGCCGACGCCCTGACCCATGCCATCGAGAGCTTCACCGCAGCGGCGCGCGAAGTGACGCCCGATCTGACGGTCAAGAACGTGTTCGTGGGCAAGAATGTGCTCAGCGACACCTTCGGCCTGCTGGCGCTGAAGAACATCTTCAAGGCGCTGCGCACCGCGGTGAAGGACGGCAAGAATATCGAAGCGCGCGAACAGATGATGCTGGCCTCGCTGGCGGCCGGCTGCGCCTTCGGCGCGGCGGGCACCGCGGCGGCGCATGCCATCCAGTATCCGGTGGGCAACGAGACCCACACCCCGCACGGCATGGGTGTGGCGCTGCTCATGCCCTATGTGATGGAGTTCAATCGCCCCACCTGCGTCAGTTGCTTTGCCGAGATCGGCCGTGCCATCGGACTTTCCGGCAGTGACGAAGAACTGTCCCGCAAGCTGATTGATGAAGTTGCCAGCCTGCTGAAGGACATCGGCATCCCGGTGACTTTGAAGGATCTGGGTCTGCCCGAAGACAAGCAGGACTGGACGGCAGAAAGCGCCATCGGCGCCGCCCGCCTGATCAACAACAACCCCCGCAAGCTGGACGTAGACGCCCTGAAGGCAATCACCCGAGCCGCCTTCTCCGGCGACCGCGCCACGCTTGCTTCCTGACATCAATAGAGAGAGCCATGACCAATACCCTGACCCTGCCCACACCCAAGACCGGCCCCGCGCCTTTCCCCATCCCCACCGATCTGTGGATCGGCGGCAAATGGGTGGAAGCCGCCAGCAAAAAGCGCGTCGATGTCTTCGACCCTTCGACCGGCAAGAAGATCACCGATGTCGCGGACTGCGACGCCGATGATGCGCTGGCCGCGGTAAATGCCGCCGACAAGGCCGCCGCCGCCTGGGCCGCCACCACGCCGCGCTTTCGCGCCGAGCTCCTGCGCCACTACTATGAGAAGATCGTC
>Ga0073936_10009019_pt1 | contig 12499 bp, 7 predicted proteins | sample AliMusrvi5mmetaG_FD_87041 | JGI IMG/M metagenome (GOLD analysis project Ga0073936, IMG submission 87041) | Freshwater lake bacterial and archeal communities from Alinen Mustajarvi, Finland, to study Microbial Dark Matter (Phase II) - Alinen... | ecosystem: Environmental > Aquatic > Freshwater >... | reverse complement strand
CCGTTGGGTTATCCTAATCGTATTAATGCTTGTCACTTTCGCGACCTCCATTCAGTGGTTGACTCATGCAGCTGTGGTCCGCCCGGCAGAAGTATTTTACAAAGGTCAGGTAGATCCTGCTTCCTTTATAAATATTGATTTTCTGGCACTTTCATATATGCTGATCTTTTTAGTAATGAGCTTTCCTGCATCCTATATTATCGATACCTATGGAATTAAAACCGGACTAACCATTGGATCGGTGATGGTTGGAGTTTTCAGCATCACCAAGGCCATTTATGCAACCAGCTTTAATGGGGTCGTTATTTCACAGCTAGGACTTGCGATTGCTCAGCCTTTTATTCTGAATGCAGTTACAGCAGTGACTGTTCGTTGGTTCCCTTTTTCAGAAAGAGGACTTGCCGCCGGATTGGCAGTTCTGGCACAATATATTGGAATCATCATTGCAATGCTGGTTACACCCTTACTCGTAGGCTCCCACCCTGAATTGGCAAATTACGGCACCGGTTTCGCACAAATGTTATGGATATACGGTATTCTATCCTTAGTTTCATCATTGGCACTAATTCTTCTGATTAGAGAAAATCCGGAAGGCTACGTGTATCCTGTTCAGGTTGATTCCGGGTTCAGAAAAGGGATCCGGGATATGCTTTATAACCGGGATATGCAAATTACCCTTGTATTGTTTTTTGTTGGGCTGGGTATTTTCAATGCCGTAAGTTCAATGACCGATCGTATTTCCGAAATGGCCGGAGTCAAAGATTCAGACGGATTAATCGGGGGAATAATGCTTATTGGCGGAATAATCGGAGCACTGATCCTTCCACTGCTTTCCGATAAATTCCGTAAAAGAAAACTCTTTTTGGTAATCTGCCTTATTGGAATGGTCCCTGGGGTTTTTGGATTGGCTTTCGCCGGAAATCTGGGTTTAAATACCGGGAATACCTATTTAATTTTGCTTATTTCCTCTTTTGTCCTGGGATTTTTTGTGATGAGTGCAGGTCCTATTGCTTTTCAATACGCAGCAGAGGTAAGTCACCCGGTGCCGGAATCGGCATCTCAGGGTATCCTTCTCTGGGTTGGCCAGCTTTCGGGAATGTTATTTGTTGCCGGAATGAGTATTGATCACAACGCTTACCTTCTCACCTCGATGTATGCCTTTGCTGTCTTATCGGTTTTAGCGCTGATGAGTGTCTTTTTCCTGCGCGAAAGTCCGATGATGGTTGCAGAAACTGTCGCTGTTTCAAAATAAGCATCTGAAAATAGCCTGAGCTTCGTAACCCGAAATTTATTGAGGTATTTGCCCATTCTCCTCCCGGACAATTAAGTTATCCGATTTGGACATTTCATTCACAATCCGCCAATTGCCACTATGCAATTGCCAATGCGTTAAATAGGTGCCCGTAGCCACTGTTATTGAATTAACATTTACGCTCCAGATCCCTCGGTCGATCGCAATTGAATCTGAAATTACCTGTGACAATGACTTAGTAAGGGCGAATCTCAAACCCCGGTTGTATAATTGTAGGAAATATTCATGAATCCCTTTTCTATCATTTAAGGTCGAATACTGATCCGGCATATAGCATGCATTTTCAGAATATCGGAAGGATATCGAATCAATTTGTCCGGTATTAAACCATTGAACGAATTTAGAAGTTGAGCTGGTACTTTTAAAATTCTCAAGAACAGCCAATCTTGACTGAGCTTTCGTACTGGAATTAAACAAAAATACCAGGAACGCGGACGCGACTAAAAATAGGACAGACAAAATCATTAACTTTTTCATTTGGAATGTTTTAAAGTTAAATATATCAATCACATAGTCATAAAATTGCAGTGACCTTCTGAATATTGCAGATTTAGTCAGACTGAATCTGCCAGAAATTGCATTCACTGGGTCTGAAACAGTGTAATCCAGAGCTGCAAAGATTATCTTAATCGTATAGCTCCGGGGGGTAACTTCACCTGATTCTATCCTCTGAAGGGTTCTCACATTCAAATTACACTTTTCGACGAGCTCTTCCTGTGTCAAGCCCTTAGCTTTTCTAAGTTCTGCAATTCGTTTCCCTAATTCCGGTTGTTTCATGACTCATTGAAATTTCAAGCAAGATTATAACAAACTTTAGGTCTGTCCAAGAAATATTGATGTATTTACCCCGACATTTGAACGGCTTTCACATGGCATTTATATAAACATCCGATTTAATGCCTGCGATAAGCTAATAAAATTATTATTGGTATGATATTGTCTTCAAATAACTCTCCGGAGTCATTATTCCAAGTGAGCTATTTTTAAATGGCTCTCAGTCAAAAAAGAAGTCTAATATTACGTCTGTGTCAATAAGAACCCATTTCATATTTTAAAGATATTTTTCGGTAAGTCTTTTAGCGAGTTTTTTTATAGTCGATATTTTTGGAGCTTTAAACAAAACTTTTAATGCTTTCACGATCGGGGTAAGGTCAATATTTTCATTACTATTTTCTTTTGTAATCGCTTTGAGTTAGTTCTCAATAATATCGAATAAACTTCGACCCTTGTCACTTACATATTTCTTTCCCCTTTCGATAATTTCCTGCTCAATCGTCAATGTTAATTTTGTATTCATCCGACTATTGTTGTTAAATTCATAGTTTAAATAGGGTTTGCAGAAAAACTATTTTGAACCCCTTCAGGGCTCCCAACACTAACATTATTCTTTACCTCCAGTTTCGTTTCACTTCACTGGGGGTTATTCAAATATAATCCTTTCAGGATATTTATTTAAGTTGGACATATTGAAAGTGAACTAATTACTGATCACTTCCGGAGAACTAATTGTTTTGAAAACTGCCCTGATTTTCTGCTGACTCTCGTCGGGGAATTCACAGTCAAATTTGAGGGAATGCTTTCCCGGAGTTAATTCAGGAACAGGCTTACCAAGTGGAATCTCTTTAGTAAAGCTCCCCTTATCATTATACAATTTCAACTTTCCTCCATCACAAACGATTGAATATCCTGCTTTAAACTCACCGGGCAGTTCAAGTTTATAATAACCATCCAGTTCTAACCATGGGTTATTGATGACCCCCTCTTTTCCCATGATGGTGAGGCTAAAGGACAGTGGTTGTCTGGCATCCTTGTTCTCAAATTCCCATTCGGCAAAAGTGGGTTGACCGGGTTGGAGCAATTGTTTGGAATGTTCAAATTTATATTTCTTAAATGGGTATAGTTTCCATTCGGCACCTTTTTTATCGAGGTGAAAATCATTTTCAGGATTCTTCAACCTGGCTACCTGGTCAGCAGAGAACAGTTTCGATCTGTAGGCTTCCTGCCAAAGCCTGATCAATTCGAGCAACTGAGAGGTATTAGGGTTTTTTCGAAGACTTTTGGATGAAGCAACCATTGCAAATCCGGCATGATAACCGGCAGCACGGGCCATCATCCATTCGATATCTTCAACCGTTGTAGTGGCGGAAAGGAGAAACCATCCCAGCATATTGGGCATATAGTTCCGTTCCAGCAGTGGCTGATTTTCGAGTCTGTAGTCGCCCTGTGATTCACGGAATCCGCCATACCACGGTTCGCCCCAGTTCCAGTAATGACAGATATGCCAGTAAAAATGGCTCGACCGGCTGGTTCCGTTTACGAGTGTATGGTTGGTTTCACGGAACACCTTTTCGGCAAATGCCTGCATACCATAATCACCCTCGCCGGAAGCCATGCACCCTTCGTGACCGTCAAAATCCATCTGGGAGACACCGGTTTCAGAGAAAAAGCGGCCAAGATTCCCGGCAATCTCCTGTTGCAATTCGAAGTTAGGAAAGAGTGTTTGGTATGGATAATCGAGCATCATTCCTGCTGTTTCACCCTTTTTATGATTAGTGGCTACAGTTCCAAAAGCGCCACGCTGACATTCCATTAATTTATAGGGCGGCTGAGGTGACACTTCCCGAAAGCGGATGATCTCCTCCCCGATTCTTACGGCATGCAGCGTGCTAGGTTTAATATTTTTAAAATACTGATCGGAGGTAACTGTTATCTCTTTTGCAGAAGCATCAACCGATTCACTGAGAGTTGATGATCCCGTAAGCGCGAGACGTTTATCCGGAATAGGGGTAACATACGGATCATTGGTATTGATAAAGGTACTCAGGGTATGAACACCAATTCGCAATCCTAATTTTGTTGCTTTATCCACACACACCTTCATCCCCATATTCCCGTTCGGAAAACTCTTCGGATCGAGGATAAAGTGGCCCCACGACTTAAAAGGGCCTTCATGATACAGAGAACTCAAACCAGCCTTCTGCGTATAAGCCAGCATAGAATCGATATTTGTTTCATTGAAATCACTGATCAGGTACCCCCTTCCGGTTTCGGGAGATTGCTTTATCCAGATTCCATTAATTGTCGGATGTGGCAGCCCTTCAGCGACTTCGATTTCGCCGATGCGATTCAAAACCTCTGCTTCCGGGCAACCGAAGAGGGCAATCTTCGAACCCAACGTGGTCTCATTTAGAATCGGATCAACCGCCATGTCCGGATAATTTTCACCCCAAACGGTAATTCTACGCGACTTGGAGCGATCTAAACTAAAGGCTTGCAAACTGCTTCCGTAGGTTTGTTTAATTGCAACTGATCCACGGGAATTATCAGCCCCTTCCCCATTTTTGAGTAATCCGCCGATCGTCTTTGTATTTAAACACTGAAGTCCGATTGCATATTCGCCATCACGAACAACACCCACAACCTCCCCGATAGTTTTGTCGATTATGGTTGGATATGGCCCCCATATTACCGCATTAACCTGGTTTTCAGGGGTAAGTTTTACCAATTCGAAAACCAGATGGGTCTTTTTTTGAGAAACCAGAATCATTGCAGTAACCTTCGAACCAGGATAATTCAGTGTTATGAGATTGGTTGTATTGTTAAAGGATGCGCGAGTCACTCCCATCCATTCGTTACCAATCCGGATAGCCAATAGGGGTCCCGGTTCACTTTCTGGACAATAGTTTTTGCCGGTTGCGGAATTAATCAGTTCTGTTATTTTGCCAGTTTCAGAGAGTGTAATCCTTAAGCCAGATGTCTCCAGTTTAATGGGTTGCGCCATTGCAAAAGATACAATCAGAAGGTGAAGGTAGAGAAGCGTGATTATTTTTTTCATCTGTATATAATTTGTTTTTGAATTGCCAGATAGCTTGCCCCGATCCATCGGGGGAACTCGCCATAGTTAATCATGTTTCTGTGTGAGAAGAACGCTCATGGCTCGTTTCATTTGTTCAAGCATTACTACAAAATTTGTTTGTCTGTATTTTAGATATTCAGCTCACTTTGCAACTGTTGTTATTCTTAGTTCTATTGGATTCGGGTAAGAACCTATCAGTTCGCGAGCTTTATGGTCATTTCAAAAACTCTTTAAACCAAAAACCCGAATCTTTCATAGTCCGTTCAAGGGTTGTAAAATCGACATAAACGAGTCCAAACCGGGTACGAAACCCCTTATCCCATTCGAAATTATCGGTTGGCGACCAAACAAAATAGCCATTTACATTTATCCCGCCTTTTTTTGCTCTTAGGACAGCTGATAAATGCTCCTTAAAATAATTAACTCTTTCCTGGTCGTGGACTTGTCCGTTTTCAACCTTGTCGATAACGCATGTCCCATTCTCTGAAATAATCAGGCTTTTAATTCCCTTATATTTGCTGAATTGTTTAAGAATCAGGTACAACCCATTCGGATATACTTCTACATCGAGTTGATTGACCGGAACACCCCGTTTTGATGCCGGAACCTGGTTGGCATGAAGCCCTGGCATTAGCGATTTTTTTGCAATAGTTCTGAAATAATATTGTATCCCGATAAAGTCAAAGTCGAAAACCATCCGTTTCTCATCTCCGGGCTCATACAGATTTCGCATTTTTCTTAAAATTGGGATTGTATCCTCGGGATATCCAAGGCCTAAAGTTGGTTCAATAAAGAGTCGGTTCATGAGGGCATCCAATCTTTTTGCCGCTTCGATATTCTTCTTTTGCTGGTCAACGGGTTCAATCCAGGATGTTATAAAAGCGGTTCCGATATTGGCACCGGGAACATTTCTACGGATTATCCTCCCCCCTTCAGCATTGCATAACACGGAATAATGAACAGTTCGCATAAAGGCTTTAATGCTCTTTCGCCCCGGAGCAAAATGACCTTGCATATATCCCATTCCCGTATAGGAGAGTTGCTCATTGAGCACCATCCAGTTTTTCACCTTATCGCCAAACGCGCGTGTTACCACATCCACATATTCTGAAAACCAATCTATTACGTTACGGTTAGCCCATCCTCCCCTGGCCTCCAAAATCTGCGGCATATCCCAGTGATAGATCATCACCCAGGGTTCAATACCCTCAGACAAGCATTTATCGATCACTTTATGATAAAAATCCAGCCCCTTTTGATTGACTTCACCCGTTCCCGAAGGTAAAATTCGTGACCATGAAAGTGAGAACCGGAATACTTTAAAGTTCATCCTTTTGATCAGGTCAATATCTTCGACGTAACGATGGTAAAAATCAGTAGCATTATCTCCATTTTCCCCTCTCTCAATCTTACCATGAAGGTGTGAAAAATGGTCCCAATTGGAGTCACTTTTCCCATCAACATTCCATGCACCCTCCGTTTGATACGAAGCCGCCGCCACTCCCCATTTAAAGTGAGTCCCAAAATCTGTTTTTGAAAAATTCAACGGTGCAGTATAGGGTGACAAACTGGAAGGACGAAGCTGATTGTTCAGAAATAACAATCCTGCTCCGGCCAACCCTGACTTTTTAATCCAATCTCTTCTGTTCATAACTGCAAGTAAAAAAAATCAGGGGAATTAATTGTACATGTCTGATAAATCTTTTTCAGATTTTGATACAGTAATTCTATCTTAATGTCTCTATAGACTTTGTTAATCAGGAAAGATTCTATATTCGGCTATAACTTTTTAAAAGCAATTAAATCAAGCACTCCATCAGGAGATTCAACTTTGCCTGTTATTTTCGAATTTTCAAGTTTTCCCGAAACCCTGATATCTGAACCATCAATATTAACAATCAGACGAAGCATATCTTTTGAGAATTGGATTTCTGCCACTTTAAGTTCCTGGCCATCTTCGAATATTACTTTCGCGGATAGTATCCCTTTCACTTCAGTGACAGTCAGTGCACTTTTCACAAATTGCGTCGGGGCATCAGCGACCTGCACGCTCCATACTCCCAGCACATTTCTAGTATCATTGGCAAAAGTCATTTGAGTCATTCCCATGATGGACAGAATCAACATTAGAAAAAAATTATTTTTCATAAAATCATTTTAATAAATTATTAACAAATTGATCTGTTGCATAATCCGGTTTTAACCAAAATAAGAACCGGAGCCTTAAAAATATGAAGATAATACAGATTTATTGGCGTCGGCCCAATTAATTTTGAAATTTTTGCTGAAGTACCATTTTACAGTAATCTTTTAAATTAAGATCCTTAGGAGAATTTAGGCTTCTTGATTTATGATTCTCCCAATGTTGACTCTGCCTGGTCGCAAGAGCTGAAGTTACGAGACTACCCGAGAAGAGGAGTAAAAGCAGCAAATGGGAGGAGGTGACAAAGCCTTGTCACCGGTTAAGGAGCACCTTGTTGATCTCAAACCAAAGAATACTGTGGAATCCTGCTCCTATGCGAAAAAAGCCTCACCTGGCGAAATTGGGTCAAATTGAGCGGAAAAGGGATTTTTAGGACCAAAAATAAAAAACCAAGGCACCTTCAACCACCCATTTTACAGTTTTATTTGAGGTTGCCAGAATCTGGAAGATAATTCGTGACCATGACCAGTTTGTAAGGATAACAGTAATGTTGGCCGCTATAAGCGAAGTAAAAGCCAGTGCTCTGACTTCACGGTCTGAATAGACGGCACAATGACCAATATACCCAATGCAATTCAAATATTGGCAGCTTTGAGTGCAGGAACATCATTTACTCTGTCACCCGTCATCGCAACAATTTCGTTATTGCGTTTCAAGGCATTGACTCGCAATAAGAATAGCTGTAGCGGGTTAGTCTCCGGTAATCAAGATCACCCTGATACCTGCCTTGTATGATTTGGCTATGGCTCGAGGCACATTTTCGCGGTCTTGATCCTATTCCTCCTCATAATTTACGAAAATAAAATTATAGGGTACCGGTGATAAAATTATGAAATTTCCAATCGAGGGTGAACAATTCTTTATGCCCAACGGCTAAGCTGCCGTAAGTTATTTCGAAATCTACGAATACGTTGGATTGCAGGGGAATAAAATAGTCGGCGAACTTTTGGAAATTCAATTTTTCCGAATTCGTAACCTTCTGCCTTCAGGGCTTTAATGGCGCGGGGAAGAACCCAATATAAATGATCAGCAGCCTTTTTTGAGTCATGAAAAGTAATTATACTGCCAGCACGTGCAAAATCAAGCACATTTTGAAGTACCTCCTCCTTTGTAATGTTCTGGTTATAATCACACGAGATAACATCCCACATGACTATTTTATAGCGTCCTGAGAGATACCTGTATTGACCTCGTTTCAACCATCCATGGGGAGGACGGAACAGGTTTGATCCGATTAATTTATCTGCCTGAACAATATCCTTGTAATACGTAAGATTATCTGATTTCAATCCCTGAAGGTGGTGATAGGTGTGATTCCCAACGGCATGACCCTCTTCAATAATTTGCTCAAAGATCTCCGGATAACGAAATACGTTTTCTCCAACTGCAAAAAAAGTGGCCTCAATATTATTTTTACGCAACACATCCAGCACCCAGGGGGTCACCTTCGGGATAGGACCATCGTCAAAAGTAAGATACACCGTTTTGGAATCATCGGGCATCCTCCAGATGGCTAATGGAAACCAATTGGTGATGTAGTGAGGAAGGTGAACCTGAAGTTTAAATCTCATTCTCTGGAAGTTCTATTGACCCGGATTTTTATTATTTAGCGACAAAAGTAAATAATTCTGATTAAAATAAACAAAAAAATTATTTTTTTAATCCTTCTCCTGCCATATCTGGCTGATAGATAGCCAATAAATCATTAAGACGTTTTGCTACTTCATCGCTTAATGCCTTCTCTCCACAATGTGCAGCAACGTTACTCAACTCACGCATGATGTAAAAAGAGCGTTGTAGTTCGTCCTGAACAGAGGCGCGGAAGCGGGGTTCAAGTGTAAAATAGTATTTCAACTCCTCTTCACAATTTTTCGCCATTACTTTCACAACTTCGTTCCCTTTTTTGGAGGCCGCAGGGAAAGTATTTACCTCCAGGGCCAAACTATCTCTTGTCGCATTTTTAAGTGGAGTGTGTGCTGCCTTATAATAGGATTCGACCATCAGAAGGTTAAAATAGTTATACGTAACTTTATCATTGGGAACTAATTCATTGCAACGATCGAGAACTGAGATTGCAGAGTCCCTTTTCCCTTGTTCAAGTAGTCCGTCCGCAAGTCTGACAAAACTATTTCTTACATTCATCGACATGCGAACGTTATTTTCATCCAGATAAACTTTAGGATCGTTCATATTGCCCCACTTGAATTTATTAATAATATTATCATACATTACATCAGTACGCACTCTTCCGACCTGACCATTGGTGGCAGGCGTTTTAATTGGCACCAGACGGTAGGCAAAGCCCTCTGTCTGAAAATAATCCTGGAGGTTGAGGTATTTGTCACGCCCTACAGTTATTGCAAAATAGATTGGTCGTTTCCAGTTGTTGTTGGCAATCATATCCAGAATCATTAACTCATCCTTGGTGAGGTAATTACCTGTAAGTTTAATCTCCATCTGGGGAACAATTTTATCAGCATCCTTTGGATCAACAACATTATTGGCAAGAACCTGAGCCTTATCAACGGGGTATATCAATTGTCTTGTCGGAAAGAAGGAGGCATTATCAGCCTGTGTTAATTTGGTTCCCGGGTCTTCAGAACGGACAAAATCCAACGCTTCTTTAAGATTAACGGGTCTTTTAATCTGATCCAGGACATAAATTACATCCCGTGTTCCCTGTACATATTGATTATGTTCAAATTTAATAGGTAAGGGATCAGAATCATAAGCTTTCCGCCTCATCTGATCGACATACCAATCGGTTTGAAAATAGCTTAAGTTACAAACACGAACATCAGGTCTTATCCCTTCAACAATCTGGGCATACCAAAGTGGGAAAGTATCGTTATCGCCGTTTGTAAAGATGATTGCATTTGGAGCGCACGACTGAAGGTAATCGCTTCCGAAATCACGGGCGGTAAAACGACCTGAGCGGTCATGGTCATCCCAATTTTGATTGGCCATTAGAACCGGGACAGCGATCAGAGAGATTGTTGTTGCTGCAATGGCGCTTATTTTTGCCGGTGATACTCTATTTAAAAGCTGGTAAAGTGAAAGAACCCCCAACCCGATCCATATCGCAAAGGCATAAAAAGAGCCTGCATAGGCATAATCCCGCTCACGTGGCTGCAATGGTTCCTGGTTCAGATAGACCAGAATTGCCAGACCGGTCATAATAAACAGTGACATGACCACCCAGAAATCTTTCTTCCCCTTATTCCCTGCATTAAACTGGAAGAAGAGTCCAAGTAATCCAAGGATTAATGGGAGCATATAGTATTTATTCTTACCTCTGTTATTGGCAAGTGAGGATGGGAGATGATTCTGATCCCCAAGACGAATTGAATCAAGGAAATTAAATCCCGTAATCCAGTTTCCGTTAAGAATATCGCCATTCCCCTGGATATCATTCTGACGACCGGAGAAATTCCACATAAAATAACGCCAATACATCCAGTTGATCTGATACGTAAAGAAAAATGTAAGATTCTCAGCAAAAGTAGGTTTCATCAGTTTCTGAGGTTCCCCTTCCCGGTTTGTCACCTGGATAGGTGTTCCTTTTATATTTGCCCAACTCTGGTACTCTTTTACATGCTCCGGATTCGAACTGAACATGCGTGGGAAAAAGGTGTTAAACTGGCTGTCGTAATTTGGTGATTGCTTATAATCTGAAATTTCGTATTTCCCGTTACGTTGAATATAATTGGGGCTTCCCTTGGAATATGGGTTCTCATTGTTGAGAGGCGCATTATAATACTGACCATAAAATACAGGTTTACTCCCGTATTGTTCACGGTTTAGATAGGAAAGCAATGAGAATACATTGTCAGGATTATTCTGATCCATTGGTGGATTAGCCGACGAGCGAATAACAATTAAGGCATAGGATGAGTAACCAATAACCATTACTGCAAAACCTAAGATGACTGTGTTTGCGAGAACCTTTTTCTTCTCCATTGTATACTTTACACCCCATATAATTCCTCCGATAAGCAATAAAGAATAAATAACTGCTCCGGTATTATATGGCATTCCTAATCCATTTACAAATAAGAGTTCAAACCATTGAGCTACAATGATAACTCCTGGAATGAATACAAACATTACCAGCGCCACAAGAAGCATGGAGATACCCACAGCGATCGCGACGCCAATTGGAGTAGTTTCATATTTTCTGAAATAATAGACCAGAACCACAGCCGGAATAGCCAGCAGGTTTAACAGGTGAACCCCAATTGAGAGTCCAATCAGATAACAAATGAAAATGATCCAGCGGTTGGCATATTTCTCATCCGCCTCATTTTCCCATTTGAGGATGCACCAGAAAACAAGTGCCGTAAACAGGGATGAAGTTCCATAAACCTCCCCTTCGACGGCAGAAAACCAGAATGTATCTGAAAAAGTATAAGCAAGCGCTCCAACGGCTCCGGCACCAAGGACAGCAATCATTTGGGGAAGTGAAAGCTCTTTATTGATTTCGCCCATTATTTTTCGGGCCATGTGGGTGATTGTCCAGAAAAGAAAAAGTATTGTGAAGGCGCTGGCAAGGGCCGAGAGGACATTAGCCATCACTGGAACCTGGGCATGACTCCCTGCAAACATAGTAAAAATACGACCCATAATCATGAAAAGTGGAGCGCCAGGCGGGTGACCAACCTGCAGACTAAACGCTGTAGCAATAAACTCAGGACAATCCCAAAAACTGGCAGTTGGTTCAATAGTCTTAAGGTAAACAATGGCAGCGACCACGAATATAAACCATCCGATAACCATATTATAAAACTTATACCCTTTTGTCTTCAAATTACTTGCGTTTATCATATTTTCCGGCTCTATTTCTTTAAAGTATATTAAAAACGATCTCAAAATTGTGGCGAAGATACCAATAATCTTAATCTCCCCACCTATAATGAAGGTTAACATTATCATTTATTAACTTGTGCAGGCATGAAAAGAGCAGATTTCTAATGAAATGAACAAAATAACCGAATGTTTCTATTTTTTAGCCCAGATCAGTTTGCAACAAAAAAAAAGTTCGTACTTTTGCAGCCGTCTTAAATAATAAGACAATATTGATTGACCCGTGGTGTAATTGGCAACACGTCTGGTTTTGGTCCAGAAGAGT
>Ga0073936_10009017_pt1 | contig 12501 bp, 14 predicted proteins | sample AliMusrvi5mmetaG_FD_87041 | JGI IMG/M metagenome (GOLD analysis project Ga0073936, IMG submission 87041) | Freshwater lake bacterial and archeal communities from Alinen Mustajarvi, Finland, to study Microbial Dark Matter (Phase II) - Alinen... | ecosystem: Environmental > Aquatic > Freshwater >... | reverse complement strand
TGGTGCCCCCGGCAGGATTCGAACCTGCGACGCACGGTTTAGGAAACCGACGCTCTATCCCCTGAGCTACGGGAGCGGGAATTCCGCGGATCGCTCCACATCCCACCCATCTCGTGAGATGGTTCTCCAGTCTACGTCAGTGTCAACGAGCCGCTTTGGTGAGGTCACTTTCGGCACTCCGTCGCCAATGTCGCTCAGGTCACGAAGGTGTAGATGCTCTTGGCGATCAGCCAGAAGCCGAGGACCAGCGACACGACGATGATGACTTGGTCGGTGTGGGTGTCAAGCCACTGGCGGAAGGACGCAAGCATGGCGCCTCCCTTTTCCGGCCAGAAACCCACATAGATCTCCGCTGCCAGGTACACCGCTGTTGCAACCAGGCAGAACACGACAAGGGCGAGCGACGTCTGCCAGGAGCTCAGCTTGGCTTCAGTGATGGTTGCCACACCGGCCGCCACAACCCCCCATGGCTGCGTCAACGGCGCCAGCGCCATGGCGTACCACCAGGACATGTTGTCGATGCCCGACTGCCACTTTGGCGTCTTCTTCGGGGGCTTCGGCTTGCCCAGGGCCTGACGACGCCGCACACCGATCACGACCAGCGCCACGCCGATCAGGATCTTGACCACGAGCCCGGCGACGGCGGGTGCGGTGTTCGACTTCGGCGGCTCATTCCCGGTGGCTGCCAAGGTGAGTGCCACCACCGCGGCGAGTGACCCCAACCAGCCGAGGATGAAGGCTGCACCCTTTCGGACGCCGTTCTTGGAGGCCAAAATGAGCACGAAGGCGGTCAAGGGGATCGGCTCGAGCGTGATGACGAGCCCGATCAGGATGAGATCGAGCGTCACGAAGCGTCCCTCGTTGCTGCACCGTCAGCCACGCGTTGGCCCCCTCGGTCTCCCGTCATCGCTGTGCCTCGACTGCGCATCTCGGGGTCAGCTCGCGGCTGGCGCGTTGAACATCCACCGCACGCCGAATCGGTCGAGACAGGTTCCCCAGTGGGCACCCCAGAACATCTCAGTCAGCCCGGTCGCATCCGTGGCACCGTCGGAGAGCAGCTCGTAGATCCGAGCGGCCTCGGCCGGAGTGTCGAACTCCAGGTTGATCGTCGTGTTGTTGCCGATCCTGAGCTCATGGCCCATCGACTCGAGCATGTCGGTCCCCATCAGCACGTGCCCAGCGTGGATCTCGAGCTCGACGTGCATCACCTTGTCGACCTCGTCGGGGCGCAACCCGTTCTCGATCGCTCCGGGCACGTCGCCCATGCGTTGGAAGGGGCTTACGTACTCGGTGCCGAAGCAGGAGCGGTAGAACTCGAATGCCTCTTCGGTGGTGCCCATGAAGTTGAGATAGGTGCTCACTCGTGCCATTGGTCCTCCTCGACTCGGCCAACCCTAGAGGCCGAGTTGAGGTCCTCGCTTGGCGATTTCGCTGTTCGCTGCAGTGTCGAGCGACGACGCCACCGACGGCCTAGCCTCTGAGCAGCGCCCGGGGGGGCTTCGACGACAAGGGGGTGCCATGCATCGCATGGTCCGATGGTCTGGCCTTCGCGGCCTGGTGGCGAGCGGACTGGCGTGCGCGTCGATCGCAGGGTCCACCGTGGTCATCTTCGCAGGAACCGCCGGCGCCACGGCGACCGGGAGCTGCGGCGCTCCGGCGACCGCCACGTCGTCGCAGCTCAACTCGACCGCCGGGGTCACCAAGTCGACTGTCAACGTCGGCAACATCTCGATCATCTCGGGACCGGTGCCGGGGCTGTTCCAGGGTGCCCCCTATGGGACACAGGCCTACTTCGACTACCTCAACGCCCACGGTGGCGTCAACGGCCGCAAGATCGTGCTCCACTCGCTCGACGATGCCTTCTCGGGGACGCAGAACCAGTCGGAGGCGCAGAGCACCGTCGCCAACGATTTCGCCAACGTCGGGAGCTTCTCGCTGTTCGACAACTACTCGTGCTCGGTCTTCGCGTCGTCACCCGCGTTCGCCGACATCTCCTACTCGCTCGACAGCGGGACGAGTTCATTGCCGAACACCTTCAGCCCCCAACCCATCGGTCAGGGAGCGCCGCTGGCCGGCTACCTCCACTTGAAGAAGCTCTACCCGACAGCCGTCACCCACACCGCAAGCCTCGTCTCGAACGCGGCCACCGCGATCCAGCAGTGGGACGGGCAGAAGGTGGCGATGCAGCACGTCGGCTACAAGTTCTCCTACGTGCGCCTGGTGTCGCCGATCGAGACGAACTTCACCGAAGACGCCATCGCCATGAAGAACAAGGGCGTCAAGCTCGTGCTCCTGTCGTATGGCACACCCCAGATCTACGGTGCCTTGGTCAAGGCGATGGCGCAGCAGAACTATCACCCCCAGGTCGCAATGTCAGACGGACCGATCTACGACCCTCGTTTCATCGCGGAGGCCGGCGGCACCAAGAACGCCAACGGCGCATGGTTGATCCAGGACCTCTCTCTCTACCTCGGCCAGGACGCCAAGTCGATCCCGGCGGTCGCCACCTTCGACACCTGGATGAAGAAGGACCACCCCGGCTTCACCCCGGACCTCTACTCGGTCTTCGGCTGGGCGTCAGCTCAGATGTTCGCCCAAGCCCTCAAGGCAGCTGGCGCGTCACCGACGAGGGGCAAGCTGCTTGCCGAGCTCAAGAAGATCACGAAGTTCTCGGCGTCCGGGCTCATCGCCCCGTCAAACCCGGCCAAGAAGATCCCACCGAACTGCGTGCTCTTCGCTCGGATCCTGAACGGCAAGTTCCAGCGAGTCGCCCCCACCACCAAGGGGTGGGACTGCAGCCAGCCCTACTACGGGATCCACGGCGCGCTGCCCAAGGTCAGCCCGTAGGCAGGTCACCGCCGCTGCACACGCCACGGTGGCGGGCGTCTCGACCGCTCAGCTCTCGAAGGGTCGCTCCCAGAGCCCGACCGGCGCCTTGCCCACCGGGTAGTGACCCGGAAGCCGCTCGCCGGTCATGGCGCGCTCCATCCGCTTGGTCATCCCCTCAGTCAGAGTTCCGTCGGTGTTCATGGCCATGAAGACTGCCGTGGCATTGCCGCCGTCGAAGAAGTCACGCTGCCAGCGCCACTGGAAATCGCCGGCGTAGACGAACCAGCTCCCGCCGAGACCTGCCACCTCATAGTGGCTGCCGTCGTCTCGAACGGCGTCGGCGATCTGGCGCCAGAGCCCCACGACCTCACCCTTCTGGTCGTCGATCAGCACGTGCTGGTACGGATACGTCCAGCCACCGAGACCCTCCATCTCGAGACCGAGCGCGACCTCGATGATCTCTTGGCGGCCGACCGCCATGAACTCATCGTTGGCGCCGACGTTCCACCCATAGGTGGCGTCTTCGGTGAAGAGCTCGCCGAGGTCCGACCAATCGAGCTTCGCCTCGCAGGCTCGGTTCGTGGTGAGCCAGCGCTCGACCATCTCTTCGAGCTCTGCTCGTGGATACCCCATCTCATTCCCCCTCTTCTTCGATGATCCTGATGGCCCTGGTCGGGCAGTACTCGATGGCCAGCGCCACCTCACCAGCCAGATTCGGTCCGGGCCGTTCGGTGAGGATGGTGACGCTTTCGGCACCCTTCTCGACTACGAACACGTTCGGCGCCTCGGACTCGCAGACCCCGTGTCCTTGGCACAGGTCGAAATCGACGACGATCCTCATCCCTGCTCCCGTCGCCGGTAGCGCACCCGGACAGGCTGCCTGAGCTGGATGACCATCTTGGAGAGGTCGGCCTCGTAGGTCTCCGGCGGCTGTGAGAGCTCGAACTCGTAGCGGGGCAGGAGCACCGAGAAGATCGCCTTGAGCTGCATGAGCGCGAATGCTGCGCCGACGCAGCGATGCCGGCCGGCCCCGAACGGAATCCATGTCCACGGGTTGTCACGATCCGCCTCGTTGCCTTCCAAGTAGCGGGAGAGGTCGAACGAGTAGGGATCTGGGAAGTCAGCTGCCAGGTGGTTCGAGATCCACGGCGAGGCGCCGATCATCTCACCAGCTGCGATCTGGTGGCCCTCGACCTCGACGTCCTCCTTCGCCACGCGGAGCAAGAGGATCAGCGGCGGATGCATCCGAAGCGTCTCCTTGAGTGCCGCCTCGACGTGGGGCATCGAGCGCAGCGCCTGGTAGCTCACGTCGTCAGACTCGGCGAAGAGCCCATCGAGCTCCGCCACCACCGACGCCATCGCACCCTCGGTGCGAAGCAGCTCGATGATCATCCACGATGCAGTCGTCGAGGTGGTGTGGTGGCCGGCGAACATCATCGAGATGAAGATGCCGGTCACCTGGTCCGCGCTGAAGCGAAGGCCACCCTCGTCATCCTTGATCGACATGAGGACGTCAAGGAGATCTCGATCCTCGTCAGCGGGCGCCGGTGAGATCGCTCGCTTGTCCATGATCTCCTGGACCAGTGCGACGAGGGCGAGCCGGGACTCGTCGCGCACCTTGAACGATTCGATGTCGGCGTAGGGGTCGACGAAGGCCAGCGCATCGGTGCCCTGCTCGAGGTGGTGGTAGAGATCGGCGAAGCGCCGGTCGAGCGCCAACCGGAAACGACGACCGATCAGGCACGATGAGGACGTGTAGATGGTGAGCTCGGCGAACCAGTCGAGCAGGTCGATCTCCCCCTCATCACCCCACTCGGCAACCATCTCCTCGACCTCACGGGCGATGGTCTGCGCGTGCCCGCGCATGAACTTGTCACGGAGCGCCTGATTGTGGAGCATCTCTCGTCGCCGCTCAGGCGATGCGTCGAAGACCACGCCCTCGCCGAACACCGGCTTCATGAACGGATAGGCCTCCGCCTGGTCGAGCACTTCCTCAGGAGCCCGGAAGAAGAACTCATTGGGTCCAGCGCCACTGAGCACCGTCACATCTCGACCGGCAAGGTCGAAGCGGCCGACATCGCCGCACTCGGTGCGGATCCGCTCAAGCAAGCCGATGGGGTCGGTCCGCATCTCCTCCAAGTGACCGTTCTCCGGTCCTGCGCCTGAGACCATCGGGATCTGGTTGGTCGTCGTCATCGGTCCTCCTTGATCGGAGCTTCTGGGTGGAGCTCGATGGTGGTCACGTGCGTGCCTCGAGGCAGGCTGACGACAGCCAGGATCCCCTCAGCCACGCCCTCAGGACGCATGAAGTTTGAGTGACGAGCCAGCCCCCATGCCTGCCACTCCTCGAGCACTGCCACCGTGGTGTCGGGATCCCAGTCGAAGCCCATCGCGGTGAGCGTCGGCCCTGGGCGGAGCACCGTGGCGCGGACTCCTGTTCCCTCGAGCTCCATCTGGAGGGTGCGGGCATAGCCCTCGAGTCCCCACTTCGACGAGACATAGGCGATCATCGACGGCCGTGGGTTCACCACCACGTCGGAGGTGACGATGACGACGTCGCCTCGACGTCGCTCGATCATCGCCGGCAGCAGCGCCTGCATGAGCCGATGGGTGCCCTGCATGTTGACTACCAGCACCGCCTCGAACTCGTCGGGTGGCGTCGAGAGCATCGATCCGGCTGGGTTGAGCGCAGCGTTGGAGACGACGATCTCCACCTCGCCGACCGCAGCCACTGCGGCAGCGGCGAATGACTCGATCGAGGCCGCCTCGGCGAGGTCGAGCACGAAGGGATGCGCCTCTCCCCCAGCGGCGCGGATCTCGTCCGCCGCCGCCTCCAGCTCGCTCAGCCGCCGAGCGCCGAGGACAACGGGATGTCCAGCCGCAGCCAGCGTCACCGCGGCAGCGCGGCCGATACCTGATGACGCACCAGTCACCACCGCGGGCCGTCGATCGGGATGAACCACCCGTGGTGACATCAGCGCACCTCCACCGTTGTCGCCAGGGCCTCGAAGCCTCGGACGTTGCTCGAGTGGACCCAGCGGGTCCCTGCCATGTCGACCTCGTAGTCGGCCACCCGTCGCACCAGCTCCTCGAGAGCGACGCGGCCCTCAAGACGCGCCAGCGGCGCTCCCATGCAGAAATGACGGCCGTTGCCGAAGCTCAGGCTCTTGGTGGTGTCTCGATCGAGGTTGTAGCGATCTGGGGCCTCGAAGACGGTCTCGTCACGGTTGGCGGCGCCGATCAGGAGCAGCACGCGCTCCCCTGCCGCCACCGTCGTCCCGTCGACCGTGAGGTCTCGTTTGAGCGTGCGCAGCACCATCTGGCTCGAGTTGTCGAAGCGGAGCGTCTCTTCGACCCACGCGGGGATTCGGGCTGCGTCTGCGAAGGGCTTGACTCGCTCCGTCGGGTTGCGCCAGGCCCAGTACCAGGCATTGCCCAGCAGCTTGGTGGTCGTCTCATTGCCGGCGACCACCATCAGGAACAAGAAGGCGATCAGCTCCTCATCGTGAAGCCGGTCTCCCTCGATGTCGGCCTCGATCAGCTCTGAGGTGAGGTCGTCGCCTGGATGACGACGCCGCTCGGTGACCATCTCGGCGAAGTAGACGACCATCTCGAGTGCGGCCTCCTGGCCGGCCACGGGCACGTCGAAGAGCCCCTCTTGGCGGTGGACCACGAGATCGGCCAACCGGCGAAGCTCGGCACGGTCGGCGCGTGGGACCCCGATGAGCTCAGAGATCACGTCCATCGGGACCTTGCCCGCGAAGTCAGCGATGAAGTCGAACGAGCCGAGGTCGAGGGCTGGTTCGAGGTGCTCGACAGTGATCTCTCGCACCCGATCCTCGAGCTGGGCGACCGTCCGCGGCGTGAAGCCCTTGTTGGCGAGCTTGCGCATCCGGGTGTGCTTCGGAGGATCCATCGCCAGGAATGACATGGTCTGGCTGGCGTGGGGCCCATACGCGGACGGATCCAGCGAGACGCCATTGGCGTTGGAGAAGCCGTCGATGTCCCGGAAGGCGGCCAGCACGTCGACGTGGCGAGACAGCGCCCAGAAGTCGAACTCGTCGTTTCGATACAGCGGCGCCTCTCGGCGAAGACGCTCATAGATCGGATAGGGGTCTTCGTGGAAGGCATAGTCGTAGGGGCTGAAGAGGCTCACGTGGCGTCCCCTGCTCTCGCCCCAGCAACGAGCAAGCGAGTGGCGCGTGCTGCGAACGCAGCGACCTCGTCGTAGCCCATGTGCCCCATGCCCGCGGAGAGCAGGCTGCCGAAGTAGGTGGTGGCAATTACTGCGACCGCCTCGTCGTCGCACTCGCCTGCGGCAGCCACACGCAGCCGACGGTAGACCTCTGTGCCGATCGCCTCTCGCAGCTTCGCGACATCCACGTTCGAGCTGAGGAGTGCCTGGGTGCACGCGGCGATCAGCGCCGGGCTTCCCACCGACAGGGCGCTCAGCGCGTCCACTGCACCAGCGACCCGTGCAGCCACATCGACCTCGAGGTCAACATCTGGGACCGGAGCGCCAAGCACCCGGGCCCAGAGGATCTCAGCCAGCAGGTGATCTTTCGAGCTCACGTAGGTGTAGGCGGTCGCCGGCGCCACGCCTGCTCGCTTCGCCACCGAGCGGACCGAGAGCCGGTCGTAGCCGACCTCTTCGACTTCGACCTCTGCGGCGGCGAGCAGCGCACCCATCGATTCGACCTGACGCTCGGAGAGCTGGCGGCCAGTCGGCCGAAGCGCCACGACCATCATGAGGGTGACCCGGGGGCAGACGGGATGTGGGGGGTACCGTCTCGCATCGGTGGGTACTCGAAGGTCGCTGCCGTCGTCATCCGGACGATCTTGGTGATGTCGGCCTCAGGAAGCGTCTCGTTGTCCTCATCGATGGTCACCTCCCACCGACAGTGCGGGGCGCGATCAGAGGGGACGCGAGGTGGTCGGTGCACGTGGGAGATGTGCGCCTTGGGGTTGACCGCCTGGGCGGTGTAGTCGAAGGTGCCGTCTTCGATGTGGTGGCACATCCCGGTGACCATCGAGTCGCCCCACGGCTCTGCGTCCATGAGTGCGCCGCAGTATGCCAGCTCGAAGAAGCCGTGCCGCTCATCGACCACCTCATAGCGCACGTCCATGTAGTGGTGCGGGAAGCCCGGGTCGAGCTGGAGGACCTTGAAGATGGCCTCGATGCCGTCGCCGTGCACGTTCATGATGCGGCGAAGGCGCTCGCCGTAGACCGGACTTGCCCCCCGCCACTCCTCGATGGCGAGGCGGTTGACCTCCGCCCCGCCATGGCTGATGCCGATCGCTGCGCACATGGATCGATCCAGGAGGTGGACGATCTGGGCGAACTCGCGCACCAGCCGCACCAGCGCCTCCTTCGAGAGATCTTCGTAGCGGAAGTCTGGATCGAACGGTCCCGAGTAATCAGGCAGGTCTCTCAGCGAATCGGTCATGGCTCCCCCTCCGTCGACCACGCGATCAGACTACAGTCCAGACACGTGTCCATGCTTGAGCGCCGTGCGGCGGCTGCGGCGAAGATGGGTGATGACGAGGAGCCAAGGGGGGCCACGGTGAGCCAAGGGGAAACGACGCGAGCAGGGGTCATCGGCCTGGGCGACATCGGTGCCGGAGTGGCTGCGAGCTGCATCGCTGCCGGGGTGCCCACCACGGTCTGTGACCTTCGCCATGACATCCTCGACTCATTCGCTGACCGAGCCACGACGACGACCAGCGCAGCTGAGCTGGCACGCCAGAGCGATGTCATCGTCGTCGCTGTCGTCAACGACGCCCAGGTCGAGGCGGTACTGGCTGGAGAGGGCGGTGCCTTCGAGGGGATCCAGCCCGGCACGGTGGTCGTGGTCGTCTCGACCATCAGCCCTCCGACGATCGTCGCTATGGCGCAGGCCGCCAGCGAGGTCGGGGCGTCGCTCATCGACTGCGGTGTCTCCGGCGGCCCCGCTGCAGCCAAGAGCGGGGAGCTGATCTCCATGGTCGGGGGCGACGCTGCCTCGATCGAGGCAGCTGGTGAAGTCCTCGACGCAATGAGCTCGCTCGTGGTCACCATGGGTGGGCTCGGGACTGGCCTGATCGCCAAGCTGGCGCGCAACGTGGTGCAGTACGGCGGCTGGCTCGCGGCCTACGAGGGCGCCCAGATCGCTGAGGCTGCTGGCGTCGAGCTGTCCAAGCTGGCCACGGTCATCCGGGCTTCCGACGCCAAGATCGGCGGCGCTGCGACACTCCTCCTGCGCCCGACCGTGGCCCAGTTCGGACCAGACGACGATGCCGGCTTCATCGCCGCCATGGCTGCGGGCGCGGCGCTGGCCAAGAAGGACCTGCTCGCGGCGCTCGCCACCGCCCAGCACCTCGGCCTCGACCTTCCCGGGGTAGAGGTCGCGAGCAGCTCGATCGAGCATGTCTTCGGTGTTGCGGAGGTGGAGGGATGACAATGAGTGAGATCAGAGGCGAGGAGCGACTCCTCATCGACGGCGTGCTGCGCCCCGCCAGGAACGGGAAGGTCTTCGAGACGATCAACCCAGCGACCGAGGAAGTGCTTGGCGTCGCTGCTGATGGTGACGGCGAGGACATGGACGAAGCAATCGCCGCTGCGAGGCGAGCCTTCGACGAGAGCGGGTGGGCGACCGACACGGCGCTCCGGGTCAGGTGTCTGCGCCAGCTCCATGATGCTTTCGTCGCCCACGCAGATGAGATCCGGGCAATGACCGTCGCCGAGGTCGGGTCGCCGCTGTCGATGACCACGCACGCCCAGCTCGACAGTCCCGTCGAGGGACTTCGCTACTACGCCGATCTCGCTGAGGGCTACGAGTGGGAGCAGGACCTCGGCATCGCTGATCCGCTTGGGATGCGCTCGCATCGCTGGATCCGCAAGGAGGCCGGTGGTGTGGTCGGCGCCATCTCGCCATGGAATGTCCCCCACCAGATCAACCTGGCCAAGGTGGGACCTGCCCTGGCCGCAGGCGCGACCGTCGTGTTGAAGCCGGCGCCGGACACCCCGTGGTGCGCGTCGGTGCTCGGGCGCCTCGTCGCAGAGGAGACCGACATCCCTGCAGGCGTGTTCAACGTCGTGACCTCGTCGGACCACCAGCTCGGCGCGCTGCTCTCGATTGACCCACGCGTCGACCAGATCAGCTTCACCGGGTCGACCGCCACCGGTCGCAAGGTCATGGCTGACGCTTCGGCCACCTTGAAGAAGGTGTTCTTGGAGCTGGGTGGCAAGTCGGCCTTCGTGATCCTCGATGACGCCGAGATGGGCGGCGCCACCGCCATGGCCGCCTTCACCGTGTGCACCCATGCGGGGCAGGGGTGTGCGATCACCACTCGCCTCGTCGTCCCGCGCAGCCGCTTCGACGAGGCAGTCGAGCAGACCGCCGCCACCATGGCGCTGCTGCCCGCTGGTGACCCGACCGATCCCGGCACCATCTGTGGGCCGCTGATCTCAGCCCGCCAGCGCGACCGAGTCATGAGCTACATCGACCTCGCCCGAGCCGAGGGCGGCCAGATCGTCCTCGGCGGTGGCCGACCAGCCGACAAGGAGGCGGGCTTCTTCGTCGAGCCCACGCTCATCACCGGCATCGACAACTCCTCGAGGGTCGCCCAGGAGGAGATCTTCGGGCCGGTCTTGGTCGTGATCCCCCACGACGGGGATGACGACGCGGTGGCCATCGCCAACGACTCGGCCTATGGGCTCTCCGGCTCTGTCTTCTCAGGAGATCGAGATCGGGCCGTGAGCGTCGCTCATCGCATCCGCACCGGCACGGTTGGGGTCAACGGCGGCATCTGGTTCAGCCCTGACGTCCCCTTCGGTGGCTACAAGCAGTCGGGAATCGGCCGTGAGATGGGCGTGGCCGGCTTCGAGGAGTACCTGGAGACCAAATCGATCGCTGAGGGAGCGTGAGCATGTCAGAGGACAAGAGCGAGGCCCGTCGGGCCGGCATGGCCAAGATGGAGGAGGTCTACAGCTTCAGCGTCGATCCCGACCAGATCGAGGGGGGCTACGTGGATGTCACCGTCGACCACCTCTTCGGTGAGATCTGGACTCGGCCGGGCCTCGATCTGCGGGACCGCCGGCTCCTGACCATCGGTGCGCTCAGCGCCCTCGGGCTGCCCAACCTGCTCGAGATCCAATTCGGCGCGGCCATGGAGCGCGACGAGCTCGACGAGACCCAGGTCCGAGAGCTCGTGATCCACCTCGCCCACTATGTCGGCTGGCCGCTGTCGACGGGCATCAACGAGGCAGCGGAGAAGGTCATCGCACGACGACGCAAGCAAGCTGCAAACGAGGAGGCAGGCAGATGAGCACCAGCAACGACGAGGTCACCTTCGACTTCACTGGCAAGATCTCGGTGGTCACCGGGGCCGGCGGGGGTATCGGCCAAGCCTATGCCGAGGCGCTCGCTCGAGCAGGCGCCAGCGTGGTGGTCACTGACATCGACCTTGACGGCGCGGAAGCCGTGGCTGCCGGCATCAGGGCGCAGGGAGGCGAGGCGAGTGCGTGCAGGGTCGACGTCGCAGACCCGGACTCTGCGAGAGCGATGGCCTCGTTCGCCGAGGAGACCTATGGCGGCATCGATCACCTGGTCAACAACGCAGCCATCTTCGGCGGCATGGAGATCGACATGCTGCTCAGCGTCGATTGGGAGTATCTGACCAGGTTCCTTGCGGTGAACCAGCTCGGCGCGCTCACCTGCACGAGGGCCGTGTATCGCTCGATGCGCAAGCGAGGCGGTGGTGCGATCGTCAACCAGTCGTCGACGGCTGCCTACCTGTACTCAAACTTCTACGGTCTGGCCAAGTCGGGGGTCAACGCCCTGACCAACCAGCTCGCCCACGAGCTCGGCGGGATGAACATCCGGGTCAACGCCATCGCGCCGGGACCGATCGACACCGCGGCAGCCCGATCGGTCGTTCCCAAGGAGTTCATGGACCCGATCATCGCCAGCCTGGCGATCAAGCGCCAGGGCACGCCCGACGACCTCACCGGCATGTGCCTCTTCCTGCTCTCCGATGCGGCTCGCTGGATGACCGGTCACGTGGTGTGCGTCGACGGCGGGCAGACCATGAGGCCCTAGCGCCATCCCGTTAGGCTCGGCGTCGACGATCCGAGCGCCTCTGCAGCGCACGACGAGGAGGTCCAATGCCACTCCACCACCGCAAGGCCATCGAGGAGCACCTCGAATCGACCGTCCACGTCGGCCAGGACGTCGACAAGTCGCTGCCGCGCTACAAGTTCCCCGATGACACCTTCGACCCCGCCGACGCGCTCAAGATCATCGAGGACGAGCTGCTCTTGGACGGCAACGCTCGCCAGAACCTCGCCACCTTCTGCCAGACCTGGGAGGAGGCGAACGTCACCACCTTGATGATCGACGGGCAGAACAAGAACCTGATCGACAAGGACGAGTACCCGCACCCAGCTGAGCTCGAGAAGCGATGCGTCAACATGCTCGCCGACCTGTGGAACGCGCCCAAGGGCACCAACCCGGTCGGCACCTCGGCCATCGGCTCCTCAGAGGCCTGCATGCTCGCCGGCATGGCGGCCAAGTGGCGCTGGCGCGAAGCACGCGCCAAGGCTGGCAAGCCGACCGACAAGCCGAACATGGTGTGTGGTCCTGTCCAGGTCGTCTGGCACAAGTTCGCTCGCTACTGGGACGTCGAGATCCG
>Ga0073936_10009013_pt1 | contig 12502 bp, 12 predicted proteins | sample AliMusrvi5mmetaG_FD_87041 | JGI IMG/M metagenome (GOLD analysis project Ga0073936, IMG submission 87041) | Freshwater lake bacterial and archeal communities from Alinen Mustajarvi, Finland, to study Microbial Dark Matter (Phase II) - Alinen... | ecosystem: Environmental > Aquatic > Freshwater >... | reverse complement strand
GGCGTGGTGATGTCTTCGATGGGGTCGGCCTGGACAAAACGGAAGCCGAGGTTGGGAATTCGGGCTCTTTCCACAAAAACTTCTCGGAAAGCGACCCGGCAGAAGATGGCGCCAAATTCGAAGCCCTCGTTGCGGCAGACGCGTTCGTGCTTATCGTCGCCAACTTTGCAGAACGGATCGACGATGCCATCCACGTAGGTGTCGGTCACCACCATCGTCAAGTTGGTTTTTCCGTCGGGACCGAGTTCCCGTTTGCAGTGGTCGAGGCACCATTCATGGTGTTGCCCGGGGATGTCATAGATGTTCCAGGCATTGGGCTTGTAAGACTTCCCCGCAATGAGTCGATGGTGGGCAGCCGGTCCGTAGTTGTAATTGGCTTGCGTGCCATCGAGCGTATCGCCATTGGGGTAGATGGTGTGGGTGCCGGCGCGCGCGGCGTATTCCCATTCGGCCTCGGTGGGGAGGCGGAAGTTCACGCCTTGATCTTTGGACAACAACTGACAGAAATTGGTCACGTCCGCAAAATTGACCATGTGGACGGGGATCTTGTCGCCCGGGAAAACGGCCGTCCGCTTGTCTTTCGTGCGATCAGGAAGCGGATCGTCCGGGCCGACGGCCACGAGGTTTTTGCCCGGGTTGACGATTAAATCGGGCAGCGCCCCGGACACGGCCTTGTACAGTTCCTGGCTCACCTGGGTGTCGAGCATCCAGAAGCCCTTGGTGAGGGTGACCTTGTGCAGGGTTTCGTCTTTCACGGCCCACGGCCACGCGCCTTTTTTCAAGGCGTCTTCCTGCTGCTCCTTGGTGGAGCCCATCTGGAAGGTGCCGGGGGGGCACCAGACCATGGTGAAGGCGACGCCTTTGACGGTAAATGTCTTGGTGGTGCCGGCCTTCAGGTCGGCGCCGCCGGCCGCGGGCGAGACTGCCGGCGCTGGAGCCGCGGGCGGTGCGGCCTGTTGCGCCCGGGCCGAAATCGCCAGCAAGGCCAGGGCCACGCCCAGAAACAGGGACCTGAACGAGATTTTCATTGGGTTGCCTCCAAGAACGATCCAGACCGATTCCTTCCAAGCGAAGCTATCAACTGCTTGCCAACCCGAAGAGTTTCACCTCCCGCGCCAGCCAGTCGAGGATGAACCACGCTTCGCGATTCCTTCTCCATATTAAGCTAACAACCGCTGCGGGCCATGATTGCATATTCACGAGCGGATTTGCAGGGCAAAACCTCCTTTCTTTTGCACAAATCTCAGATATGATCCGGCGATGAGCAGTCCTGTCCCGCTCGCGGCATTCCCGGTCGGCGTCCCCACCCTGACGGGGCTGCTAGGCCGGGGTACGCTGCCAGCCCGCCAGGTGTGGCCCCGGCTTTTTGACGATTGGAACTTGTGGTTCATCGAATCCGGGCAGGTGGTTTGGGAGTTCAAGGACGGGCGGGCCCTGCAGGCGGGCCCGGATGATTTCCTGTTGTTGCCGCCCCTCACGTTCACCCGGTGCCGCACCCTGCGTGCGCCGGTCCGGGACTGGTTCTGCCATTTCAGTTTTCGGCCGATCCCGGCGCGGACGATCCCGGTGCGGATGACCGAGGGCGTGCTCGATGAAAGCCATGCGGCGCCCGGCCGTACCATCGTCGTGCCGTTGCGTTTTTCGCGCCGGGAAGCGCCAGGAGTCTGGCGGGCCTTGCGCGATCTGCTGGCCGACACACGGGCTCCGCACCCCGCGGCCCGTCTGTGGCGGCTGGAATGCGCCGGGATTCGGCTGGTCTCCGACCTGACCAGGTTTGCTTACCGGTGCGGCTACGCGCCGGATGATCCGCGCCTGATGGCCGCGGTGAGCTGTCTGGATCCGCGCCTCGTGGAGATCTGCGCGCAGATCCGGAAGAACCCCGCGTTCCGCTGGAAGATCGGGACGATTGCGCATTCGCTCGGGTTGTCGGCCGGTTACCTGCACGAACTGTGCCAGGCCACCTTGGGCAAGAGCCTCAAGAGCCACATCGGCGAAGTCCGCATGCAGTCCGCCTTGGAGTTGCTGCGTTCCCGAGGTCCGGCAGGGCCGCTGAGCCTCAAGGAGATCTCCGTCGCGTGCGGGTTTTCCTCGCAACCGTTCTTCAATCGGCAGTTCAAGAAGTTCTATGGCATCCCGCCGGCGCTGGCCCGCCGTCAGGTCCATCTGAGTTAGGTTCTCCTCACCACGTGGGCTTCCTGCTTTGGCCATACCACCGCATCAGCAGTTTCTGCCGTTCGGTGGGACTCTTGGCGGGCTGGGTGTCGGCCCGGTCCTCCGTGTATTCCACGCTCCATCCCTGCCACTCCCGAAACGCATGGTAGGACCAGTCCCAGCCGTTGGCCTCAAAGATATCAATTACGTCCGAGAGGTAGTGCAGAGCGCTTTGGTCCGGGGCCTAGCGGATGGCGGAGAACTCCCCGATGTAGATCGCCACGTGATACTTCTTCTGGTAATCCACGACCGGCGCGAGCGCCTTTTGCAGTGCCGCCTTGTCCCAGTCCTGCCCGGCAATCTTGCCCGGGTAACGGTACGTCGGGCCCTTCGAGTCAAAGACGCCCTGGTGGGTAAACGCGTGCGGCAGGTACATGTGCACGCTGTAAACCACGTTGGGCACGTCCAGTGGCGGGAACTCCGCCAGGGCTTCCGGGGCGCCCCCCGCCGGCGGCTCGACGATGATCGCTCGTTTGGCGTCTACTTCGCGTATGGCCTTGGCTGCCCGGGTGGCCAAGTCATGCCAATCGTCGCAGTCCTCCGCTACGACCCCTTCGATCGGCTCGTTGGCCAGATCGTACCCCCAGATCTCCCGGGCGTCCTTGTAGCGGGCGGCAATCTTCTTCCATCCGGTCACGAAGTGGTCCTGGCAGGCTTGATCGGTGAACAACTTCCCGTCGGAGCCGGCGTAACCCCCGGCTGTGGCCTGACCGCCCCAGGGCGAGTGCAGGTCCAGCGCCACGTATAGGCCATACTTGCGGCACAATGGCAGCACCGCGTCGACGCGTTTGAGTTGGCCCTCCAGCCACGCGTCGTACTCTTCAACCTTGGCGAACCTGGCCGCTGGGCCCGAACGGGTCAACTGCCAGCGGATCAGGTTGGCTCCCCAGTTCTGGGCCAGGGCGCGCAGGCCATTCTCGTCGAGGCCCGGCGTGACCATGGCCCCGCGCAGGCGCGGCACCTCATGCCCCGTAAACACCGGGCCGGTGTTCTTGATCGCCGTCGTCGGCATCGGCGGTTTGCCGACTACGATCTTGATGTCGTCGAACCACACCTGGCCGCTGACCTCCTCCAAGCCCAAACACAGCGTGACGCTCTTGGCATCCGCCGGAATCCGCGCTGCCAACGCCACCTTCTGCCAGTCAAAGGTTCCCTCGGGCACCGGGGCTTGCGGCCAGTTCAAGCCGTGGCAACTGGGCATGGGCGATGGCCGCGTGGAACTCGCTGATCTGCCAATTGTGGCCAATCCGGGTCCAGGCGAAGGTTCGACCGTCCCGCATCTGCTGGGCGAGGCCGTCGTCGTTGGTAATCGTGATACCGCCGACACCGGCCGACAGATTCTTCTTGTGCTGCAGGCTAAATGCCCCCAGATGCCCGATCGTGCCGACTTTACGTCCCTTGTATTCCGCGCCGTGGGCGTGCGAACAATCCTCGATCACCATGAGCTTGTGCTCGCGCGCGATCTGCATCGCGGCATCCATGTCACACGGATAGCCGTTCGTGTGGACCACCACCATGGCCTTGGTGCGCGGCGTGATCTTCCGCCGTACATCCACGGGATTCCAGGCCCTGACTCCGCGGCTCGCTGTCCACGAAGACCGGGATGGCATTTTGCTCCACCGCCGCCGAGGCGGAGGCCACAAAGGTGTACGCCGGTACGATGACCTCGTCGCCGCAGCCGACACCCGCCGCCGCCAGGGCCGCTTGGATGGCCAAGGTGCCGTTGGCCACTGCCACGGCGTGCTTGACGCCATGATAGGCGGCAAAAGCCTGCTCGAAAGCGGCCGTCTCCTGGCCGACCTGCGGATGGTAGCAGTGGCTGCGGGCCACGCGTGCGATAGCCTCCTGCACCTCCGGCCCGTAGTGCGGATACGCCGGCCAAGGCTCGGTCCGTACCGGTCGCCCGCCCAAAATCGCCAACTGTGGCATGGCTGATTCGTCCTTTTTCATCGGCCGATTCGCCTTCAGTAACCTCAACACGGCACGCCAAGGTACGATTTTGCCAGCTTACCAGCCGCACGCCGCCGCGACAATTGTCAATCCTGAGCCATCCATGCCGCGATCTTGAGGTGAGCTTGTGGCCCCGGCCTGGTCCCGTGTCGGGAAACAATGGACGGGACTGACTCAGGGCGTTTACGATACGCAAGATGGTGACGACGGTGGTCAGGACACGGTCCTCTGGGAAATCTCGGTTGAAGGACGTGGAGAGGAAGTACCGCCGTGAGAAGCATTGCTGACGGGCAGCTTCGGCTGCCGGCCGAAGAACACGAGGGCGCACTCTGCCCCCCTCCGTCGAATCAGTTGTCGTATCATTAAAGGTCGATCGAGAGAATCCAGGATGAAGATCATGGTCCTTTTCATTTTGGTTGTATATATCGCTTTGGCCTCGTGTGCGTTTTCGCAGAGGGCGGCCCGGTCCGCAAGAGATGGGGCCTCGGTTCCCGCGCCGACCAGCACGCCCGCGCCGGCGGCACCGGCGGTTACGGTCATGGCCGAGGGGTGCATCGTCGAACGCTTCGACGTGCCATCGCCGTCTATGAAGCGACCGATTCACGCACTGGTCGTCCTGCCGCCGGAGTACAAGGACCACCCCGAAAAGCGCTACCCCGTTCTGTATGCCCTGCACGGCGGGTACGCGCCTTACTCCTGCTGGAGCGAGATGGCCCCGCTCCGCCGGGCCCTGCGGCAGCGGCCGATGATCGTTGCCAGCTTCGACGGCGACCAGCTCGGGTGGTTCATCGACGCCACGCGGAAGCCTGACTCCAAGTACACCACTTTCTTCTTCGATGAGTTCGTGCCCCACGTCGAGGCCCATTACCGCACGAACGGACTCCGCGGCGTGACCGGCTTCTCGATGGGCGGTTTTGGGGCCTTACACTACATGTTCTGCAAGCCGGCGATGTTCGCCTCGGTCAGCGCGCTGAGTTCGGACTACTTTCGCCTGGAAGAGAAGGCCGCGAAGACCGACTACGACCTGGTGGCCCTGCTGGGCGACCCGAAGCAGAACCCGGAGGAATACGCCAAGCTCGATCTTCCGAGCCGTATTGAGAAAGCCGTGAAACAGCAGGTCAAGCTGCCGCCCATGCTGCTGCATTGCAGCACAGAGGACGGCTACGGCCTGCTGGCCGAGAACCGGGAGTTCGCCCGGTTCCTGGTCGAGCGGAATCGGATCATCGCCGAGGAAGCGGCGAAGCAGGCCGCGACCGAACCGGACAAGGTCAAGCGGGACAAGCAAACGGCCGACCTGCTTGCGGCGCGACAGATCAACTTCCTCTCCATGGAGGCGCCGGGCAAGCATGACTGGACTTTCTGGCGCGACACGAGCGAGATGGTGATCGACTTCCATTGGCGGAGTTTCCGCGATGCGCCGATGGGCAACCCCCACTCCCTGCTCCCCTCCGCCGAATCAAATTCCCTCAGTGGCACCCCGAAGGGTGCCCCTACGAACAACGTTCGGAAGTAAAAAAACGCTTATGCCAGCATGTGACAAACGCACAAATCCCACCGCCGCGCGTCCGACTATCGCCGTCTACTACTTCCCGCAGTGGCACGTCGATCCGCGCAACACGGCCCACTACGGGCACGAGTGGACCGAGTGGAAGTCCGTGCAGATGGCGCGGCCGAGATTTCCGGGCCATGAGCAGCCGAAGGTGCCGGTGTGGGGCTACGAGATGGAAGATGTTCCCAAGGCCATGGCCAAGAAGATCGACGCGGGGGCCGACCACAGCGTCGATGCGCTCGTGTTCGACTGGTACTTCAATGCTAACGGGCCGCACCTCAACGGGGCACTGGAGCGGGGATTCCTGGGCGTGGCCAACAGCGCGCGGCTCAAGTTCGCGGCCATGCGGGCCACTCATTCTCCATGCTGCGACTTGCCCTCCGCGTAGGCGAAGCCCGTGGCCGACCAGCCCCGGGATTCGAGCATTTCGGCCTGTATTTATAGAGGTTTCGGCGATGTGACCCAGCGGCGACCCGGACCAGGTATTCAGCTACCCCGTTTGGGCCCGATTTTTCTCCCTCTCTTATGGCGCCCCGAGCCCAATCTCGGTTGTGCGTGGACTCGCCACCCGCGCGTCCGGTTCTTTTAACATGCGGCATAGCAGCCGCTTGCGATTTTCGGTTTAGTGAGTCCAAGAATGGAGCACCAAACGGCGCTGTAATGAAACAGCCCCCGGTCACCATGGAGTCACGACACCTTTCTTGCAAAGCGGTTTGCAGTTGGCTAACGTACGCCGGTCCTGCAAAACGATTTGCAGGAGGCTTAGGCGCCGCCCCACTTAAGGAGACTGCACATGAACATCTTCATCGACACCGCCGACATCACTCAGATCAGCGAATACCGCCGGATGGGCCTGATCGCGGGCGTGACGACGAATCCGGAAATCCTCGGGCAATGTGCCGTGTCCAGGAATCCGCTGGACCTGATTCGGAAGGTCGTGGCCGCGATCGAGGGCGGCTATGTCTTTGTGCAGGTCGTGTCGCGCGAGCCCGAGCGGCAGGTGGAGGAGGCGAAGTTTCTTTCGGACCTCGGTCCGAAGATCGTCGTCAAGGTGATCATGGACAAGAGCGGGCTCCAGAGCATTCCGCGGATGGTGAAGGCCGGGCTGCAAGTTTCGGCCACCGCGGTCAACAGCATCGGGCGGGCCATCCTGGCCGGGGAGTGCGGAGCCCATTACATGATTCCGTATTACGGCTGGCTGGAAGATGCGCTGGAAGCGCCGACCGGGTTGATTGAAAGCGTCGCCGCCATCTACCGGGCCCAGGGTTACCAGACGCGGATGCATGTCTATTGCCGCCGCGTCATCGACATTGAAAAGGCGGCCCGCGCCGGGGTCTGGGGCGTCCTGCTGCAGCCGCAGGACCTGGAGCACTTCTTCCACCATGCCCAGACGGAGGTCGCCGTCGGCGGCCACGCGGCGGCCTGGCGCAAAGCGTACGGCGACACCTGCTGGCTCGATTATCGTAGCTGAGCGATCAGAGAAAGCCGTCCAGGTCATGACCGGAGCCAAAATCAGCATCCGCGATGTAGGAAAGGCGGTCGGGTACTCCACGACCGTGGTCTCGCACGCCCTCAACGGGTACGCGCGCATCAATCCCAAGACGCGGGAGCGCATTCAACGCGTCGCCCGCCGGATGGGGTATCGGCCCAACGTCTTTGCCCGCAGCCTGGCCACGCAGCAGTCCCGCCTGATCGGGCTGGTGGTGCCCGGAATTGTCACCTCGTTTTATCCCGAAACGATCCTGCCGCTGAAACTCCGTCTGGAGGCGGCCGATTACGGCCTGCTGGTCATGACTTCCGACGATGCGGCGGAGGGTGAGAGGCGGGCCATCGAGTTGCTCCGCCAACGGCACATCGACGGGCTGATCGTGGCCCCCGCCAAGGATGTCAAAGATGCCTTGTTGTATGACGGGATTGCCGCGGAGGGGACGTTGCCGGCGAACCACGCCATGTCATAGAGCCATTCGGGGGTATCCTTGGCCAGTTTGTCGGGATTCACCAGCCCGGAACTTTCGCACAGTGCATAGGGTTTGCCGGGCGCCACGCCCGCCATGATCTGGTAGGCCTTCTTATACGAGTCGTTGGCGGGGATGTCGTAGCCCAGCGATGCATCGGGGTAGAGATCGATCCCGACGATGTCCACGTAGGTGTCGCCGGGATAGTAACGTTTGCGGTAGGCGATCTCTTCGGCCAACTGCCCGGCCGCATCCTTCGGCCCCTTCCCGTAGGCAAAGCCCCCGGCGCGATTGGCCGCCGCGTAAACCCAGATCAGGTTGTCGAGCTTCCGTTCCTTGACGAAGTAGTCAAACATCATCCGGTAGGCCGCCGCCGAGTTCTCCGGTTGCGTCTTGTCGGTCCACCAGAACCAGCCGCCGTCGATTTCGTGGAAGGGCCGCCACAGCACCGGCACGTGCGCCTGGTTAAGCTGGTCGAGGTAGTCGGCCACCCGTTTGAGATCTTCCAACGCGGCGGTGTGCTCAGGCGTGCCCGGCTTGACCAGGGCGGCCATGTCCATGGGGCCGCAGCCTTTGATAAAGGTGCGGTCCTTGACCCAGGCGGTGGCTTGTGGGTCGCCCGGCTTGCCCCAATGGAAGTGCAGGCTCGGGATGCCGCCCTTGTCCTCCCACCACGCCTTGGTCATGTCGATGGACTTCTGCAGCACCGCGTTATACTCCGGACCAAACTTGGGGCGCCGCTGGTTGTTGCAGTCCTCCGCGTACACCGCGGGGGCCCTCCCGGACCATTCGTAAAAGGAACGCCAGCCCCCCGAGTTGCTGATCCCGGCCAACGTCTTCTGGCCCTGGATGGACTGCAGGAAGGCCAGAACGTTCCGCGCCTCCGGGATGAGGTCCGGGTTCGCCGGCTTGACGGTTTGGGGAAGCGTCGTCGGTCGGGTGGCCACCGGCGGACGGGGCGGATCGGCCGCCCCGGTCGGTGGCCCGGCCAGCAGCGTCAACCCGGCGAGCGCCGCACCCACCGCCCATCCGAGCCAGAGTCGCTTGCCTTTCCGGGTCGGCCAAGTGAACTGCCGAGTGGTCCAAGAGCTCATTTGAGCAAACATCACTGTGTCTCCTGTAGCGCGCCGATTCGGCCGGGACGGCCGACCATGGCGCTGGATCAACGTGGCGAAGGCCTCCGCCGAGCCCATGTGCATGCAGGATTCTACCGGAAATGGCCGCCCTGTGGACCCCGCCAACGAAGCCACAAGTGTCCAACGGCTGTGGCCGGGTCTATCCTGCACACGCTGTTGACCGTGCACGCCGAGTCCTACAAGTTCCGTCCGGCCGCTTGCTCCGGCCGGTCCGTTCCCTCAACAATGCCCCGACACCTTGGCTTGGATGATGGACGACCATTCTCGCGCCCTTCCGCGGTTCGGCGTTGTTATCCCCCCGCCGATCCCTTCAACACCGTCGGGTTCCGGGTGGTCGTGGACTTGAAGTAATTCCGTGGCGCTCGCGCAAAGATGAGGAAACACACCACGCAACGTTGCCCCGCCCGGCCGTGCCGAATCAAATATCAGTTGGGGTGAATTGGCGCCGTTGAAACCCAACGCCTTCTCGTGCGTCAAAGTACCAGAAGCCCGCGGCTCTGAGTTCCAATAAGGAGTCAACAGTGAACAAGGTCTTGGTCCAAATCAGAATGATGGCGTTGGTGGCTTTGTGCCTGATGGTCTTGTCGGGTTCCACTGCGGTGGCCAAGCCCGATTTGGTTGTGGAAGACACAACGGCCACGGGCACGATCAAGAGCATCGCCGACGACGGGGGATCCTTCGTCGTCAAGCCCGCGCAGGGCGCTGAGGTGACCGTCAAGGTCAACGCCAGCACGAAGTACAAAATCGATGCGAACGATTCCAACTTTGCCGAGGTGGTCAAGGTTGGCAGAAGCGTGGTGGCCACCCTTAACGCCGATGGCGTCGCCACCGAGGTGGTCGTGAGGGAAGGCAGGAAGGGCGCGATCATCCGCTGAACCAGGGTGAACCCGTGGGAAAAGGTATGATCCGGCGCTGGGACCGACCGCCAACCCTGCCACGGGCCAAAGTCACTCGAGGTAAAAAGGAGATCACCGTGAAGAAGTTCGCCATCCTCGTCTGCCTAATAGTCTTCGTCCAAGGCATTGCACGGGCCGAGGCCCCGGCCAACGTCATCGGCACGCTGGGCAAACCCGAGAATACAGAGAAAGTCGCCGCCGTCGTCGGCCACAGCGGGGTGCTGTTCATCCGTTCCGAGGCCCGCTGGGACGAATTCCGCAAGTTGGTACCTGACCTGACGCCCGACACGCCGCTGCCCAAGCTCGATTTTGCCAAGCAGAATGTGGTGCTGGTCTATTCCGATTCCTGTCGTAGCAAAGCCGAGTTCACGCTCGCCAAGTCTGATCTCGTCGCCGAGCCACCGCAACTGGACTGGTTGCTGCGTTGGGACAACGGCCCCGAAGACCAAAAGGAGTTCCGTTACGCCAAGTTCATCCTCGCCGTCATCCCGGCCACGCCCACGGTTAAAGTCACCGTTGCCACCGAACCTTTGTCCACGGATACGCATCATCTCCACAGGGGCGGTAGAATGTCGCTCAAGATGGAAATTTGCACCCGTCAACGGAGTTCAAAAAGGAGGACACTGGCGTGCGTTCACAAATAACCGACGACATTCAACCAGTCATTAGCGAAGGTCCCCCGTTGATTGGAGCGGGACCCCAATCGCCCACGCTGATCTGTCGGCGGTTTTTCCTGATGCTGGTGTTGCTGGGAATGGGCCTCATGCCGAGGGGATTGACTTATGCCCAAACCACTACCCAGGCCGCCAAGAAGGACTTCGGCGCTTGGGTTGAGGTAACCAGGCCCAAACCCGTCGGATGGCCGTATGGCGTGGTCGCGGTGGACCGAGCCAAGGGCAATCTTTATTACAGTACGACTTTCAAGGGTTTGTGGCGGACCAGTGACTGCGGCAAGACTTGGGAACGTCTGGGCAATGACAAGTTCTTCCCCGATAAAAACATCCCAGGTTCGGTAGTGATTGAGGACGCGCGGATCGTGGTCTTCAATTCCCAGGAAAACCACCCCCCGAAGGTGGCTACCGTGACGCCCAACGCCAACGCCTACTCCTTGGACGCGGGCAAGACCTGGGAGCCGATGGAGTACACCCAAGCAGGTTTTGTGGGGGGGTGCGTCGAGGCCGGGAAGGGTCAGGCGGTGCTGGTCGGGGACAATGCCGCCGGGACCCTGACCTTCAGCCCCGATCTTGGCAAGACCTGGACCTTATTGGGCAAAGAAACCAGCGATAACAAAGGTTACGGCCTGTTTGGCGCTCAAGCTTGGGTTCGCGCCACCAAGACGGGGGGAATCAAGTCTACCGCAGACGGAGGAAAAACATGGGTAGACGCCTCCACCGTGGACGTCAACGGCGGGAACTTATTGATCGTTAAAGGGATGGGCGTTTGGCTATCAGCCAAGGGCTTGGTGGTAACCAAGGATCAGGGCAAAACGTGGTCCATCGAAGGCACCCCTCCGCCCGCCGCTCTGATCGCAGGCTTGCCCGCCGTGCTCGGCAAAGATGAAAACCATCTTTTCGCTCTCACCGTGAATGGACTGTCGGAAACGCGCGATCTGGGAAAGACCTGGAAGATCGTCACACCGCTCCCGGTTACTGCTGAGCCGCCGGCCAAGTATGCGAAAAACGCTTGGATCGTCGCCTTCGATCCCGTGCATGATTTGTTTTACATCATCCCTCATTTCCACGGGCCGCACAGTTTGCTGGCTTACCCATGGCACAAGTAGAAAGGGCCAAGCCGGCAAAGCCTTTGCCCCTCGCACCAGCTCGGGCGGCCCTCGCAGGAGTTCTCGTCATGAACGTCAGCCAAGTGCTAGTCCCCATCGCGCTGCTAGTCACCACGCTGGCCGTGCGGGGCGCCGATGCGCCCCAGGTACCGGCAGCGGCCCCACTTAGCCCGCAGGTGCAGGCGGCCATCCAGCAGTTCAATTCCGAGTCCTTCGACGAGCGCCAGAAGGCCTTGACCGCTCTGCAGCAGGCTCTGGCTGCGCAGATGGAGTCCCTGCTCAGTGTCGAGGAGCCCGAAGCCCAGGCCCGCATGGCCGCACTGCTGGAACTCAACGAGGGTCTCGCCCGCTGGGCCCGTGAGACCCTGAGCCTGCCGCGGGAGCAGCGTGAGACCCAACGTAAATGGGGCCTCAAACCCGACGTGTACCCGGTCCTGGCCAAGGTCTATTCAACCCGCCAGGAAACCCGCGCCGCGGGTGCCCGCGACTTGGGCAAACTGAAGGACCCCGAAGCCTCCTGGCTCTTGGCCCGCCTGATTGCCGACGAGAGCCGCCCCGTATCTCTGGCGGCCATGGAAGCCGTGTGGGATCGTCCGTCCACCCCGGCCATTGTCGACGCCCTCTGGGACCGCGCCGTGCAATCCGGCCTGGCCATGTTTGGGGCGGTGCCACAACCGACGTTGTCCCAGTTACGCTTCCGCGGCCGCGACCTGGGCCTCGACTCCGTGGACGGCAACCAGCTGGAGCGCCGCTCTCAGGACAACTACATCGCGACTGACGTACTTATCCGGCTCAAGCCCCCCGAGGTCACCGCCAAGATCATCACCCTGCTGGAACGCATAGCCAAGGACTTCAACAAACCGCGCCAAGGCCTCTACGTCCTCAGCAGCGAGCCGATCCAAAATGCCTATCGCATCATCGCCGCCACCAAGCCCCGCGCCGTCGTACCCGCGCTGCTCAAGGTGGCCGCGGTGAAGACCATAGAGAAGAACGTGCAACAACTCGGCAAGCAGCAAGTGTTCTGG
>Ga0073936_10009010_pt1 | contig 12506 bp, 11 predicted proteins | sample AliMusrvi5mmetaG_FD_87041 | JGI IMG/M metagenome (GOLD analysis project Ga0073936, IMG submission 87041) | Freshwater lake bacterial and archeal communities from Alinen Mustajarvi, Finland, to study Microbial Dark Matter (Phase II) - Alinen... | ecosystem: Environmental > Aquatic > Freshwater >... | reverse complement strand
TCATCTGACAAAGGAGTTGGCGATGAGTCAAGGGAAAACAATCGGGTTAATTATGGCGGGCATTGGCGCGGCGGTTTTGCTGCTCGCGGCAATGTGGGCGCTCGTTTCTCCAATGGCCGCCGGAGCCAAGGTGTTGGCGGTCTTTTTCGGATTAATCATTTCCGCGCCTTTGATCGGAATAGGCATCTACACCTACAACAAGGGAAGCGCCGAAGCCGGCGAAGAGAAAGTCATCGCCAAAGAGCGCAAGCTCTTGAGCATGGTCATGACCCAGGGCAAGGTCAACATCGCGGAAGCTGCGCTGGAACTGCAGACCACGCGCGATGAGACGAAGCAGTTGATCTACGATCTGATCGGTAAGCAGCTCTTTACTGGCTACGTGAACTGGCAGGAAGGGGTGTTATTATCAGCAGATGCCTCCAAGATCAAGGAAGGCGGAAAGTGCCCGAAGTGTGGCGGGCAACTTGAGTTGGCGGGCAAGGGCATCATCAAATGCCCATTCTGCGGGTCTGAAGTGTTTATCAACCAGTAAAGTGTCAGTAGTTATCCGGAAAGTATCTATCCTAAAGATAGGGGGCAAGTGATGAGTGCAAATTACGAGAAAATTTCGGGCGAACGTGGGAAGCTGGAGAGCTTCCTTGGAAAAATCCCTGGTTACAAGGGGTACAAGCAAAAAGAGATGCGCCGCGAGGCAGACAGCTTGGTGCGCGACGCCCTGGTGCGCGACTTCACTACGCAGTTGAACCGTCTCACGCCCATTCAGACAACCGCGCTGGGCAATGGCGCCATCGAGGTGATGGGCGATATGGGAGCCGTCAAGACTGCCCTGCAAACCTTAATTGACCGCATCCGCTGGGCGCCGCAGGGCTATGCGGGCTTCTTCGATGCCGTCCGCGTCAAGGAAGACGACCTGGACAAGCTCGAAGCGTTCGACCAGCAGCTCGTGGCCGAGATCGCCAAGGTCAGCACTGGGATAGATGGTCTCGATGCAGCCGTGCAGGCGAACGCCGAGATCAAGCCAGCGATCGCGACCGCGCGCAAGACGGTTCAGGAAACATCGACGCTCTTCGATAAGCGCAGCAGCGTTCTGACAGGTGTGTAACACAAGTCTGATGAGACAGTGTTTTGGCGAGTTGGTTTCACTCGCTTGATGACATTAGGTTAACGTGTTTTGGATGGATCAGGAGTAAGAAAAATGGCACGGATTATTGATGTAATTGAATGGCCCGATCAAGGCCCGACTGAGATGGTGCAGCGCGTGCCCGAACAGGGCGCGGGCGATATTCGCTTAGGCTCGCAGGTCATCGTGCGCGGCGCGCAGGTTGCCGTGTTTTATCGCGACGGCAAGGCGCTTGACTCGTTTAAGGAAGGCCGTCACACGTTGACGACCGCGAACATGCCCATCCTGTCAGGGTTGATCGGTCTGGCGACGAACAACCGCACGCCCTTCCCCGCCGAAGTCTACTTTGTGACGACCAAGGACTTCATCGATATGAAGTGGGGCACGCCGGGCGATATTGCCGTGCCCGATAGCATCCTGGGCATGGTGCAGTTGCACGCCTTCGGCACCTACAGCATGGCCGTCAGCGACCCGCTGCGCTTCGTCAATCAGATTGTCGGCGTGCAAGGGATGTACGACACGGCGCAGATCAATGACTATCTGCGCGGGATCATGTTGAGCGAAATCGCGACCGTGCTGGGCACGATCATGCAGTCGCGCTCTGTGCTCAACCTCGCGATGTTGCAGTCCGATCTTGGCCCGGCCATCCAGGCCAAGGCCGCCGATGACTTCGAGGCGCTTGGCATCCAACTCAAGAAAGTGTACGTCGTTCAGGTTGCGCCGAATGAGGAAACGCAGAAGGCGATCAACCAGCGCAGCGCAATGGGCGCACTGGGTGTGAACTACATGCAGTATCAGGCGGCGCAGGCCATGCGCGACGCGGCACAGAACACGAGCGGCGGCGCCGTCGGCGCTGGCATCGGGCTGGGCGCAGGCGTCGGCCTCGGCCAGATTCTCGGTCAATCCATGGGCGCGGGCATGAACCAGCCACAGCAGCCCCCACCTGTAGCTCAACCACAGCAACAGCCTCCTGCGGCAACTACCGCTCACGCTGCAGGCGCAGCGGGCGGCGCGCAGACCAAAGCACAGGTTCAACAAGCCCTGAGCAACCTCGATATCCGATTGGCCAACGGCGAAATCAGCGAAGGCCTGTACAACAAACTCCAGGCCAACCTGTCCAAGCTGCTTGAGACAGCGCCCGACTAAACCGTAGCCAGTCACACACCCTTGCATGGGCCGTCAGCATCCCCAGCATTCCACTGTCAGATGCCGATTGCCCGTGCGGGGGTGTTTTGTTTTATCCGCCTTTCAGTCTCTGAACACTGGCGGGCCCTGTCTGATCCGCTCCAGCACTGGCGCAAGTGTTGGGGCTGACCAGTTCGCTTCAATCCACCATGTGGCGCCGGCATCTTCCCATGCTTGAACCGTCGCTCGTGCAGCAGCGGGATCATCACCAGGCGTGTTGCCTTCGATCACAATGTCGAACGCCGCATTCCCCTCTAGTCGGTTGCCGGCAATATAGGCTTTGATCTGCCGCAATTCGTCATGCGTCGGCGGGCCGAATCTCACGGCGCCGTCTTCGTTCATGATTGCAGGCAACAGACCGTCGTAGCGCAACGCGCGCCGCAATGATAGTTGTCGCGGCCAGGCGCCAACCACCCAGATCGGGATGCGCGGCTGCTGCTTTGGCGGCGGCGGGGGCATAAACGTCGTCTCGTTGACCGTATAGTGCTTACCTGTGTAGTTGAACGGCTGACCGCGCCACAGACCCGTGATGATTTCCAGGCCTTCGTCGAGTAACTCCGCGCGCGTCTTGCGGTCGGTGACTTCGCCGAAGGCGGTGAATCCTGTATCGACCGCACCTAACCCGACCGTCAGGATCACGCGACCATTGGACAGATTGTCGAGCGTCGCCGCCTCGCTGGCGAGTTTCCAGGGTCGCATGCGCGATAGTGGCGTGATCATGGTGCCAAGCCTGATTCTCTCAGTTCGCATCGTTGCAGCGGTCAGCGAAACCCACGCATCGACGCCCCACACCGGTTCCCAGACGAAGAAGCCATCCCAACCCGCCTGCTCCGCCTCATAGGCGAAATCGGCGGCCGTGCGCGCGTCTCCACCCGGTAAAACAACACCACACTTCATACTGCCTCCTCCGACGCCACTTATTCCACATCCTGCTCTTCATCCAACAATGTAGCCACAACGACCCACTCTTCGGGCGCCGCCTCGACGCTTGAGTAGAAGAATCGTTGTCGATCGACAGGTCGAAGCCGATTGATGCGCTCTTTCGCCACATCAACGTATTCCTTCTTCACATCAATGAGAACCACGTTGCGCTTGAGTCTTTCGGCAGCAATGGCCGTTGATCCGCTGCCTCCAAATGGATCCAGCACACGGTCGTTTTCTTTTGAGAATAGCTTTATGAAGAATTCTGGTAGTCCCACTGGATAGACTGCCGGGTGTCCCATATTCTTGCCAACCAGGGCTACCGAAAGGGTATTCCCCGGCAGGACAGTGCCTTTATCCAACCAGTTGCGCAGGTCGCGCCCAAAGCCACTTTCATTCTCACTATTATGGCGTTCTGCGCTTTTGCCCGTGAGTTTAACAAGCCTTTTTTCTGCCCACTCACCCACTGGCTTTCTGACTGCGTCCTGGTACATGGCAAATTTCTTCTGCTTTGTCATGTGAAAGCAATATTCCCACTCATCGCGGAGCCCCGATTCACCCAGTAGCCGGGCATTGCGTTTGGCTTCACCCAGGCATAGTCATCAACACACCTCCAGCCTTTCTCCGCCAACGCCATGACCGTCTTCCATACATAGCGATCGCGAACGCCATCGACGACTTTGTCTTTGATATTCAGGACAAACGAGCCATCCTCTGCCAGAACTCTCCAGAACTCTTCATGGAAGCTCAGGAAAAACTCCGGGTAATTCGCCGTGGAGATACTGTCATAATGATTTTTCCGCGCATCCGCATACGGTGGGGACGTCATGATGAGGTTGAAATATCCGTCGGGATATTTCTTCAGGATTTCTCGTGAATCTCCCAGATAGACCTCGGTTTTATACATCCCTGTTTACTTACCTTTACGGTGACCTTTTTCTTGTCAATAAGGAGTCGCGAGCAGGTTGCTGCGCAGGAACGCTTCCGCGTACTGCGTACCGCGTGAGAATCCTCGCGCCAGCCCCACCCCGCGAATGTATTCCTTGACGTTCGGCAACACATCCAACTGCGTCGTCATCGTGTCCATCGCCGCCAGTTTAACGTCCATGGTCTCGCTGATATCGACGAGAATCGTCGGGTGCGGGAACAGCTCGAGGATTTCATAGTAATAAAACTCAGGTGTGTAGAAAGGGGCGCCAAGATCCGCCAGCACATGATCCCAGGCTTTCCAGCGCGCCTCGTCGGTCAGTTCAGAGACTGCGCGATGGTCGCGATGTTTGTCCTCGTTCCAATGCGAGAAGATCACATCGGGCTTGAAGTGCCGGATCAGGCGCGTGCACTCCTGGTAAGTGGCCGTGTCGTTGACCACGCCCTGACTGGGTTTTCCCAGAAAGAGTCGCTCCGTGATGCCGAGTACCTTATCGGCGTTAGCCGCCTCGGCGCGCCGCAGATCGGCGATGCTGCCCTTCAGGTCGACGCGTGAGTAGCCGGTATCGATGGCGCCACCGGTAAACGTCACCACCCACACCTGTGCGCCGGCTTTGCTCAACCGCGCAATCGTGCCGCCCGGACCGACAATCTCGTCATCAATGTGCGCCCCAAAAACCAGGACGCGTTTCCAATCATTCAGACTCATGTGTTGTCACCTTTTCCTCAGTAACTTGCCCAATATTCCAGCCCCGACGGGGTGCGGCTGAACCCCAGCGGCTGTAGCCAAGCCTGCACCGCACTTCCAAGCACCGGCTTGCCGTTCCATTGGCTGATCATGATCCGGCGTGGCACCCCGGCCCTGGCAATATAAGCCTTGATGGCCCTCAGTATCACCGCCGGGTCGCTGTTCTGCAAGGTCATGATGCGCTCACCGCTGTCTTCCGCAACCAGCACCGGCTTTCCTCGCCACAGCACGATGTGCGAGGACGGCAACCGGGCGACGGCCATCGGCTGACCGTTCTCGGCAACCGGCCCATCGGGTATCTCGCTGTTATACAGGTTGACCGGATCGGCGGCATTGAGAATCACGATGGCCTCGTCAACGTCAGCGCTCACGCTACGCAGTTTCTCGACGGCTTCGGGCAGTGCAAACTGCACGCCTGGCAACCCGTTGACAAAATAACCACGGCGCACTTCGCCGCGCATCTCCATCAATTGCAACACCTGATAAAGCGTCGCCCAGTCAACAGTGCCCTCTTCGCCGCCCAGACATTCTTTGGTCACAATCCCATAGCGTTCGAGCAACACGCGCGCAACCCGGCTCGCGCGATCTACGTCAGACAATACCGGGCCCAGCACCGCGGTTCGGTGCACCAGCGACCAGCGTCCGGTCCATTTGGCTGAAGGCTTAGTCCCCTCCACGGCATCAGCGCCCGCGCGCAGGCGTTCGGTGACGCGCTTCTGTGCTTCGCGCATTTCAGTGCGCGATGGGCGTTGCCTATGGCCGCCGATGACCGTCGTCGCGGCCGTCTTGCCCAGCCGTTCTGCAAGTTCTGCCTGCAACGAACTGATGGGTGGTCGGGCATGCTCAGCGTCGGGCGCCCGATCGTCCGGTTGCACAGGGTGCCGCATAGCGAGCACGGCGTGGAGCGCATCAACCGTGTCATTGGTGATCAGCCCGGCCATCACCAGATCAGCCAGTGCTTCGTTGAGCGCTTCCGACTTATAGCCTGTCCCGGCCTGGATATCGGCATGGAAGGATGCTCCCTCGGTTTTGAGGAAATCGAGCACGCCCTGCGCCTGTGCACTCAAGCCATTGTCTCCTTCAACCGACTTTGCCACTGGTTCATCCAGGAAAAGACGCCCCTCGCCGCGCAGGATGAAACGGAGCTTGCCACGGCGTGGATCTTTGCCGCTCCCAACCCACACCACTTCGCCGCCCTGGCAAAGCGCATCGAGGTCGGCAGGGTTATAGTCAACGAGGCGGGAGGGCAGAATGTCACGCTCCCAGACCTGACTGGGCAGGGACAACCCGCGCAACTGCTTGACGACCTGGCGCAACCCATCACGACCCTGCAACCGCTCGGCAGGATGAACGTGCTGCCAGTGCGCCATGAAGTCGACATACGCGTTAAGCGATACCGGCTGGATCGCCTTGCGCAGCAGTGACAGCGTGCGATGATGGATTTGCTCAAGATTATGGCGATCCACATATTCATCATCATCGCCATCGTCGGCAACCGTGAACCGCCCATTCACCACCTCGCTGGCAGTAACCTCCTGTAGGGGCAATCCCTCGCGGTTGCCCGGTATGCGGCTGCCCGGTACCGTGAACCGCCCATTCACCACCTCGCTGGCAGTAACCTCCTGTAGGGGCAATCCCTCGCGGTTGCCCGGTATGCGGCTGCCTGGTATGCGGCTGCCCGGCACCGTGAACCGCCCTTTCACGACTTCGCGGGCGGTAACCAGCCGGAGCAGCGTTTCGTCAAGCCATGCCCGATCAAACGGATAACGCGCCCGCATTGCGTCACGGGTCAACGGGCCGTTTGTTCGCAATAGGCGCGCGAGCACCTGATAACCGCCTGGGCCGCCAAGGAGCTTGACGCCCTTCAGCTCGTTCACGTGATCCACTGGCATCCAGCGCAATACCGCGCCAGCCGGCGCGGGCAAGTCGATGCCGACCTCAGCGATGCGCCCCTGCTCCTTCAACTGAGTCAGCCAGGCGCTTGCCTGCCCCGGATCGACCACCCGTTGCTGCACCTCGCTGGCACCTAGGTCGCCCAGTTCCTGCAGGATGAGCGCCAGTTCCTCCGCGGTGCGCGCGCGATAGCCCTCCGCCGTGTGCTGCAATCGCGCGACAACATCGGTAATGGCCTCAGGCTTGAGCAGGTCGCGCAATTCAACGCCCTTGAGCACATCTTCGATGAGATCGCGGCGCAGTGACAGCGCCTGCAGTTGGCGTTCGGCTTTGGGCGCATCCCACTCATACATCTGGACGCTGATGCAGTGAAACAACAACCCGGCAGCCACAGGCGACGGCACAATCGTTTCAATGGGCACGACGCGGATATCGCCGCTTTGAATGCGTCCCAGCAACTGCTCCAGATGCGGCATATCCAGCACGTCGCGCAGACAGTCGCGATAAGTTTCAACCACAATTGGGAAGTCGGGGAACTGTCCGACCGCCACAAGCAACCCTTTGGCCTTGAGGCGTTGCAACCAGAACGGCGTGCGCTTTGCGCCGCGCGCTTTGGGTAATAACAGCGCCCGGGCAGCATTCATCCGGAAGTGCGCGCCGAACAACGCGGAGGATGGCAACTGGTGCAGGATGCGTTCGCGCGCCTCCCCCGGCGTCATCTGCATAATCAGGTCGAGAGGGACATCGCGGTTTGTGCGCGGCATCTGCATCAGGATGCCATCGTCGTTGGTTTCGGTGTTGACCTCCACCCCATACCGCTCGCGAAATGCGTCGCTCAACGCCAGCGCCCACGCGCCATTGATCCGCCCGCCATATGGCGAGTGAATCACCAGGCGCGGCTCGCCAACGGCGTCTTGAAACGACTCCACCACGATGGTCGTGTCCGATGACATGACGCCCACGGCATCCAGCTGGCTGCTGACGTAGGCGATCAGGTTATTCGCCGAGTTCTCGTCCAGCGCATAGTCGTTGCGTAACCACGCGATCAGGTCAGCCCACTCGCCTGCGGAGGATTTGCCATCAGCGGCGGCAGCGCGCAACGCCTGGATATTCTCGGCAATCTCGCGCCGAAACCGGCCGATGCGCTCACCGAGTTGATAGGGTCGCCACGGGATGTCGCCGTTCCAGAATGGCATGCGTGGGACGACGCCGGTCGCGTCGCCGACGGTGATCCGGTCATTCGAGATATCGAGCACGCGCCACGTGTGGCTGCCGAGTAGAAACACATCGCCGACGCGCGTCTCGAAGATAAACTCCTCATCCAGGTCGCCCACCTTGGTTTGTCCGTCCGCAAGATAGACGCCATAAGCGCCGGTGTCGGGAATCGTGCCCGCGTTACTCATCGCAAGGTAACGCGACCCAGGCAAGGCCGCCAGCCGGTCGTTGACGCGATCCCACGAGATGCGGGCGCGCAGACTCGGCGGGCGCGCCATTTTGGCGTTTGCGAAGTCCTCCTGGTGACGCTGCTCGGTTGCCGGCGCATCGTACTTGCCCGCCAGCATGTCGAGAACGAGCCGGTAACTGTTTTCGTTCAGGTCCTCATACGAATAAGCCCCCCGCACAAGTTGAAACAGGTCCATGACCTTCCAGCTCTCGACGGAGACAGCTGCGACGATCTGCTGCGCCAGGATATCGAGCGGGTTACGCGGCGTGTAAGTGGGCTCGACATCACCGTCGAGCATCCCGCGCGCGATGGCGGCCGCCTCGGCCAAGTCTTCGCGAAATGTGGTGTAGATGCGCCCGTGGCTGCGCTGCCCAACCAGATGCCCCGACCGCCCAACACGTTGCAGTCCCTGCGAGACACTCTTGGGAGACTGTAGTTGCACTACCAGATCAACCGCGCCAATATCGATGCCCAGTTCGAGCGAACTCGTGCCAACCAGCGCTGGGAGCTTGCCGGCCTTGAGGTCCTCTTCCATCTCGCGGCGCGAGTCCTTCGACATGCTGCCGTGATGCGCGCGGATCGGGCCGCTCGCGCCAATCGCGAACAGCCCCTTGTCACGGCTGTGGCCGCCCGGGGCAAGCGCTTCAGTGCTGCCAGGCGGGATTTCTTCGGAGCGCTCCGCCTCGATCTGTGCGTTCAACCGATCCGCAGTGCGTTCAGCCAGTCGCCGGTTATTGCAAAAGACCAGCGTGCTCTGATGTTTCAATACATCCTGCAACACGCGTGGGATAATCGAGGGCCAGATCGCATCCGCCGGCAAGTCTTGGAAATCCTTCACTACTGTCACCACTTCGAGATCGAGCGGTTTCTTGTAGCCGGTGTTGACGAGTGTGACCGGGCGTGGGATAAACCCGTTCTCCTGTTGCATCTGCCCGCCGAGGAACCGCGCCACTTCCTCAAGCGGCTTCTGCGTGGCGGACAGGCCAATGCGCTGGATCGGGTGACCGGCGAGATGCTGTAACCGTTCCAGGCTGAGCGCCAGATGCACCCCGCGCTTATTGCCGCACAGCGTGTGAATTTCGTCAACGATCACACTGCGGACGCTGCGGAGCATATCGCGCGCCTTGGGGCTGGTCAGGATCAGATACAGCGACTCGGGCGTCGTGATCAAAATGTGCGGGGGGTGATGTGCCATATTCGCGCGCGCGCTCGCCGGCGTGTCGCCTGTCCGCACCGCGACATTAAGCGCCGGCAGTTTATGCCCCATGCGGGCGGCGGTTGACCGTATCCCTTCGAGCGGCACGCGCAGGTTTCGCTCGACATCATTGTTGAGCGCCTTCAGCGGGGAGATATAGAGCAGGCGCACACCCGGTTGCGCGTCCGCGTCCACGGGTTGCTCGGCCAGTTCACGATAGATTTCGTTGACGCCCCACAGAAACGCCGCCAGCGTCTTTCCAGACCCGGTTGGCGCGAGGATCAGCGTGTGCTCGCCGCGCTGGATCGGCGGCCAACCTTCGCGCTGTGGCGGCGTGGGCGCGCCGAGTGTCGTGTCAAACCACGCGCTAACGTATGGGGAAAACTGATCTAAAACCTGGTTCATTGCAGTTAATACGAGTTACGCGCGGCGATTTGCGCAAACCGTTACTTGGGTCTAAATTGGATGTCTAGAACTCATCATCATGAGTTAAGCAGTATTACTGCTTGGTGATCAAGAAGGCCTTCTGTGCACACCTATCGAACAATCATTGTACTTTGGGTACGCGTCACTAAATCAGAAGAAGAGTAGAGACTTTGAGCTTCCCCCTGCCATTCAGATAGGGTAAAGTAAGAAATCACTAATAACAAGGAGAACTCTACCTGAAATTTAAGGTTCCAAGTGTCTTGACAAAGGGGGGCTATCATAAACCTTTACACGGGGGCGTTTCATTTGAGAACATATTTTCTACAGGAGTTAACAAGATGCCAGATTATTTGGAACACGCAGAGCCGTCTTCGCAAAAGTCAGCTACTGCTGGCATGGCATGGCAAAAGAATTGTCAGCTCGGTGCGCAGCACGCTTGACCGCTGTTGAGGCGTACAGGCAGTCCGGAAAGGAAGTGAAAACGCACGTCGCCTCTGTTCGCTGGGATATGCGGCGCCGAGGCGCGCCGTTTCGTTTCGGCATGCTGTAAATTCCGCATGGGACTACGAGTCAATCGAAAGCCTGATGCTCGCTAATCCGAAGACCCCAAATCCTTCCACGTCCTCTGCCGAATGCGTTCCAATGCCTCGCTGGTCCACCCCATCCAATCGCGTAGAAATACGGCTGGCAGCAATACCTGCACTTGTCTGTGGAACCTGAATGTCGTGTCGTCCTGCACAGTCAAGTCCCGGTCATTGGTTACGAGGCACTGCACTTTCGCCTTGATAGCGGCTACCGCAATCGGCACGTCCGTCTCGTGGCGACACAGATCTATGTTGGCCGCCACTTCCACCGCCGATGGGCTATTGACCAATTCGTAACGGGTATCCGTGAGAAACTGCTCCAATGGTTCCATAAAGCCAGTAAATTTCCGACCGATGTTTTTCCTGGCTTCAGCAATAACCTGGGGAACCAGTATCATGTGAAAGTCGCCGTTCGCCGCGTGTCGCAATACCTCGTAAGACCAGCGCGGCCATACCAGGCCGGCAAAGAGGACATTGGCGTCCACTATTACTCGCAGGTCAGCTTGAAGACTTGCCATACATCTCTTGATAGACCTGCTGGCGGATTTGCTTCATCTCCTCTACTGCCTGCTCCTCCGTCAATCCCTGCCGTTCGGCTTCCGGGCCCAACGCCCGCACCGCCTGGTTAAGCGTGTGGGTCGCGGCCTCCTTGCTGATTCGTTCGTATTCCGCATACGACATCATGACAATTGCCGGCAGTCCCCCCTTCTTTACCAGATAGTGCTTTTTGCTCAAAGCCACAGTTTGCACAATCTTCCCCAACCGCTTATGCAAGTCGGTGAGGTTAAACACGACCTCATTCTTTACTCGCGCCACGCCGTTTGCTCCCTGGATACGCAGTGTCCAACTATCACAGAGTATCCACTACTATAAACAAGTGGATACTAACACGCATTCATAACCACGTCACGCCACTTAGACAGAACCAATGAAAATAAAACGAGAATAAGATTGTCTGTCGGGATCGACTTTCAACACCAATATCAGTCACAAACGCCCCTGTGTAAACCTTTACACGTGGCGTTTCATTTGAGAACAAATTCAACAGGAGTATTAGAGATGCCAGAGTCGCAACCCGACTGAGGCTATTTTGATAGGGCATGCGGCTCCTTATGTGGGCAAACGCATAAATTAAGTAATAAGCTCACGCGGCAGATAATCGACCCCGTTCATATGCGTGATCGCGACGTTATCACCCTTAATGATAAAACGCGATACGGCGGTATTGTTCAAAGAGAACCAGCGCTATTCGGATTCAAGCAAGGTATTGCCCTGGATGTCTACAGCATCTGGGCGAGCAGTCTCGACGGGATGGTGTCTTTCGCAGGGACATAGCTCCGGGTTTTATCTCGGAGTTATTTACGCCAGCAACCGGACCAGAATAGGGTAGTCCTTGATCAATACACCGCGGATGTGCGCGCTGCCATGGACGAACTCCATGTCTAGCTCCTGTTCCACGCCGTTGAGCGGGTCATAGGCGATGGCCTGGCGGCAGGGACCCGGCACAACCAGATCCGCCGGCACGCCGCTGCAGGTATCGGCTGCCCGACCCGGCTGCCACAATGCCACCACTCGTTCGCCCGGCCGTTCCAGCGCGAACTGCTCCAGCTCGGCCGGACCTCCCTCTACCTGGGAGTCAAACACTGCCGGCTGGAGGTTTTCGAGGGCTGTGGCAAGATTTCGCAGCACGTAATAGGCCGCTTGCGGCTGCTGCGGTGAGATTGGATCGGCCGTGAAGGTGCGCCGCATTAAAGTCAGGTCCATCGCATAGTAGCTGTTGCCCCAGGTTTCGCAGAAAAAAGAGCCGCAGTCCCCGCCCGATGACCCAGATCTGTTTGGCGGGCCTTGCGGCAAACTCGCAAATCAAATCACGTTTTTCGGGGGTATCACCGCTCGGCCCGTCGAACACGGTCTCCCAGGTGCGCGCATCCCGGCTGATGCGGATGGTAAGTTCCGCAGGCATAGCCATACCGACCTCAACCGCGCCGGTATCCAACGGCATGCTGGACATGTCTGTGGACCGGGCCGGGCCTGGGACCCGCTTGCGCAGGACGATGCGGCAC
>Ga0073936_10009008_pt1 | contig 12507 bp, 13 predicted proteins | sample AliMusrvi5mmetaG_FD_87041 | JGI IMG/M metagenome (GOLD analysis project Ga0073936, IMG submission 87041) | Freshwater lake bacterial and archeal communities from Alinen Mustajarvi, Finland, to study Microbial Dark Matter (Phase II) - Alinen... | ecosystem: Environmental > Aquatic > Freshwater >... | reverse complement strand
TTCGTTGGGGCAGAAACATTGTTCAAGCTCGCTCATCGCTTGCCTCCGGTGCAAAAATGATTTCGACCGGACAATCATAATACAAACCGGCGCAACATGTCAACTATATGGGGACATCACCGAGTTTTCTGGGTGGGCAGAAATGCCTGGGTATCAGTTGAATTTACCCATTTCGGTTGAAGAGAGGTAATTCCTGCGGGGGAAAATTTCCACTCATGCCATACTTCGATTTTAATAATGGGAAATTCCCGTAACTCTTTTCCATCATTTGCTTCTTTGATTAATTCATTCAGCGCGCCGCAGCTCATAATCTGTGCGGTAACCTCTTCGATAAATTCTTCCTTCGTACAATTATTTACCGGCTTGTGGTAAATCCTTCCCGGAGCGCTGCTGATACAGGACGTACCGGTCCAGAGAGATCTGATATTCTGTCCTAAATCCACTTCTTTGTCCCAAACCTGTTCAACGGCAAAAAGAGTCAGATTGAATTCGGAATCACTTACGACCACGGCCGTCCTTTTTCTCGGAAATTTTATTTCTTCGGAAAATGCCAATCGAAAAGAGACTTGGATGTGAGGGCCACCCTGAATAAGTGGTTTGAATAGCCTTAATTGTTCCTGCTTCTCAAGCGCGGGGGTTTTGCTGAGAATCTCAGCCGTTATAAACGGATTGATTGCCAGTATATAGCCATCTCCCTGAATTTTATCATCGCCGCAAAAAGCGGAGACAATGGTAGTTCCATCAAACTCTAATTTTGTGAGCGCTTTCTCCCAAAAAAAGGTTACACCCATTTTTTTTAACTGTTTTATCCAGGGGGTGAACAGGTATTCACTGCTGGGACCTTTAAATAGCAACCAACCGATTTCTGCCTCTTGCGTCCACGCGGGACCCTCGTGATCCGCTTTATGTTCATGTGGAGGTTTTGTGGTTAGTTGTTTTCTGAAAAAATCACCGGTGGTATGTAATGAAACCTTTGACCAATCCGAGCCAATCCACGGGCCAAAACAGGAGCGCCATGTTTTATAGGCTGTATTCTCCAGAAAAGGTTTCCAGGCTTGCGCTGCGTTGAGCTTGTCATATTTTGATCTGCTTCTGTTGTTGGAAGTCCAGGCTTTGAGCATTACGTAAGACCACATAATGAAATCCCTTGTGTTCATTCTGAACATTTTGGGAATACTTTCTAACCCTGCATAAAATTGAGCCTGAGCGGTATCGGGAAAAATTCCAAAATCAACGGGGCGAGAGAGGGCCAAATCGTAGATGCTTCCGTTTTCGCTAAAAGGAATTTTCTGCATTACGTCAAAAGCATTATGGTACCAGGGTCCCATGCCGTGCCAGGAATATTCCGTAGGCATATTGTCTTTACCGAGCCGCGCACTTCTAAAGAATCCACCCGCTTGATCGGTTGCTTCATACACAGTAACTGAATATCCCAGTTCTGCCAATTCATGGGCTGCGCTCAATCCGGCTATACCTGAACCGAAAACGATTATGGATTTCATCTTATTCCGTCGTTTTATCGTCGAAGTGCTCATTGTCTGCCTCCGCTTCAGCTCGGGTATGATGGACAACGCCGTCCCGATGATTCGGGGGCGAATAGATCGTATAGAGCTTCATTGGAACAGTGCCGGTATTGATGATGTTGTGATTTTTCCCACCAGGGATAATAATTGCAAAGCCTGCTCGTATCGCAGTCCGAACGCCATCGATAACCGCTTCACCGATACCCTCCTCCACGCGAAAAAACTGGTCGGGCATATGGGCTTCCATCCCGATTTCGCCCTTGGGATCTAATGCCATGAGGACGAGCTGGCTCTGTTTTGTCGTGTAAAGTACCCGACGAAAGTCTGTATTCTTAACGGTGAGTTCCTCAATGTTTTGCACATAACCTTTCATGGTGACTCCTTTTTTATTTGTTTTACCCACGGGAGCGTTTGATGCCATTTTGTCAGATGCGCCATCAGCATAACTGCATGGGATTATCACAAGTTCCATTACAAGCAGACAAACAGCAGTCAGCAGGGTCAAAACCATACATCTGAAAACAGTGTACCCATCATTCTTGGTTTTCATTTATTTTCTCCTGTTTACTGTAGCTGTAATTGATTCCAACACCTTCCTGCACAACCTTACTCTGCCGTATATCATGTCTGGGTTAACAGACGTCTTCAACAGGTAAAGTGCTGAATCAGGTTGCCACCAGAGGTCATTCTCCGTATGATAGATGCTGTTATCAGTTAAATCGGCATCCCTGCGCAAACACTCCTCCTGAGCCCAGTTTCTTCTCGGGCATCCAGTCATATTCAACAACCTGTTCCGATTTATCACAGAATTGAAAACTCATGTTCATATGGTCCCGTTCGTCCAGACCGATACGCCTGAATACATCGGCCCAGGTAGGCAATTCTCCGTGCCCTTCCGTCAGTTCATTATTAACGGATTGCCGTTCCCACTCCGGATTCTCTTCAACAAATTGTGCATACACATGCTCGGCATGGTCCTCGAACTCAGCGTTGAACAGAAATGCTCTGCGAATGTTGATAATAGCCATTACGTGCATTATTGCTGCATAGATACCGACCAAAAAATGAGGGACAGGTGGGAACAGGTACCACGGGTTCTTGATTCCATCCTCTTTCATCTTCTCGTTGACAACCAGTAAGTGCCAATACTCATTGTCCTGTGCGTCGCGGGCCCACATCATGATTTTGCGGGATTCTTGCACCAAATCCCTATTCTGGTAACCTTTCGTCATGCGCGTATACTGGCGGGTTTCCCACGAGCGGTAGGGTATGCTGGCCAGTATTTCTATGAGCTTGACTTTGGGAAGGCTTATTTTATTTCCTGTAACAAGATCCATTGACCAGAAAAAAACTTTTGCCGCAAGCGAGTACTGGTAAGGCGGCCTTTTGTTGGATGCTGTCTGCTCTTTCTTGAGATCAACCTTCATGTTTCCTCCGATACTAACTGCGCAATCAGCTTTACGTCCAAGGTGGCTGTTTTCAAAAGCGTCATAATTTCTTGGCCGCCTCACGGGCAGCAATTACAACGGGATCCCAAACAGGGGAAAATGGTGGTGCATAGCCGGGCGGACCGGTTCGGCGCTCTTAGTTTTTAGCGATTTCTTCGGAATGCTTTAATTGCCCATCCGTCTCACCGCGTTCATCCAGTGCGGCAAGCACAAGCTCTGGGTTCATTGATTTCTGCAACGCTACTGCCTCTGGATCATGGCGGTTTTTGACATTCGGCAGATCACGTCGCAACTCCTCCAACAGGTCAATAAGCTTGGCAACTTTCTGCTCCGTCAGTAACGTTACTTTCAGATCCAGATGTTCTCGCTGTTCCGCAAGCTTGGCGAGCCGGTTCTGCTTTGATAGAACCACGGTCGTGTTAAACAATGCACCTAAACCGATAATTCCTTGCAGCCAGAAATATGGCGCCGGGTCAAACTCTTCCATGTCAAACTGGAGCAATGTGACATTGGTAAGCACCCATAACGCGACAACCAGAAGAATGATGCCGAGAAAGACCGGCTGTCCGATAAAATAGCTGATACGTTCCAGGATACGCTGCGAGTGACTTATTTTTTTATCTTCACGCGTGTAGAAATCCAGAACCGCCTCAATATTCTGGCTAATCTGATCGCTTTCCGATTCGTCCGTCATCTCACTGGAATCCGGAAACGATGGTGGTGGAATGTCAGTTTTTATTTTCATCCGGGTTTACGACCCTCCACAGCTTTTCACCTACAGAGCCTTCATGAATGCCACAAGACGTACAACACCTTTAGGAACCAAGCTATCCGTGCTCATGGTAGTATTTCCTCTGTTGCTTGAGATATGTATTCTGAAGATATAATAGCAACGAGCGTGCCGGAGATTTTCAGGGGAAACGGGGAGGCATAACAGCCTGATTGTGTTGATATAAATGAAATGAAGCGTTGAGGGGGATGAAGAAGGTTTCTGCGTGACCCGTCATGTGTAACATATCTGCAATATTTGGCAGTTTACGGTAGCCGTCACGTATTGCCACATCGGCCCGCTTTACGTCGGGAAAAAAGAGTTCATCCTCTTCCTTCATAAGGGTTCTCGAAATGATTTGGCCAAGGGTAGAAATAGCGAGCAGAAAGAGTTGGATGATCGAACATTGAAACGGTCATATTGTCGCCTCTCTTATGATCCTTTCCGGATTAAGTGTCCAGTGCTCGATCTATATGATGTAATGGAGGTATGCTCATTTCTGGAACTCTTTACCGATAGAAAACGCTTTACCGATGCTTGGGGTGACCCCATGATATCCCTTGTGAGATGTATCAAAAATGAGTGGTTGAATTTTCATGATGTCGAGAAGGCCATCTTCGTCAAAGACGTGTTCGTCGCCTTTTACGTCTATTATTTCACCGATAAACTGGGTATGTAGTCCGATTTCAATGGTGTGTAGCAGGCGGCATTCAAGAACAACCGGGAACTCTTCGGCGTAGGGAGCATCAATCAAATCGCTTTTGACGGGGGTAAGTCCGGTAACGGCAAACTTGTCGACATCACGGCCTGATGCAATACCGCAGAAATCAGCTTCAGCCATTTTACTCTGACAGGCAATACCGACAGTGAATGCTTTATGCTCCACAATGCCGTTGTATGAATAGGTCGCTTTGCGCAAAGATACGGCAACGCAGGGTGGTTGCGAACAGCAGATACCGCCCCATGCGGCGTTCATCAGGTTCGGTCTGCCGTTCTGGTCATAGGTGCCGACCATCAGCACTGGAGTTGGAAAAAGTAAGGTTTTTGCTCCAACAGATTTTTTCATAGTTTCACCCTTATTTTATTTTGTCTTAAGTTACACCTTTTCATAACGCTCGTAAGGATTCTGGTCGCAAATGGACCTGGCCATTGATAGCGGCATCGAGCATGTTAATTGCCTGAATCTTGCCCTGTGGCATTTCTACCTTGAGTGGTAGATAGTTTGAAGCATGATTAGCCATGAACAGGCCTTTCGATAATTCAGTGTAGATGAGCATTTCTCGCAGCTCCATAAGAATCTCCACTGAAGTCAGCATGTGGTGCCTACCCTGATTTACCAGCTTTTCCAGTTCGCTTCCCTCACACATAATTACTGAAAGAACTCCAACGTAGTCGGGGTTCATGGCCGTGAGCAGCTCTCCCGTACGCTGACTGTGAGCCAGGCTACGTCCGGTTGGAGCGATTCCGAGCAACACTGTAACTGACAGGTTAATCCCTGCTGCTTTTACCTTTTGTCCCGCCTCAATCAATTGTTCAGCAGTTGACTCTTTATTTACATAGGCAAGCGTTTCCGGATCGCCACTCTCGACCCCCATATAGATGATACCGAGCCGATATTCGCGAAGCCACTGCAGGTCATCTGCACTCTTCTTTCTGATTGCACGACCTGTGGCGTAAACTCCTATTCGCTCAACCCACGGAAGATGTTCTCTGATAGCGGGCATGAGCCATTGCCAGTAGCTCATCGGCATTATCAAGGCATCACCGTCTGCGATAAATAACCGCTTATTTTTTGGATAAAGACGAGCGGCCTTTTTCAGATCAGACACTACCGCAGCCTGGTCCTTGATTCGGAAACGTTTATCCTTAAAGCTTGTACAGAAAGTACATTTGTTATGGGAACATCCAACCGTTACTTGAAGTATTATGGAGCGAGCTTCGCTGGGTGGACGGTAAATGGCGCCTTCATAATCCAGGTTATCAATAGTATTCCACATGGTTTGATGGGTCTCCTGCTAATCCTGTTAATCCTACTTATGCCTGCAAACGACCATTGTACCACAGACTGCTTAATTGTAAGACCGGAAATATCAATGTGAAATATCAATCTGCCCGGGAAGACAGATACCGTCAGCACATTTCCTTGATTTTTATTGAACGTCAATATTGCGAATCCCGTCCGGTCGCCACGAGGGAGGAATGACGTGACTCCCCTTCTCCTCCGTTGCCAACAGGCTCCCAAAAGTTACGGTGAAATCACCAAATCTATTATTCACGGCATCCATGGCTCGTACCATTTCCGTCTTTCTGCGTTCCTCCGGAAATAGTGATAATTGTTGCGTATGATATTGGAGATTGGTCAGCCGGACACCAAGCAGACGTATTGGCATGGGTAGCTCAAGCGTATCAAGTATACCTACAGCAGTTCGGTATATGTCGTCACTTTGATTGATATAATTGCGCAACGTATCCTGCTTTCCAATACTGGAGTAAAAATCAGCAAACCGCACATACAGGGTTATTGTCTTTCCTGATACTTCATATCGCCTTGCTCTTCGTCCCACCATCTCTGACAACTGGAGCAGATATTTGAGAATATCCTCTCTTTTGGAGACGTCCTGGCGCAAGGTCATGCTGTGCCCCACGCTCTTGACCTCGTCATCCTCTTCCATGGGCGACACGGGGCTATTATCAATCCCCTGCCCCATCTGCCGGTATATTCTGCCGAGAATCCCAAACTTTTTTGTCAGTCTGGGTTCTTCGCAACGTCCCAGTTCTCCACAAGTATAAATGGACATCATATTAAGGTGCCGTTGCATCTTCTTACCGATTCCGCAAAGCTCATTAATCGGCATTCGCTCAAGCAGACGGGAAACATCTTCCGGCTTGATTATGATCAAGCCGTCCGGCTTCTGCATATCGCTTGCAAGTTTAGCCAGTAATTTATTTGGTGCGATGCCGATTGAGCACGTTATTCCAAATGACTCCTTTATTCGGGCTTTAATAAGGTATGCAATCCGTTCCGGTGTCCCGAAAATAGAGAGTGAATGGGTAATATCAATCCAGGCTTCGTCTATGGAAAAGACTTCCACAAGCGGTGTATAATCCCGCATCATGTCCATGATCCGGCTGGAAGTGTAGGTGTATTTCCGGTTATCGCCGACAACAAAAATCAGTTGAGGACAAACCCGTACAGCCTCCCATTTTGCCATCCCCGTTTTCACACCGAATTTCCGGGCTTCATAGCTGGAGGTGGTGATTACGGTTCGTTCATGGCTTCCGACAACAGCAATCGGCTTTCCCCGCAGTTCGGGGTTGTGCTGTTGCTCCACAGAAGCAAAAAAAGCATTCATGTCTATATGAGCCACAATACGATGATTTGACATGGTTATTCGGTCTTATGCTTATGGATCGACCAAGATTCATCCAACGGGTTAAAGATAAGCTCGTAAAGATCACCAGTTTCCTCGGTTGTTACGGCATAGTGGATTAGCGGGGTTTCGCCGACTCTGTCTCTCCAGTAGTAAGTCGTTTCATTCACTCGCACCTGCCGGCGGTTCAACTCGATCCAAACGGGTTTGGCTCTCTTCCCTGGCTGATAAACTACGCCTATGCGAACTGGTGTTCCTTTCATCATCAGTCGAAAAACCGAATAGTTTTTAGAAGTCGTCCGGCGATAACGGTTTCAGCATCACCTTCACGGATAATAATTGGTTTCATAGTGCTGTTTTCTGGTTGTAGCCGGATATGATCTTTTTCCTTATAGAACCGTTTCAAGGTGGCTTCTCCGTCAATTAGCGCAACAACGATTTCGCCATTATCTGCGGTCTGTTGAGGGCGGATGATGCCGTAATCGCCGTCAAAGATTCCGGCGTTTATCATACTTTCACCCTTAATTTTTAAAATGTAGTTCTCCTCGCCTTTAATCCAGCTCGGGTCAATGGTGTAATAGCCCTGAATGTCCTCAACGGCCGGTTCAGGAGTTCCAGCTTTTACTGTACCGAGAACAGGCAGGCTGACAGGCTTTGCCGTCTTGTTGGTAAAAGCAATTCCACGAGAACCTTCTCTACGACTGATATAGCCTTTTTTCTCAATGGCATCTAGGTGCTGGATAGCAGTCGCTGTGCCTTTTACGCCTATATGATCGGAGATTTCGCGGATTGTTGGCGGACAACCGTTCTGATCCAGATATGACGATACAAAATCAAGAACCTGCTGTTGCCGGTCTGTGAGTGGTATCATTTCAAACTCCGCATAAATGTCATGTGATAGATAATGTCAAATGATAGGTGTACGGAGTTATTTTGTCAACCGGGAAGATTTTCGATTTGAACGATACGGTATGATTGGTGGATTAACTGTTGAATTATACTCGCATAAAAAAATAAAAAACAGACTGTTTTTTTAGGTTCCGAAAGATTATTATGGAATCAGATGGACGGAGGCAAATACGCTTACGTGGGGGGTTATTCTGACATATGGTTGAAGATACGCCGCCTTGCTGGTGTGCCAAATAGGATTCACTATCTCTCCGGTTGAAAGCGAATCGGGACTGCCTGAAAAAGGTTTACAACTATGTACAATAAAGAGAAGCCCACTGATTATTTAGTGGGCTTTTTCGTGTGAACTTGGCTACGGATTAAGTCTGTACCTGCGGTTTGCGTTTTGTCCGAATAATGGTATATTTAGTAGCTGGCTAAGAACGTTGTATTTCAGTAAGTTGCGCTGAGTGCACATAAGACGCTGGACTTTACAAGACCCAACCCCGGCTAGGAACAAATAACCATCGAGAATCAGCATGATTAACTCAGCCGACATACTTGATGCCGGCATTCTTGTCGTCGACGACAAGGATGCCAATGTCAGCCTGCTCAAAGGGATGCTGCGCATTGCAGGCTACACCTCCGTAGATTCTACGACCGATCCAAGCGAAGTCTGTGATCTCCATCGTAGGAACCGTTACGGCCTGATTCTGCTTGATCTCCAGATGCCGGGGATGGACGGGTTTCAGGTGATGGAGGGGCTGAAGGAAATTGAAGGGGGTGGTTATCTTCCGGTTCTTGTCATCACCGCGCAGCCGGATCAGAAGTTACGGGCTCTTCAGGCCGGAGCTAAGGATTTCGTCAGTAAGCCGTTTGAGTTGGCTGAAGTGCTGGTGCGCGTTCACAACATGCTGGAAGTGCGTCTGCTGCATGAAGAATCGAAAGAGTACGGCAAAGCACTGGAACAGAAAGTAATGGAGGTGGAGGCGAGTTACGAGCTTATCAGCCGCCAAAGTGACGAGAACAAGCGCCTCTATGACGAAGTTGTGGCGGAGCAGAAACGCTCCATCAAACTGAGCCTCCAGCCGGGTGCCATGGTCGGGGTTAAAAACGAGGAACGCCTTGCCACGCATTGGTTCCGGAGTCTGAGGCTCCGTCACCCCTGGCTGCATATAAACCTGCTTACCGCCTTCGTTGCCGCCGCCGTGGTCGGTCTCTTCCAAGGGACGATCGACAGGTTGCTGATTCTCACCGTGTTCATGCCGGTGCTGGCCGATCAGTCAGGCAACACCGGTAGCCAGGCTCTGGCTATTACGCTGCGCGGCATCGCTTTAGGCGACCTGAAGTCCGGCAAGGAAAAAACACTGGCCAGGAAAGAAGCGCTCCTTGGCCTGCTGAATGGCGCGATCATCGGTCTGGTGGCGGCAATTGCAATGTTTGCGGTCGCCACCTTCCAGCATCTGCGTACCGCCTTCATGCTTAGCGTAGTCGTGTTCCTCGCCATGGTTGGCAGCTGTGTCGCCAGCGGCATCTGCGGCGCATTCGTGCCGTTAATCCTGAAACGATGTGGCGCTGACCCCGCCACCGCTTCAAGCATCTATCTCACCACCGCCACAAACGTAGTAAGTATGGGGTTGTTGTTAGGCTTGGCGGCAATTCTGGTGAAGTAAAAAAGTGCACGAACGCACAGACGTATCGGCAATTATCACAGTTGTTCTAGCTTAAACTACCGGCAGGTTTGTCAATTACTCCGGCCCTCGGTTTGTGCCACTCTCCTATCTGACTTTATTTCGCTAAGTAAAAATCAAATTTTGAACCGTTTACTCATTTCTCTAAGCTGTTCAGCCAACCTGGCTAAATCTTCTGCGCTTTCTAAAACTTGGGCGCTTCCGCTTGATATTTCCCTTACAGATCGATTGGTGTCGGCAATGTCGTGAGCTATAACATCCGCTACACCAGATGTCTGAGCTACGTTCTGGTTTACCTCCTGCATTCCAAGTGCAGCATGCGCTATGTTGGTAGCAATCTCCTGTGTTACTGCAGCCTGCTGTACAATTGCAGCAGCTGTAGTACATATTATTTCATTCACTTCCTGTATTACTCTGGAGATTTTTTCAATTTCTTCTACTGTTTCAGCGGTTGAGGATTGAATATTATCAATTTTATCTCTTATGCCTTCCGTAGCAGCTGCAGTTTGTTGCGCCAACTCTTTAATCTCTGTAGCGACAACGGTAAATCCTTTTCCCGCAGCCCCAGCACGTGCAGCCTCGATAGTGGCATTCAGAGCAAGCAAATTCGTCTGAGCCGAAATTGCAGTGATGGTCTCCGTTACCTTACCGATATCTCGTGCTGCTCTTCCCAAAGCAGCGATTTGTTCGCTAATCTTATTGGTTTGGTAAACCGCTTGACCGGTTATAGTAAGCGCTCTATCCGAATGCTGTGCCACATCCGAAATGGTCGCAGTCATCTCTTCAGTAGCAGTAGCCACCGTGTTTACATTTGCAGTAGCTTGTTCCATAGCTACTGATACCGACATCATGTTTGCACTCATCTCCTCGGCAGCCGCTGCAACACCCTGAGTACGTGATGATGATGAATCTGCACTGGTGGTCAATTGGCGTGAAACAGCAGAAAGTTCCGTTGCAGACGAAGATATGGTCTGTACCCCTCCGGTCAACTCCGTGAATATCTGGCGAAGATTACCAACCATGATCTTCATGGCAGCGAGTACGCTTTCTTCACACCCTTTACCGCCATCAGCAAGTTCAACATCTTGCGAAAGATCGCCATTGGCGACCCTGCGCACCACCTCCACTACCTCAAGAGGATCGCCTCCGAGCTGGCTCCGTAGTTGCCTGACAATGATGATAGCAACTGCCAGGGCAAGCGGAACAGCCACCAGAGCCAACAGCATGACCGACAACTGGACCTTCTTGCTGGTACCGACCGCGTCTTTGACAGTTTCTTCCATACCCTTGTCCATTTTAACGGCAAAGTCGACGATCATGCTTTCCGATGTATGGGTGGCTTCCTTATACTGGCCGATGGCTTTGTTGGCGTCCTGGGTCGAGGTAATCTCACCGGTTTTGATCTTGCCATATACGGAGTTAAATCCCGCCACATACGTATCAGCCTGTTTCTTGGCAAGAGCGAGGGTTTCCTTATCCTTAGCCCCATCGGGATACGCGGGGTCCGATACAATTGTGTCGGATGCTTCTATCCGCTTATTGAAATGTTCCAGCGTTTCATCCCATTTCTTCTTGTACTCTTCCACCTTGGCAGCATCGCCGATATTAATGAACAGATCTTTTTCATAGCGGCGCAGCATATTAATGTTGGCACGTGAGCGCTGGGCATTTTCCACCAGCTTGCCATGACTGAATGCCAAGTCATTGATATGAGACTTCAATGCGCTTATCGCAAAACAGCTGATAATACTGATAGCGACAATGAACAGAAGTACTATGGCAAAACTGGCAATAAGGCGGGTCCTGAGCTTCATTTTTGAGAACATGGTTTTCTTCTCCTCTTAAATAACTACAGCCATGTGGTTAATGGGCCATAACTTCCCGGCGTGGGCAGTCCCATCTGCGCGTGCAAAACGTTCATCATCTTTGAAGTGGTGGTATCAGATGTTCTCCTGCAAGATATGGGGTGCTTGCAAGGATCATTGCGAGCACCCCATCAGGCATCCAGCACTTCCCGAACTTTTGCCGCCAAATCAGTAAAAGAATACGGTTTCTGGATGAAATTCACACCTTCTTCGAGAATACCATGGTTACTGATAACATCCGATGTATAGCCGGACATGAAAATGCTCTTCAGGTTCGGACAAAATATGTGAAGGTTATCAACCAGATCTCTACCATTCATTTCGGGCATAATTACATCCGATAATATAAGGTTTATTGTGCCTGGATGTTCTTTCGATAACCTTAAAGCTTCGCTCGGGCAGTTTGCAACAAGAACGTTGTAGCCGAGCTTTTTGAGGATAAGCGAGCTCATGTCAAGAATCGCCTGTTCATCTTCGACCATTAGGATAGTTTCTGAACCTTGAAGAAGTGGTTTGCCTGGGGCTTTTGAAGATTCTTTGTCGACGTCACCACTATATCGTGGAAAATAGATATGAAATGTTGTCCCAGTTCCCGGCTTACTGCTGACTGTAATAAACCCTTTATTCTGCTTAACAATTCCAAAAATGGTAGCCAGGCCAAGCCCGGTTCCTTCACCAACACCCTTGGTAGTAAAAAATGGTTCATAAATATGAAGCTGAGTTTCCTGATCCATGCCACAGCCATTATCGGTTGTGGATAATCGAACAAACTCTCCAGGGACGGCATCTACATTATGGGCACAGAATGCCTTGTCAATGGTAACATCCTTAGTTGTCACAGTCTATAATTCTTCATCAGAAACAGATGATGCAGTTCTGACATGATCGTCACATAAGATCTCGGTTCCTCTCGTCAACGTAGTATTACGAGAGGAGACTGAAGATGACTGAA
>Ga0073936_10009007_pt1 | contig 12508 bp, 9 predicted proteins | sample AliMusrvi5mmetaG_FD_87041 | JGI IMG/M metagenome (GOLD analysis project Ga0073936, IMG submission 87041) | Freshwater lake bacterial and archeal communities from Alinen Mustajarvi, Finland, to study Microbial Dark Matter (Phase II) - Alinen... | ecosystem: Environmental > Aquatic > Freshwater >... | reverse complement strand
TTCAGGTTCAGCTAGCGGTAATCCGCCCTCGCGGGCGGTGGGTGGCGCAACACCCTCCAAAGGCGAAACACCCACGGTGGGCGAGGCGCCAATTCCCACCACCGGAACCACTACGCCCTCGGTAGCCGAAGCGCCCACCGTGGGTGTTTCGCCTTTGGAGGGTGTTGCGCCACCCACCGCCCGCGAGGGCGGATTACCGCTAGCTGAACCTGAAGAGCCCACGGCTGGTGATTTGCCCGCGGACCGCGAACCGCCCACCGTGGGCGTTTCAACGTCCGAGGGCGAATCGTCCGAAGCTCCAACAACCTGCACCGCGGTAGATTCTCCTACCGTGGGTGATACGCCCATTACGACACACGTCTTCACTAGCCCCACTACAAATACCTCATATCGAGTCAACCCTGCGTTCAGTGGGACTCCTTCGCCTCTACACAAGCCTTCCAGCAAAACCCCCACCGTGGGTGTAACGCCCCCGCTGTTATGGGTAGACTCTACTGGGGCCGTCATCGAAGCGAAGCGCGTGCAGCGAGTCAACATTGCACAGCAATCGATGACCCTCGGCGAAGAACGCTTCTATCAAAATGTCTGGCATGCCAGGGAGAGCGATGGTGTGACCAAGGATGGTCCACGGTCCAAGGTGTTTTCTCTCGGCTATGATCGCCTGGCCAAACTGGTCAGGTTGGACGAAAAGAGCGTCCGGATGCTGATCCCCAAACTCGTCACCAAGCGAATCATTGAGATTCTCGCCGGCGAGATCAGCGCCGCACGAATCGGCAGGACCTACCGGATCTTCAGTTACGAGCAGATCCTTGAGCGGCAGCGGGCTGCAAATCTTTTGTTTATCGTGAAGAAGGGCAGGGCAGTGGAATTCGTCACGGCACAGTGTGCCGCTGGCGAGGGTATAACACCCACGGTGGACGCCTATCCAACGGAATCGGTGGGCGGTATTGCCGCCAACCCCGTGGGTTTAATGCCCACGCCTTTAGTCACCAACGTAGACACTCTCTCCAGTCAAACGTCGTCGACGGTGGCGGCGGCCCTCGCCAGATACGGTTCCGCGGACGACGACGCCGTTCGCGCCATCATCGCCAACAGCCGCCGGATAGCTCCGGATGCGACTTGCGATGAGATTGTACATTTCATCCACGAGAAGGGAAGTGTGGTGCTGAACGGCAGAATCGGCAATCCCATTGCGTTTCTGATCGTTTACGTACCGAAGTGTTTTGCCGGCGATGCGCTGATCGAACACCGGCGGCAACAGCGGGAAAAACAACAGCGCGAGGTGGCGGAAGCCTTGGCGGCCAGCCAATGGCTGGAAGGTGAACGCGCGGCCCAGGAACGCGTCCTCGACGATCCGAATGCTTCAACGGAAGACAAGAAGTGGGCGCGAAAGTTCCTCCAGGATTGCGGATTGGATTCCTCGAAAACCGCGGCAAGTGGCGGAGGACAGTGATGTTCGGTGCATATTCTGCGGGTAGACCGATGCTTGCCGTTATGGCACGACTGTGTCGTATACCGGTATGATGGTTATTCGAGCGAATTCACACATGTATGATAAAGGACGTTATCATATATTACTTCGGCTCTCAGAAGGAGAGAATAGAAAATCAAGGTCTCTGCCTGGCCAACCCCTGGTCTGGGGAGCAATGGGCCAGTGAAACCTCTATGGCTTCCTCTCACCATACGCGCCTTCCAGAGGGGGAAAAGGGGCCGGTGTGGGATGCGGGAAGTTTTCATTGGGGCGATGCGGGGTTCCAAGGGACGGCGATCCATCTCCTTGTCAATGTTCGATACTATCCAGAAACTGCCGTACCTTTACAATCGGCATCGCCTGGAATGTACCAATGGCAAGAAGGCTAATAATGCCCATCCCGCCAAAAATGTAAGGTTAGCCCAAAGGGTCTTCAGGGTCTTCTCGTGTAGCCTTACTCCAATATGCCGGATCTGCATAGCTGGCGACCAAAGCGTCAATGTCGAGCCTGGACGTTAACTGGTTGAATTCGAAGCTTCCAAACAGATTGACGTTTTGCCAGGCGACGGGAGAAACGTCTTCAATAAAGGTCTGCGCCGCTTCATCGCCAGCCGCCCGTTTTTGCTCATACACCCGCGACAGCAGCACGGTGTTGTAATAGATGATTGCGTTGGTAATGAGCCTTGAACATTCGTTCCATAGCTGCTGCTCGGCTTCCGTTTTTACTCTAAATTTCCCGCCATTGACAAAAGCCACCGCCCGTCGAAGCCGGTGATAGGCTTCACCACGGTTCAGAGCTTTTTGCACGGATTGCCTTAATTCAACGTCGTCGATGAATTCGAGGATGTACAATGTGCGGTATATGCTGTCCAACTCCCACAGGGCTTTCTTGGTCTGGTTCTGCCGGGCATAGCTGGCGAGCTTGCGGACAATGGTGGCTTGCGTCACTTCCTTCTGCGCCAGCGATGCCATAATGCGCTGAACGTTGGGCCATTCCTTTTCAATCAATTCATCATTGACCTTGCGCGACGGCTTGATCAGAAAATCGCCATACTCGTTAGGCTGTTTGAATCCAACCAGGGCATCCATTTTCTTGTGCAGATCACGGTATCGTGGGGCGAAGCGGTGGCCGAAAGTGTTCAATATCCAGAAGTTGACCTGGTTGGTTCCGTGCGTATCGGTCGAGAGCCGATCCGGCTTGATGTCGGAGGTGTTGTTATACAAGATATCGAAAACATAATGACTTTCGTGCTCATGCGTGCCGATGATCTTGGCGTTGATGGGTACATGATTCGCCACCAGAGTATACGCGGTCACGCCCTTTTGCAGGCCAAAATATTTCGGGGAATATCGCGCGTTGATCGTATCGATCTGCGTTTCCATGCGCTGACCATCGCTGCTTGAATGTAGTGTGCCCTGAATGTCGAAAAGGTGGAACGCCGGCAGCTTCGCTGTCGCATTCGTGATGGAATCGTTGGCGGCCCGCATTGTTTCCAGCCGCAGGTAATTGCGCGCCGTCGTCATCATTGACGGATGGCCCAAGCCGGACACTTCCGCCATTTTCCACATTCCCATGTTGGTGCCCATGGCCACGATGCAGGCGAGGATTTCGCGTGGATCCGGTTCGTCTTTCACATAACGGTCAAGCACATGGCTGAATGCGCCAAGAAATCCGGTATCGCCGGCGACGAACCACAACAAGTCGGCGATGCCAACTCCCCGCAACTGGCTGTAAAACTGGTTGTTGACCGGCACCTCTGTACTGGGATAAATCAGCGTCCAGCGGCGCTTCCCGGCGGCGCCGGTGATTTTGATGTGCTTATTGGAGCCATCCTCAATGCGCTGATTGACGGCTTTGAATCTGGCTTCCAGTGTTTCATGCAGAACCTTCAACGTTTCCTTGATCGGCGCCAGCAGGATAGGCGAACCGATCTCGCGCAATACAACGTCTTTGTTCTGCCAACGCGCATCGCTGATCAAGTCATCCTCGAAACGGCGGAACTCGGTGCTGTCCTTGACAAACACATCACCCGCTTCCAGGGCATTACGCAGCAGCCGATAGATCAGAAATTCGTAACGATCCACTTCCAGAGATTTCTTTTTTCCTTCCACCTTGGCGAACAAATAGCGCTGCAGACCTTTCGGAATAACTGCGGTGGGGAAAAGCGCCGGATCGATCTGCCGCGGCGACTTGTCTTCCCGGAGGAGGCCCTGCAGGAAATCGACAGCCTCCAGCAACGGTACATCTTCCACCCGGCCGGCGAAATCCAGATCGGAGAACAACTGCCGCAGATTGCGTTTGAACGTCGGCGACAGCTTGGTGTAATGGGACCACTCAAACCCGACCCTGTCGAACGCGATATTGCGCATGTAGGCCGATACCAAGGGAAAACGTTCTGGCTCAAGCAGGGAAAACGCTTTTTCCTTTACTGCCGAAAATGGCGTAGTGCCGGTAATTGAGGTGTCCACAAATAAGCCAAGCACCTCGCCCGCCGCCTGTAGATTCTCCGTGGCACTGGCGCGCTCGCGCTGCATTGCTTCCTCTGCCGCCAGTTTGGCCTGCTTCTCATACTCGTCAACCCAATGGATAAAAGCCTCGACCAGATTATCGTTAATCTGGCGAAAGCGATGATAGGCAAAACACAGCAAATACAAAAATGCCGTGGCCGGTTCCATGCGCTGCAGCTTGTAGGGCGTATAGAACTTGACCAGCGAGGCGTAGTATTTGCCGCTCTCATTGGAAAGTTCCGCCATCGCCAGAAAGTGCTTGGCAAATTCGTGCAGGGGCTGAAAGAACTTCCGGCGCTCGACTTCGCGCCGCAGTTCCTTGTAACTGAAGTCTTTCGGTTCGTGCTTCAATGCGCTGATCCGGTACATGCCTTCGTCGGCTTCGAGAAGCATTGCCAGTTGCTTGCCCGTCGAAGGTGTCATGTTTTTATTCAGCAGTTGCGTAATCCGCGTGCGCTCACTTTGGACCATACGGCCGATCATTTCTTGCAGAAATCGATAGCCAGGAGCGACAATGCGCTGTTGGGTCAGGTACTGCATCAATTCCCGGAAAATATAAACTGGCTGTGTCGACAGCATGGCGATCCGTTGCGCCTTGCACTCCAGTTCGGCCTTGGCGCCACTGTCACACAGGCGATAGTTGAACAACTGAAGAACGATTCGCTGGTGTTCAACGCGGGTTGGTCTGGACGGTGTTTTGATAGAGGCAAAATCCCGCTCCGGAAAATGCAGTTTCATGATGTAACGCAGGTCTTCAATTACAGCCTCTTGCTCGTAGACAAAGAATTGTCTCTTGGCTTTGAAGTACCCAAGCTGCAACGTCAAATGCACGGCGGCCGACATGGTGTGAACCGCTGTCACCGCCTCACGTTCGGCAACGCTCAATTCGAAATAAAGATGCCGGTCTTCTTCGGTGAAACGCGGCAAGCTATACAGGTCATCGATTTCCGCTGCGGACAGGATCGATAGGCGGTAGGAATTAATATTCACGTGGAGTAGGTTTGGCTCAAATCGGCAAGGTGCGCGGCGCAACTGTCAGGCTGGTACGTTTGCACGCATCGACCACACCCGTTTAACCTGGCTTTCGCTGCATCCGGCCATTTTGGCCGTTTCCGCAATGCTGTGGCCGCTGCTGCGTAGCGCAATGATTCGTCCGTGCGTTGCCGTGTTGGCTTGGCGGCCAACGTACTTGCCAGCAAGCTTGGCAAGCGTGACACCTTGGCTCTGCCGTTCGCGCCGATCCTCATAGTCTTCCCGCGCCATTTGTAAGGCCAGCTTCAATAGCAGTTCCTGCACGGATTCCAATACGATCTTTGCCACGCCTTGGGACTCGGCCGCGAGATCGGACAAGTCGACGACGCCGGGGACGGCAAGTCTGGCGCCCTTGTCTCGGATCGATGCGACCAGGAGTTCCGCCTCGGCCAAAGGCAAGCGGCTGATGCGGTCGATTTTCTCGGCCACCACAATTTCGCCCGGCTGCAAGTCGGCAATCATGCGCAGCAACTCAGGCCGGTCGGCGCGCGCACCCGATGCCTTCTCACGATAAATGCCGGCGACGTAGTAGCCGGCCGCGCGTGTGTTGTCCACGATAGCCGCCTGCCGGCTCAAGTCCTGTTCTTCCGTGCTGACCCGCAAATAGATACGCGCAACCTGCATGGTGGCTGGCGTTGCATCCAGATTCTTCGTTTTCATCGTCATGGCCGGCCAAGATGGGTATACATCAATTGGCTAAGTATAAACCACCCGGCCAAGAAGAGTGAAAGCCGATGCTAATTGGCCATCTCTTATTTGGCTATCCATCTTGGCTGCAGAAGCAGGTTGCGGGAAAGAAATGCCATCCGCGACAGTTTCTCAGCCCGCCACTTGATCAGAGGTGGCCAGTCTGCAGGCAGTCCATCAGGCGAGGTGAACGGCTAATCTTACATTTTTGGCGGGTTGGGCATTATTAGCCAAAGACTTAACAAGAACTCTGTTCCTGACACTATGGCAGAAGAGCATCTCTGCTCGCGGATGCTACCATTGCCAGACGACACTACCATGCGTCTAACAATCGGGACTGTATTTCTTTATTCTGACAAGCTACTGACAAATGGCAAGACGATCGCTATCCAGGGTTGTACCGTATATGACATGGTGCTTTCAACTGACCGTACTAAGCTGAATGTATCTTCCCATTCTTTCCCTTTGCTTGAGGGCTCATCACCGGTGAAGGCCGGAAATGCCGCATATGAAATGCGAAGCGAGAGTGGCGACGGTCAATAGTTATTGATGAAATCAAGTTCAAGTGGCACTTGCCAGAATAGCAACCTCGGTATTGATTGGATGTTGGCGAGGCGGAACAGATAGTCTGCTATTTGCTTCCCTGCGTGCAACTAGCCGCTCAAGAGTGACCCTCAACTCTCGCCCGATCTTGTCTTTGGCCAGTTCCGAAAATCTGCGAATCGGTGCCAGCCCGCCGCCGGGCGCACAAGACTGCGCCCGGCACGGGCGGCTCCGCTACGGGATGCGCATGGATAACTCTAAAGGAACAGAACGGGGATCAATTGTGATAACAACTTCATGACCGGCAATTTCCCAGCCAGCGAGAATGTTCACGTTGGTGCGCGGAACAATTTCAGCGTGCATATGCCCAATAGCGCCGCCGGACCTGACAACGATGTTGAACGCAGGCTCCACACCAAACTGGCCGCGTAAAGCGCGGATCGCTGCCTGAATCATCGCAGAGAACTGGCTAGCATTCACTTCGGATATGTTCTCTACATGATCACGTGGCACAATTAGCATGCTCCAGTTGTGAAGTGGTGCTGGATGCGCCAGTAGAACGAAGTCCGACGAAGTCGGGCACCACACCCCGTACTCCTTGATGGCGGAGGGCGTAAGCAGGTCGGTACAAATTGGACATCGCCCACCATACACGCTCTCTCGTCGAGATTGGATGTGCGAGTACAATCCAGGGACATTCTTTACGGCGTAACTCTGACCGTGACAACATGCTACAGATTGGCCGGATTCTCTGCGCTTTCCTCCGTTCAAAAATCCTATGAACGACAATGATTGCGCTCGTGCCAGTTCCTCCTGGACCTGCCAGGCTTTTACGAGAGCGTCCATCGCAGGAGTTGGCAGATCGTGAAACTCGTACTCATGATAGGACGGGTTTAAAGCTGTAACCGTGCACCACTCCCGGAGTGCCAGATCCAGGGACGGAGTAAGGTTTCGAAATACCCTGGCGACATACCGTTCCGAGGGTGCGTTGAAGACTGCCAGAGTATTAACAAGATCGTAAAAGGTCTGGATTTGGAGATGATCCGGGCCCTCCAAAAATCGGCTAGCAGCCTTGATGGAATCTCGCTCGCGCGGCACATTGACGCTACCATCCTGGTCAATCATCAAAAGGGTAGATGGCGTCGCGTAGCGACAGAAAAGACACTGTGACCGTTCCGTGTTAAGTACGGCCATGACGTCGTTGCGGTGTTCCGAGTGCCGCCCTTGACGGGCCGGCACGATGGCAACAATTCGACCCGTAATGGGATCGACTTCGGAACGACGACCAGGCGGTGAAAAGCATTGTATCTTTGAAAGCTCAAATCTCTCGTTGAGATCTGGAAGCCAACTTGGTGACTGCATTAGGATAAACCTCCTGTAACAATAATCATGGGAAAATGCAATTGTCAATCTTCTGATACGACCCAAGTCATAGCCGTTTCGTGCCAAACCTGGCATCGGTTCGGCACGAGGTTTTGCTTGATGAATGCCCACGGGCGGTGGTAACACTTATTCATGCCTGAAATTCCAGAGCTTTTGAATTTTGCATTCCCAGAACAACCGTCGAAGGATTCGCCGACGGCGGAACGCCGACTACGACTGCAAGAGATTCGTGACGGACACGCCGCCTTGTTCCTATCGTCTGCGCTAGGCTCATACTGTCGGGGAGTGTTCATCGACAACCCTTATCCTCACGGTTATTCGCTTGAGGCACAGGAAAAGGACATTCGCCGTCAGTGTTCAAGCATCTCGACAATCCTGCTTAGCACACGCCCTCCGCTGAACGATCCGCCATTTCGCGAAGGCGGTGAAACGTTGCCAAGCGACGGTAAGAATCGGCGGCGCATAAAACGAAGCGGAAATTGGCTAGAAAAGAGGATTTTGGAAGAACTGGGCGAAGTGTTCGATTTTTGCGACCGCAAAACAATCAAGCTAAACCCGGCTCGGATTCAAGCGAACCCGGGGAACTTGGAATATCACTTCCAGCAGAATGACGAGGCGTTGGTTGTGCCGCGAAGGCCCTCGATCGAACGGGCGGGTGGCCAGCCACGCAGTTGGACAGTTACTTATTTTTTGCGCTTGGGAGCACTCTGGTCTGGCGGCCCAGATTTGGTTTGTGCGTTCGGATTGTCGGGGCCACTGACCTTGATCTGGTGCTATCTCTTAGCTAACCATCAAAAATGTGTGGAGCGGTTGCGCTCCGTGGATGGGCCACAGTTCTTAATGGCGCGACTCTGTCAGGACGGCAAGATTCCGGGTGATCCACACTTCCTCTCCTTTGCCGATGAATGGGATGTCAAATTTCTAATTGACCAGGAATTGCGTTGACAGGGTCCATTGCTACCGCCGACCATATCGGGTCCTACCGATACGTCAACTCGCGTTTACTTGGCCGGCCGGACTCTTCAGCTTTGTGGTGCGCAGGTAAGCTGGATCGTGATAGCAGAGGCTTGTGCTCATATTCTTGCGATATGGAATAGGAACGATGATCAAGCTCAGGTGCAACGGACGCATTCGCGGAGATCATGGCTACCTGGAGATGTACTGCGTCGTAGGCATAAGAGACACGCCTGTGTCGTCGAATACCAGTCCACCGCCTTTAACCCACATTTGCCCAACATCCCTCCAATCCGCAGATAGCCGAATACTCCCCGCAAGGTCCACAAGTTGCGGCGTGAGGTCCGAAAAAGAGAACTGCATATTCAGCGAGATACTAGGATCAGTTGAGATCGTAACATTTGATGTAGCAATGCTTCCCGCGAGTACAAACTCGTGTCCCTTTGTCAGAAACAGAAACGGTATCAGCCGCATTTCCAGGTACTTGGAAGCGGACGAGGTAGACACAGTGCCATCGACATTTCGGGTTGCAAGCCATAGCTTGCTGCTTCGAGCCCTTTCGTTAGTCGGGATGGATGGTACTCCTCGCCGGAATGCTAAGGGGGATGGGATCTCCTTTCCGGCCACAACGATATTCCCGACTTCCAAAGCGAAAGAATCATTCGGAAGAGCGGGGAGTATGCTTAAGGGATTGAAAGGTGGTTGCATCACAATATCCTTGAATTGATCGCAAGCGGATTGCGCTGTCTTCACGGCAAGCTTGACGCCCGCAGGAATAGCCTTTCCGTAATTGCCGTCATAGTCGAACAAGAGCGACTCCATTAACGCGTCCCCCTCCTCGCCTGAAATCCGCCAGCGTTGGCGTGGGAGCACTGCCGTTGAGCCGGAGGCTGATCGCCGCGCAAGGTAAACTTCCCGTTCGCCACCCACTGTCTTTACTATACCGGCGAGCGATTCACGATTGAGGGTTCCGAATGCCGTTCTGCGCTCCGCTGAGTCGCGGGCCTCAAGCGCTATCTTGACTAGGAGAGTCTGGTCGGAAACCCTTGACACGGCAGATTTACGAACGTTTGCACCCTTATCTTCGATTGCAATTTTCGCAAGAATCGCTTGGTCGGTCAGCATTCCCACAGCAACGGTACGGACGTTGGCATCCTCGTCTTGGAGGGCGATCTTGGATAGAACCGACTGGTCAATCAGTTTTTTTAAGGCCGCTGAACGGACATTGGAATCTTTATCATCGAGCGCTATTTTGGTCAACGTAGTAGAATCGGCCAGTTTGTCTATAGCGGTCTCCCGAACCCTAGCGTCAGTATCGGTTCTGGCGAATGTACCAAGGACTCTTTGGTCGGTCAGTTTAACGATCACAGCCATGCGAATAGTTGGATCACGTCCGTCGGATGCAATCCCAATCAAAGCCTCCTCGTCTGTCACTTTCCCAACCGCAGCCAACCGGACTTTGGAATCGGTATCTTCAACAGCAATCTTGGCGAGTGCCTTTTGGTCCGTCAATTGCCAAACGGCGGCTCTTCGTACTCTGGCGTCCAGATCCCGGGATGAAAGCGCTGCAAGCGCGGTCTCGTCGGTAAGCTTGCCCACGGCGGCAATACGAACAAACGGATCGGCGTCTTCAAGAGCGCATTTGAGAATAATCGCCTGATCTTTTATTGACAGGACGGCGGCAGTACGTACGTCACTGTATTCAGCCTGAGTCGCGATCATTGTCAACAAGTGTTGATCTTCGATCTTCTGCATTGCGGCCATTCGTTTTTGAGGTCGCTTGTCGAACAGGGCTTTGGGAAGTTTTTCAGCGGCTTTCATCGAACAAAAACACATCAGAAAAAACAGGAAAGTGAATTCAACAATTCGCAATGTTCGGGAGATTACGGTAGCGCAATATCTGATCGGTATAAGTCCAAAAAACATAATCTGCACCCTCCATTTAGTTCCAGTAATCAACGCTGTAGGAGTTTGAGAATCAGAGGGTTCCCTTTCGTCAAGCTGAAACAATCTACCAACTTATCTTCAACGTACAGCTTTTGACTAGGAAGTGCACCCTTCTCAAGCAGTAAAGTCACGATCTCTGCGTTACCAGCGAGCACTGCAGCAGCCAAAGGTGTCTCTCCCCGAGGATCCTTCTTATAGATAGGTTTGATGTAAGTAACTCTTAATGCATCGCTTGTACGGGTTTCGTGAGCTTCACCTTTCTTGACCATAATCTCAGTCGGCAATTGGCTATTCGGATTGACACCAAGTGCCAAAAGGCTACCAACCAATTTCGCATTTCGGGATCGGACGGCTTCCAGCAAAGCCGCGCATTTGTCGTCGGCCTTCCACTTCTTGACCTGCGCCTCCAATTGCTGCGGACTAGCTGAGACGAGGAATTTCGCGATCTTGTTACGATTCGGGCCTCCGGCTACGGCAACTGTTGGCGACAACAAAATGAGCGCTAAGCAACTCGTGCCGAGGAATGCGAACAAACGGTTTGACATATCTTCAGTCTCCTTATGTAGAGAGTATCAGACCGTGGACTCGGAAATAAAGCGGTTGCCGGAACGGCTAAACGCATAGCGAGGTTGGGGTCCCGTCCTCGGTGGAACGGCATGCCACGCTGGTGTCAGTGCGACCTGGGAACGTCATACATGTGTAGCAGAATCGTCGTTGCGCCAGAACTAGGGTCGATGGCCAGATGCATGTCGGGTTCTGCACAGACGACCCACCCACAGCTTGGAGTTGTTTGCAGCCGTTCGTTGGAAACTGCCACAAAGGTAGTCAGTCGTTAGCCCATGGTCGCTTGCCTGTGCAGCGCGGAAACTGCGCATAACCCCAGAACAAATCATATTGCCAAAACTTCTGAAAATGACAAGTTTGTGTCACTTGACAGTCGCCTCCTATAATGCATAATAAAGGACGTTATTTGCTATTACAAGCATGCACCATGAGCACCACTCCAGAGCCCGTCCGCGACCTCGTTCCGGCGGATGAAAACCTGCCAGCAGCGCTCGCCAACCAGTTGCCTGGGATTGTCGCACGCGCCGGCAAGGCTGCTGAGTTCGCCGCGGACGAATTCTTCTTCGGCCGCATCCGCAACGAACACACCCGCCGCGCGTACTTCACCGCGGTCAAACGTTTTTTGGCGTCGGCGGAAGAGGCAGGTTTCGAGTTGGCGCAGATCACTCCCAAGTTTGTCGGCCAATACCTCGACCGGCTACGAAAAGAAAAGATGAGCGTCGCCACGCGCAAGCAGCACCTGGCGGCTCTGCGTCACTTCTTCGACGGAATGGTGACGCGGCACGCGATCATTCTGAACCCGGCGCTATCTGTTCGCGGCGAACGTTACGAAGTCGTGGAAGGTAAAACTCCGGAAATGACGGTGAAGGGCGCTCGCACATTACTGGCTTCGATCAATGCTTCGAACTTGGTCGGCCTCCGCGATCGCGCTGTCATTGCCATCCTGATTTACACTGCCGCTCGCGCTGGCGCGGTGGCTGGGCTCCGGCGCGGCAGTCTGTATAATTCCGGTGAACAGTGGATGCTCCACTTCGACGAGAAGGGCGGCAAGTCGCGCGAGATCCCGGTCCGCCACGACCTCGAACAGATGCTTCTTTCCTATATCGAAGCCGCGGGAATCAGCGGGGCCGGGAAAGAGACTCCACTCTTCCGGACGGCCTATCGCAAGAGCGGTCTGCTTACGGAAACTTCCATGTCGGGCGTGGACGTCTGCCGCATGGTGAAGCGGCGCTTGAAAGACACTGGTCTTTCGTCGCGGCTTTCGCCACATTCTTTCCGCGTCACCACGATTACCGACCTGCTTGAGCAAGGTGTGCCTCTCGAAGATGTGCAGCGCCTGGCCGGACACGCTGACCCCCGCACCACGCGCCTCTACGACCGCCGCGATAAAAAGATCACGCGTAACATTGTCGAGCGGAT
>Ga0073936_10008996_pt1 | contig 12515 bp, 9 predicted proteins | sample AliMusrvi5mmetaG_FD_87041 | JGI IMG/M metagenome (GOLD analysis project Ga0073936, IMG submission 87041) | Freshwater lake bacterial and archeal communities from Alinen Mustajarvi, Finland, to study Microbial Dark Matter (Phase II) - Alinen... | ecosystem: Environmental > Aquatic > Freshwater >... | reverse complement strand
GTCTTCGCTCCGCAAAAGGGTGCGACGCCTGTCATGGTGGCGGTCCTCGAAGTCGGTCTGACAAATCTGGCGGCACGCATCCGCGCCGATCTCGGACGCGACATCATGGATCTATCCGGTGGCGGCGCGACCGGTGGCCTCGGCGCGGGTGCGGCGGCGTTCTTCAATGCCGGCCTCGCGCCCGGCATCGCCACGGTCATGGAGGCAACCGGACTGCGCGAGGCGCTTGCGGATGCCGACTGGTGCGTCACCGGAGAGGGCTCATTCGACCGCCAGTCGCTCGACGGAAAGGTCGTTTCCGGGGTCGCCGCGGCGGCGCGTCAGGCCGGTGTGCCCGTCGTGGTCCTGGCCGGCCGGGTCGATATCGAGCCTAACATCTTTCGCGAAAGCGGGATTCACGCCGCGCTGGCCACGCACGCCGCGGAATTGCCGATGGAAGAGGTCATGCGTCGCGAAGCCGAATTGCTGCGCGAGACCGCGGCACGGTGGCTGCGGGGAATGGTGTAGGTGAGCATGGCACTGCCGCTGAATTCTCGTGCTTTCCATTTCCGAAACCGCGGCTATGCTCGGTGTCCGCAGATGAGTGAACTGACCCCCTCCCCCACCCGGCGCATTTCCGGGCTCACGGCGACTTCGATTGTGGTCGCCAACATCATTGGCACCGGCATCTTCACCAGCCTCGGCTTTCAGGTGGGGGATTTGCCCAGCGGCTTTGCGATCCTGATGTTGTGGTTGGTCGGGGGCGTGTGCGCGCTGTGCGGGGCGCTGTGCTACGCGGAATTGGGTGCCGCCCTGCCCCGCTCGGGAGGCGAGTACCATTATCTCGGGACCATCTTTCACCCGGCGCTGGGCTTCATGGCCGGGTGGATCTCGGCTGTCGCGGGCTTTGCGGCACCGGTGGCCCTGGCGGCGATGGCGTTCGGCAAATACCTAACCGGAGTGTGGCCCGGCGTGTCACCGCTGCCGGCCTCGCTGGCGGTGGTTTGGCTGGCCACGCCAATGTTGTTAGGCAGCAGCAAGTTGGGCAGCGGTTTTCAAAACGGCTCGACGCTGCTCAAAGTGGCCTTGATCCTCGCCGTGATCGTGGTGGGATGCTTTGCCGGTTCATCGCAACCGGTGTCGTTCCTGCCCCACTCCGGCGACGGCTCGCTGGTGGTGAGCGCGCCATTCGCGGTCAGTCTGGTCTATGTGATGTATGCCTATTCGGGGTGGAACGCCTCGACGTATATCGCGGGCGAGATGCGCGATCCGGCACGCGCGATTCCGCTCTCGGTGGGCCTGGGGACCTTGGTGGTGTTGGTCTTGTATCTGGCGGTCAACGCGATGTTTCTGCGCACCACGCCAATGGCAGAGATGGCCGGCAAGGTGGAAGTCGCCCTAACCGCCGGGCCGTATCTGCTCGGTGCGGCGGGCACCAAAATCATGGCGGGATTGATCTGCGTGGGCTTGGTATCGACCATCAGCGCGATGATGTGGATCGGCCCGCGGGTGATGGTGGTGATGGGCGAGGACCTGCGGGGCTTGCGCTGGTTTGCCGGCAGGAACCGCCAAGGGACACCGGTGCGGGCCACCCTGGTGCAATTGGCGTTGGTCAATTTGTTTCTGCTCACCGCGCGTTTCGAGCAGGTGCTCACCTGCGCCGGGTTCGTGCTGCAACTGTGCGCGTTTCTAACCGTCCTCGGGGTGTTGGTGCTGCGGCGCAGGCAACCGAACCTGGCGCGGCCCTATCGGACCTGGGGTTACCCGGTCACACCGCTGGTGTTTCTCGTGGTGTCGGCCTGGATGCTGTGGCACATCCTGTGGTCCAAACCCGTCGAATCGCTCGTCGGTCTGGCGATCGCCGGCATCGGCCTCATCCTGTACTTGCTTTCCGTGAAAAACCCGGCACCTTCCTCCCCAGCCCCTACTCACCATGAACCGGAATAATCAATTTATCGCGATGGCAGGCGTCGTGTGCCTGCTGGCCGCACCCGTGCCGGCCCAAAATCCCCCGGCCCCGGCGTCCAGCCCGGCCCCGGCGCCCCAGGCCATCCCGGTGGCCAATCCCTTCAATGACACCGCGCGCCTGCTGGCCGGCCTGACGCCCTCGGCCGACCCGACCGTGGCGGCGCTGGCCCAAACCGGCGCGTGGCAGCAACATGCCAAGTTTTTTGACACGGCATGGGCGGGCTTGGAAAAGCGACAGCTTTCCAAAGTGCGCAAGTGGGCCGAGACGAACATTGCGGATGCCTTCGCATCGAGGAACACGGCATTCTATATGTTCAGCGGGCCGGACTTCCTCTATGCCGACACGTTTTTCCCGCAGGCCGACACCTATGTGCTGTGCGGCATCGAACCGATCGGCCCGCTGCCCGACCTGGCCAAGCTGAGCCCGAAGGCGCTGGGCGGCGAACTGCACGCGTTGCAGGAATCCATCAACACGGTGCTGAGTTACAGCTTCTTCATCACCAAGAAGATGAAGGACGACTTCCAGAACCACGGCCTGAGCGGAACCCTGCCGGTTTTATATATCTTCCTCGCACGCTCAGGCAGGACTCTAACAGACGTGAGCTTCGTGAGCCTGGATGAAACCGGTGCGATCACGCCGCAGCCGGATGGAAAGCGCAGTGAAAAATCGCCGGCGCCGGGAGTCCGCATCCATTTCACCGCGGAGGGATCCAACACCCAGCGCACCCTGTATTACTTCAGTACCGATATCTCGGATGGCGGCCTGAAACGCAGCGGATTCCTCAAGTTCTGCAAGACGCTGGCACCAGGCAACGGTTGCGTGAAATCCGCCTCCTACCTGATGCACGAAAGCAACTTCTCCGCGGTCCGCGCGTTTTTGCTAGAAAACACGACCACGCTGGTGCAGGATGACTCGGGAATTCCGGTTTCATTTTTCACGCCCGAGGCATGGCAGATGCGGTATTTTGGCAGTTATCCCGGGCCGATCGCGTTGTTCAAGAACTGCTACCAGCCGAAGCTGGCGGAGGCTTACCGCACCACCCATCCGGAGCCGTTGGACTTCGGCATCGGCTATCGCCACCGCGCCGGCGAGTCCACCGTGATCGTCGCCACCCGCAAGCCGGCCACGGCCAATGAAGCGCCGGCGGTCGCGCCTGCCAAGGTGCCTGCGGTTCCGACGCCGCGGGCAGTGGTGGTGCCGGAGGCAAACGCCACCCCGGCAGAGTGATCACGCCGAGACCTTCCTCCTGTCGCTTCTTCCGTCCGGGCAAATCGTCCTTGCGCCGATCCAATATGGCACTATGGTTCCCCCTACACGACAGGGGAGCCCGGCGATCACCGGGCTGAGATTTTCCAACGCGCGGAAAAGACCCTCCGAACCTGACGCGGGTCATGCCGCCGTAGGAAGTCGAAACCTGGTTTCCCTCCCCACGGCCGCGCCTCACCCGCGCGGCCCGTTGCTTTTCCGGAACCATCAATCTAACAAATCCCGCCACCATGATCCACCCTGAAGATCCTGCCACCGCTGCCAGCGCCAGTTCCCACGACGCGTCCCGCGCGCCGCTCCCCGCGTCCACCCGGATTTATGTGCAAGGCAGCATCCATCCCTCGGTGAGGGTGCCGATGCGCGAGATCGCGCTGGCCGACACCACCTCCTTCAACGGCCGCATTGAGAAGAACGCGCCTGTCCGTGTCTATGACTGTGCCGGGCCGTGGGGCGATCCGGCCTTCAGTGGCACTTCCGATCAGGGACTTCCCGCCCTTCGCCGCGAGTGGATCCTCGCCCGTAACGACGTCGAAGCCTACGAGGGGCGTCCGGTCAAGGCTCAGGACGACGGTTATCTAACTGACAAGCATGCCGAGTTCGCCTCCCAATCCGAGCGTGCCGGTCGGTTCCTCGAGTTCCCCGGCCTCACCGGCGGGCGCCGCCTGCCGCTGCGTGCCACCGGCGCCGCGGTCACTCAACTTCATTACGCCCGCCAGGGCATCATCACCCCGGAAATGGAGTTCATTGCCATCCGTGAAAACCTCCAGATCTCAAATCTCAAATCCCAGATTCCTTCCGAATACACGCCCAGTGTGTTCCGGAAGTTTCCGCAGCGCATCCCGGCGGAAATCACCCCCGAGTTTGTCAGGAGCGAGGTCGCCGCCGGGCGTGCCATCGTTCCTAACAACATCAACCATCCCGAATCCGAGCCGATGATCATCGGCCGCAACTTCCTGGTCAAAATCAATGCCAACATCGGCAACTCCGCCGTCGCCTCGTCCATCGAGGAGGAGGTCGAGAAAATGCGCTGGGCCACCAAATGGGGCGCCGACACCGTGATGGATCTATCCACCGGCAGGAACATCCACGCCACCCGCGAGTGGATTCTGCGCAACTCGCCGGTGCCCATCGGCACGGTGCCGATCTATCAGGCGCTGGAAAAGGTCAACGGCAGGGCCGAGGACCTCACTTGGGAATTGTTCCGCGACACCCTCATCGAGCAGGCCGAGCAAGGCGTGGATTACTTCACCATCCATGCCGGGGTGCTGCTGCGCTTCATTCCCATGACCGCCTCGCGCATGACCGGCATCGTCTCGCGCGGCGGCTCGATCATGGCCAAGTGGTGCCTCTCCCACCATCAGGAAAGCTTCCTCTACACCCACTGGGACGATATATGTGACATCTGCGCCGCATACGACGTCGCCTTCTCCATCGGCGACGGCCTGCGGCCCGGTTCGATCGCCGATGCCAACGACAAGGCGCAGTTCGGCGAACTCGAAGTCCAGGGCGAACTGACCACCCGCGCCTGGGCCAAGGGCGTGCAAGTCATGAACGAAGGCCCCGGCCACGTCCCGATGCATCTGATCGAGGAGAACATGGTCAAGCAACTCGAATGGTGTCACGAGGCCCCGTTTTACACGCTCGGGCCTCTAACCACAGACATCGCTCCCGGATACGACCACATCACCTCCGGCATCGGCGCCGCCATGATCGGTTGGTACGGCTGCGCCATGTTATGTTATGTCACCCCCAAGGAACACCTCGGCCTGCCTAACAAGGATGACGTCAAGACCGGGGTCATCACCTACAAGCTCGCCGCCCACGCCGCCGACCTCGCCAAAGGTCATCCCTGCGCGCAATACCGCGACAACGCCATCAGCAAGGCCCGCTTCGAGTTTCGTTGGGAAGACCAGTTCAACCTCGGGCTGGATCCGGAAACCGCGCGCGCCTTTCACGACGAAACCCTACCCCAGGACGGCGCCAAGACCGCCCACTTCTGTTCGATGTGCGGCCCGCACTTCTGCTCAATGAAAATCACCGAAGACGTCCGCCAATACGCCGCCGAGAACGCCATCGCCGAAGCCGAGGCGCTCGAACAAGGCATGCGCGAGAAAAGCCGCGAGTTCGTTGAACAAGGCGCCGAAGTTTATTCCTAGCGAGGCTCCGCCTCAGACCCAAGACTGCAAGACGCAAGACACAAGACGAAGAACTTGACCTAACGAAAACATCTTTCACTTTTCAAGGACTCTAGAACGGCAACGTCTTCAACATCAGTATCCTCATTGGCCTTCAGTGCCTTCAGTGGTAATGTCAGACCGTCCAACCTGTCGTAGTTCCTCCTGAGAATCCATCAGTAAATCCTCACTTATCTCTCCGGCCATGCACCGCCTTGCCATTCCTTCATTGGTCCTGTTGTTGTCCGTCCCAGCCGCACGGGCGCAATTCGGGCTCCCGGGTGACACGCCCGCCAGCAAGGCGGAAATGGTCTCCGAGGCCAAGACCATCGCGGGGGGCAGCACCTTCACCATCGGCCTGAAACTCGACCATCCCAAGGGCTGGCACAGTTATTATCTGAATTCCGGTGGCATCGAAGAGTCTCCCTCCATCAAGTGGGCACTGCCGGAAGGATTCTCCGCCGGACCCATCCAGTGGCCCGCACCGGAGGTCAAAGATGGATTCTTCGGCAAGAGTTTCGTCTACTCAGGAACCCACGTGTTCCTGGTGGACATCAAGGCGCCCGCCACCTTGGAAAGCGGCAAAACCCTCACCCTGACAGCTAACGCGTCCTGGCAGATTTGCGAGGAAAGCTGCAAGAATGAGGCAAAGAAACTCACTCTGGCCCTGCCGGTCGGACTGGCGTTGGAAAAAGATCCGGCGCTCGCGGGTCTGTTTGAAAATGCCCGTGCCAGCCAAGCAAGCCAAGCCCCCAAATGGAAATTCTCCGCCCAATCCGACGGCGGCGACATCCAATTGCGCGTGGAACCGGATGGAGCGCTCGGCAAGGATCCCACGGATTTCATTCCGGATCAACCCTTCGTCAAGTCGGCAAGCTCGGGCGGCTCAATCAAGCGGGAGGCCAACGGCTGGTTGATCCAACTGCCGCGGGCCACCAAGAATGCCATCGAAGCGGACATTCCCCAAGGCAAGTCCTTCTCTGGCATTCTCACCGGTTCCCGCGCCATTGCGGTGCCCGACACGCTGATCGCCAGCCCGGCCGCGGGTGCCACGGCTGCCACCGAACATCCATCCCAGGCGCTGCCGTTCTTCAGATACCTGCTGGTGCTCGGCGAAATGTTGTTAGGCGGATTGATTCTCAACCTGATGCCCTGCGTGTTTCCCGTGATCGGTCTCAAGATCATGGGCTTTGTCAAGCAGGCGGGCTCGGACCGCCGGAAAGTCGCGCTCCACGGCCTCGCTTTCACGCTCGGGGTGCTGGTCTCGTTCGGAGTGCTCAGCGCAATCCTGATTTCGGCACGTGCCACCACCGGCTGGGGCTATCAACTCCAGTACCCCTGGGTGGTCCTCACCCTGATGCTACTGATGTTCGTGATGGCGCTCAACATGTATGGGGTTTTTGAAATGGGAACTTCCGCCACTGCGGTGGGCGGCAGCTTGCAAGCCAAACAAGGACTCGCCGGCTCGTTCTTCTCCGGGGCGCTGGCAACCGTCGTGGCCACCCCCTGCTCCGGCCCGATTCTCGGCGCGGCCATCGGCATCGTGATCGGCTTGCCCGCCGCCCAATTCTTCAGCGCCTTTGCAGCGATGGCGCTCGGGCTGGCACTGCCGTATCTGGTGCTGTCGGTCTTTCCGAATCTGATAGGATATCTTCCCAGGCCCGGCGCCTGGATGGAGAGCTTCAAGCAGGCGATGTCATTCCTGCTCTTCGCCTCGGTGGGTTACCTGCTGTGGGTCTATTCCGGTCTGATTGATGTGGACAATCTGCTAGGTCCCATCTTCGGGCTCAGCGCCATCGCGGTGGCCGGGTGGATCCACGGCCGCTGGAATCTGCCGCACCGCACGGCCGGCACCCGCAGAAACGCGCTCTGTCTAACTGTCCTGTTCGCCGCGGCCGGGATCTTTCTCGCGAAGCCGCCCGGACCTTCCACTCTAACATGGGAACCGTGGTCCGAGGCGCGGGTCAACACGCTGCTCGCCGACAACAAGCCGGTGTATATCGACTTCACGGCGAAGTGGTGCGCCCTCTGCCAGGTCAACAAGAAGCGCGCCTATACCAAGGAAGTCGTGGATTTGATGCTCAAGAAGGGCGTGGTCACTCTCAAGGGGGACAAGACCCGGCCCGATCCGGAAATCGAGGCCGCGCTCAACAAGCTCGGGCGCACCGCCATCCCCGTCAATGTAATGTTGCAACCCGGCAAAGACCCGGTGATTTTTCCCGAGCTGTTAGCTCCGGGAGATCTGATAGAGGCTCTCAAGAAACTCTGACTCGATAGTCACAATGCCGGGGGGGTGTCACTGGCCGGCCGTGGGAGTGATGGTCCAGGCGCGCCCACAAACTGGAAGTTGGGAGCGATTGGATTCAGCAAGCCCGGCCAAATGTGCCGGGCGAGCGCAATTTCCGCCAAAACATTTGAAAACCGCTGGCAATCGACTAAACTCGCTGCCATGACCGCCCCGGCCACTGTCAGTAATCTTCGCGAAATATCCGGTCTTTTCGACGTGCGTGCCGACTTCGTGCACGGGCAAGCATACGGCTCCGGTCATATCAACGACACCTATTGCGGCAGCTTCGATCAGGCCGGCCTGCGGCTGCGCTACATTCTCCAACGCATCAACACGAACATCTTCAAGACACCGGTCGAGTTGATGCGCAACGTCGAACGGGTGACGCGCCACTCATTGGAGCGACTGCTCGCACAAGACCACCCCGAAGCCCGCCGCCGCACCCTCACCTGCATCCCGGCGATGGACGGCAAGTCCTACGCATGCGACGCCCAAGGCGGCGTCTGGCGCGTCTATCCGTTCATCGAACGCGCCCGCGGTTATGATGAGATCGAGACCAACGAACAAGCCTATCAAGCCGCCATGGCGTTCGGCAATTTCCAGAAACTCGCGGCCGACCTCGGCGGCGAACGCTTGCATGAAACCATTCCGGATTTCCACCACACGCCCAAGCGTTTGGAGGCCCTGCGTGCCGCAATCGAAGCCGATGTGGCCAACCGCGCCGCCGGGTTGAAGCCGGAAATCGACTTCGCCTTGAGCCGCGCCGCCGACTGCGCCCGCATCACCGATCTGATCGCTTCAGGTGATATCCCCGAACGGGTCACCCACAACGACACGAAAATCAACAACGTCTTGCTCGACGACGTCACCGCGGAAGGCGTCTGCGTGATCGATCTCGATACCACCATGCCCGGCTCGGTACTCTATGATTTTGGCGACATGGTCCGCACCGCGGCGCCCACCACCGGCGAGGATGACACCGACTTGAAGCGAATTGACGTCCGTCTTGATCGCTTCGAGGCGCTTGTCCGCGGTTATCTTGGCGCCGCCAAGAGCTTCCTTAACGCCGCGGAGGTGAAACATCTGGCGTTTTCCGGCAAACTTCTCACCCTTGAGTGCGGCATCCGTTTTCTAACAGACCACTTGCAGGGCGACGTTTATTTCAAGATCAGACGCCCGGAGCACAACCTCGATCGCTGCCGCAACCAGTTCGCGCTGGTGGCCGCAATTGAAATGAAACTCCCCGCCATGGAGCAAATCGTGACTTCCCACGCGGGTTGACCGCGCTGAAGATGTGCAGTGAATCAGCAGCGAGGCGAAGCGTAAAAGCCTGATTGCAGGAAAAATGGCGACTGGAGGCACCCGACGCCGACCCTGCATTTGCCTGGCCGGATAATATTTTGACATTTTTCGCAACCTCTGGCGGTCAACCGGGGTTTCTCAAGACGCTATGAAACACACCACACTTACCATGTGCGTCGCAGTCGCGGCGCTTTTCACCCTCCCATCGACCACGTTCGCACAGGACAAGCCCGCTGGTGACAAGCCCGCTGGCGAAGCGCCGGCACGCGGTGGACGCGGCGGTGCCCGCCTCACCCCCGAGGCTCGGCTCAAGCAAATGACTGAAACTCTCGGTCTCACGCAAGAGCAGCAGGACAAGATCAAGGCCATCCTCGAGAAGAACGCCGCCGCGATGAAGGAACTCACCGCCAAGGGTTACCAAAACCTCACGGACGAGGACAAGACCAAGATGCGCGAAATGATGAAGGCGCAGACCGAGGCGATTGATGCGGTCCTGACGCCCGAGCAAAAGGAAAAACAGAAGGCCGAAATGGCAAAACGCCGTGGCGCAGGCCGCCCAGGTGGCCAGCCCAAGCCCGATGCCGCCCCCAAATAGTCCCACCAATCCAATAACCAATCCAAGGGCGGAAAGCAGTGCTTCCCGCCCTTTTTCCTGAGCAGTACCATGAGACGCCATGCCAGAGATACACGTTGATAGCAACAAGAGTGAACGATCGCTTGAAACGCCTGATGATATGGTCAGCGAGTTCATTGAGTGTCCCACTTGCAATGAGATGATTGAGGTGCTGATTCGTCGGCCGCGAGTGGAGCCGCCGCAGCCGCCAGGTACAGCTCCGCATCCGCTCGCACTCGCGTTCGCTCCCACCTCCGGCCTTGCGATCAGCAGTTTGGTGCTTGGAATCTTGTCTGTATTCCTCTGCATCACCGCGATTCCCGGCGTGATATGCGGCCATTTTTCCCTGCGGTGCATTCGCAAGTCCGATGGCAGACTGGGCGGCAAAGGCATGGCCATCGCCGGTTTGGTGATTGCTTATGTCGCACTGGCGCTCTGGCTCGGGATCGGTCTTCCGCTGTTTTTGTCGCACGCAACTTGACCGCCAAGTAACGCAATGCCGGACTCCTCGGCAAGCGGGGTCGGCCCGCCAGCCACTCGTTTGATTTTCCCATGGGATGCCTGTGAATCCCAAGCAAATGACGCCCCAACTGGTCAATTGCAAGGCGGGATTGCTCAACTCCGCTACTGCACGAGACGGATGCCCTTGTCCTCCAGGATAATCCTGCCTTTGCGCAACAGCGCGCCTGTGGCCTGTTTGAACGTGCGCTTGCTCACGCCGAGTTCGCCATGGATTTCCGCAGCCGAGCTGCTGTCGCACAGCGCCCAATACCCGCCGCGGGCCCCAAGCTCGGCAAGGATCAGGGCTTCCAAATCAGTCACTCGCGCACGCCCCGGCGGCTGCAGGGTCAGGTCGATCTTGCCATCCGGGCGCAACGCGGCGATGTAGCCTTTGACGGCCTCGCCCGGTTGCATTTCTTGAAACACCTTGTCGGCGAACAACAGTCCGCTGTGGCTGCCATTGATGATCGCCTTGTAGCCCAGCGCGGTTTTCCCATAGATGAGCAAGTCCACCGCATCACCCTCCCGCCAGGTGTGGGGTGTTAGATCGAGATGGCGTGACAGGCGGGTGGTGGCGATGATCCGGCCGCTGGCCTCGTCCACATGCACGTGGACAAGATAAAAATTGCCGATTTCCATGCGGGTTTTTTGTTCGCGGAAAGGCACCAGCAAATCCTTGGGCAAGCCCCAATCCAAGAACGCCCCCACCGGCGTGAGCGCCACCACCCGCAGCCGCGCGAATTGGCCGGGCATCGCCTTGGGCTGTTGCATGGTGGCGACCTGGCGATCTTCGGAATCGTTGTAAATGAAAACGTCAACCGTCCCCCCGACCTCCCACCTGGCAGGCATTTCGCGCCGTGGCAGGAGCACCTCGCCAATCTCGCCGCCATCCAGAAACAGCCCGAAAGGCTTCTCCCGGAGGATCGTCAAACTCGCTCGCTCACCAATTCTTGCCATGCCGGAGTATGCCTGCCAAGCCCCGCCTGTGGCAATCCGCAAAACTTGAAACATTCCGCACTTTTCCGCGTTATATTCCCCATAAATCCTGCCTCCGAACCCGATTCCCCACCCCATGAAAATCCCTCCCACCACTGCCACCATCGCCGTAGCCCTCACCATCGGTGCCATCGGATTCCTTGTCGGCAGGCTTTCCGGCCCAAGCCCTTCTGGAACCACCGCCGGCACCCGAGAGACCCAACTTTCCCGAACCCGCGGATCCTCCCGCGACGCGGATGCCTCCAGCCATGTCTCGTCGCTGGCCAAGCGCACCGCACGCCCGGAAGGCGGCCACTCCGGTTCCGCCACCGCCGAAGAAAAGCTCAAGCGCCTCGAAGCGATCATGCGCGGCGATAATGCCTTGGACCGCAACCGCGCCCTGCTCGCCTACATCGACCAACTCGCACCCGGCGATTTTGAAGCCGCCATTGCCCGTTTCCGCGGCCTCGGCATCACCGACAGCCGCTTTAGCGAATACGCGATGCTGCTCACCGCCTGGTCGCAGGCCGATCCCCTAGCCGCCCTCGCCTACGCCACCGCCAACACCCGCGGCGGCTTCGCCACCAAGACGATCCTCTCCTCATGGGCGGCCACCGATCCGGATGCCGCCATCCGCTGGGCCGAAGCCAACCACACCGGCACCGGTGCCAATCCCTACCTCGCCGGTATCATCGGCACCCTCGGCGCCACCGATCCGGCCCGCGCCTCCGCCCTGCTCACCGGCATGCCCCGCAGTAACGAGCGCGGCGAAGCCTTGGACGCCATGCTCCCCCATGTCCTCGCCCAGGGCAACGACGCCGCCCGTGCCTGGATTTCCGCCCTCACCGACGATTCACTCCGCAATGGGTCGATGGAACGCGCCGCCACGCAACTCGCCCAAACCGACCCCAAGGGCACCGCCGATTGGCTGCTCGCCAACCCCGGCGATGCCACCAAACGCCGCCTGGATGACGTGCTTGGCATCTGGGCCTCGACCAACCCGACGGCCGCGCTTGCCTATTATGAGGCCCTGCCAAAAGGCGAGGAACGCAGCAATGCATTGCGCGGTGTCGTTGCAGCCCTCGCCAACCAAGACGTCGGAGCCGCGGCCAAACTGATCGACAGTCATGCCGGCGATGTCACCGACGGCGCTATCGCCAGCTTCGTCTGGCACTCGTTTGGCAGTGACCCGGCATTGGCCCTCAACTACATCGGGCGGCTTTCCGACCCCGGTTCTCAGGATCGCATGTATAGCCGCACCTTGGACACCTGGCTCAGCCGTGATGCGACATCGGCCCAAGCCTGGCTGCAAAAAAACAACAACTCGGGAAACGTCCAGCGTTACCTCCAGAGCAAGGCCGCGCAAGGCCAACAATAGGGTGCCCGAGCCCAGCCGCATCCGTCCGCCCTCGCGAGGCCGCTGCCGCGTTTTTCCCCTGACGTTTGGTT
>Ga0073936_10008995_pt1 | contig 12516 bp, 9 predicted proteins | sample AliMusrvi5mmetaG_FD_87041 | JGI IMG/M metagenome (GOLD analysis project Ga0073936, IMG submission 87041) | Freshwater lake bacterial and archeal communities from Alinen Mustajarvi, Finland, to study Microbial Dark Matter (Phase II) - Alinen... | ecosystem: Environmental > Aquatic > Freshwater >... | reverse complement strand
TATTATGACCAGTGAAGGGAAAAAAATAATTAAGAATTTTCTTGAACTGCAGCCTTCGATAGAGAGAGTTTGACCGTATGGATATTTATCGCCGTGTTTCAGAAAGAGAAGAGGACAGTCTAGTGAAGCCAGTAAAGCTCCATACCGGAGTCAACAGGGAAAGTGATTTTATGGCTGATGGCTGGCGCGTTTTCAAAATTATGGCTGAGTTTGTCAGCGGTTTTGAAATGATGTCCGATGCAGGTCCGTCCGTTACAGTTTTTGGCTCTACAAGAGTACATGACGGAAGCCCTGAATACCTTCTGGCCGAGACGCTTGGTAGACTGCTTGCTGCGGAGGGGTTTTCCGTGATAACCGGAGGAGGTCCCGGAGTTATGGAAGCGGCTAACAAAGGTGCGCAATTCGCTGGCGGTCCATCAATTGGGTTCAATATCAAACTTCCAAACCAGCAGGAACCAAATAAGTACATTGATCATAATAAACTGGTTAGTTTTCAGTATTTTTTTGTTCGGAAGGTGATGTTTTTAAAATATGCTCAGGCTTTCATTGCTTTACCGGGTGGTTTCGGAACTCTTGATGAAGTATCCGAAGCTATTACGCTCATACAGACAGGGAAAAGTGAACGCTTTCCAGTCATATTGATTGGAAAAAACTACTGGGAGGGGTTTTACCGTTGGATTTGTGATACCATGTGCCAGAAAAATGGTTATATCAGTGATGATGATCTTGGATTCATTTACCTTGAAGATAGTCCTGAAAAGGCGATAGAAATCATCAAGGGCTTTTATCCTGATGGATATTCCCTGAATTTTTAATACGGAGAGGTTGTTTAGTCATTAAACCAGTGTAGAAGTGTTTTCGTTTCCAGTTGGGTTAACATCGTTTCGGGGTTCCATGTATAATAGATTTGTTGATGCATGGAGCCTTGAGCAATAACCAGTTTGATTTGAGCTTTTTTCATGGTGGATTGTTTGTTCCACACTGAAAAATTCAAGACATTTCGCCCAGAAGAGACTGTTGATGACAAGAGCCAGGATATCGGAGCTATATACGCAATACCTGTCCATCTTGTTTCATTGGAATGGCAATCGTAGCAGGCTTTTTTTAATGAGTTTTTGATGACATCTGGAGTCTGAATGTCTGAAACGACAGGAGGGTTAATGCGTTTCAATGGTATGAATTGCAAAAGCATAAGCAACAGAAGAGACCCACTGCAAATGGATTTTAAAGAAAGAGTCATTGTTGCCCGAAAAATCTGAGTGTAATTCCTTGGTACTCCTTTAATTTCAAGATAGTGAAATCGTGATATTTCCCTGTGAAAAAGCTGTATGGTACTATCTGCCTCAAATCAGGGCTGATCTTGCTATTGAGCTTGTCAAAACGGGGATGACCCAATCGCAGGCTGCAAAAAAACTTGGTGTTACCCCTGCTGCCGTATCACAGTATATTCATAAAAAGCGAGGACTGCAATTGCTCAAAAGCAGGAGCTATCGCCAGGAGATAAAGGCAGCGGTAAAAAAAATCCGTGATGAGGCATCGTCTGATGACCTACGTCTTCTTGTTTGCAATTGTTGTCATTTACTCCAAAAAAATGACGAACAAAAGCAGGCAGATACCAAAGTCTCTACAACTCCACAATGATGTGTGATTCGGTTGAATGACCGCTAAGCAGGTTTTTCAGTGTGTCGATGAGCTCAATTCCATATTTATTGAGATAATAAAAAATATTGATCATCCTTTCCTGAGGCATGCTTTCAGGGAACAGTGCACATTCAGCTTTAAGGATCTGGTCAAGCAGTTCTTCGTGTTTGCGTCTGCTTGCCTTCCATGCTTTCTGTTCAATACCGTCCACAATTTTTAAAGATTGTACCGACGAAGCAGCTAAAAGTTGTTCAAGAGTCGGGTCAATTTTTGACAGTGCGGGGCCGAGAGTTGAAAAAGATTGTCGAATCTTTTCTTTTGCCTGTTCGAACAGCGTGTCAAGCTGAGGATTTTCTGACAGACCTACCGCGTTTTTTTTAACCTGCTGAAGGTCGCCGAATACTGCCAGGTAAATCTGTTTGCGCGAAAATCCCGGCTTACCGATTACCTTGAGCAACTTGTCCATGATTCTGTTAATTTTCGGTTCAATCAGTGTAAAGCTTCCCCTGGGTATAATAAATGGCATGGAGAGGCCGAAGTGCTCATAATTTTTCCGGTATTGCGCCAGGTAGCTTATTTCGCCGGGACCGGCAATGCATGCAAAGGTTGGCAGCACGTAATCCTGAACAATAGGTCTGAGAACAACGTTGGGACTGAACCGTTCAGGGTGATCCTGACACAGTTCAAGAATCTGATTTTTTGAATAAAGTTTTTTATCGGGAACAATGAAAAAAGAGTCTTCTGAAGGATGTTCTATTTTTTGGCGCTGACCATGTTCGTTGACATAAAAAAGATTGACGGTTCTGGGTTTTGTCTGAGCGGTATAGCCGAGGGTTTCCAGACGGGAACTTTGCGAAATAACATTATAGGAGGATACCGGCGACGAAGAGAGCTCCCGTAAAAAAATGCTGGCTGACAGTTGTTTGAACTCAGGGTCCTGGCTCGACAGCAGAATCAGCGGCTGTTCTTTGAACAGCTGCATCATGGTTCGGGCAAAGCTCAACTCGAAGGTGCTTCCTGGATAATAGCACTCTGTCAGAATCGTTGAGATGCTCTGTTTGTAGGTTGAATCAGGCAGAAGCTGGATAAAATCTTTAACAGTTCGGCTGATCTCTTCACCGAAAAAGGAGTTGGCAACCATCTGGTCGGCCAGACGTCTGTAAGGTTCCTGAGTGAAGTGAACGATCTGGTTTTCAGAAAAAATTGCGGTGTTGGCCGATTCAGTGAAGTCATGGTCTTCACCTTCGAGCCAGAAGATAGGTACAAAATTATATTCAGGAAAAATCGCCTTTTGGCGTTCAGCAAAAACAATGGCAGTAAGAGCTTTATAAATGGTATAAACAGGTCCGGTAAACAGTCCGAGTTGCTGTCCGGTGACTATCGCCATACATCGTGGAGATCGGAGCTTTTCGATCTCGCGCAGATGAAGTTCTGTGCATCCGAAACGACTGTTTTGTTTTGCAAGAATTCGAACAAGAGTTTCGCGATCAAATGTTCTGGAGCCTAGCAGTCCAAGCTGTCGGTAGTAATCAGCTTCTTTTTGGTAATCAAGATTAAAACACTCTGAAATCAACTCTGAACGTTCGGAACCATCAGATGTATAGTCTCGAAAAAGCTTGGAAAATCCCTTTTTTGGTGTCAGAATATGTTTGTAATCAAGCAGAAAAGTGTTCACGCTTTTATTTTTGCAGGTTCCATTGTTCAAGCGTGCCGATAAAACCATTGCTTGTTAAATCGCACGAAAGGGGGGTAATAGCTACATAATTTTGTCGTACAGCAAATTCATCCTTGCGCATATTGTCATCGAGCAGCAGCAGTGTGCCACTCAGCCAGTAGTATGGGTTGTTGAACATATCGTTTCGTTCAATGGTATCTTCTTCCCAACGAGAACGTCCCTGTTCAGTAACTGCAATCCCCGCGATCTGTGATTCTGGAACATTCGGGATATTGACGGAAAGAATAGTATCCGGTGGAAGTCCTTCAGCAAGCACTTTTCTTGCAAGTTTACGAGCAAATTTTCCGGCATAGGTAAAATCGGCATGTTCATAGGTGGTCAGAGAAAATGCTAATGAAGTAATTCCCTGGATAGCTCCCTCAAGAGCTGCTGCTACAGTGCCGGAATATAAAGTATTTGTAGCGGTATTGCTTCCGTAGTTTATCCCTGATACAATAAGGTCTGGTTTTGAGGATAGAATATGACTGAGAGCTACCTTTATGCAATCCACAGGGGTACCGGAAACCGTATAGCCGAAAAAGCGATTATTTTTTAAAAACTTTTTAATTCTCAAGGGAACACCGAGTGTCATGGCATGGCTCATGCCGCTATGAGGTTCCGCAGGAGCAACAACAGTAACTCTCCCTAATTTTTTCATCGAAGCAGCAAGCGCATGAAGACCTTCGCCTTCAATACCGTCATCATTACAGACCAGAATATGAGGTTTTTGTTTCATGTGCATGCTATACCTGTTCCTTGATCATAAGTATGGTTCTCTTTAGATGTTGTAAAGGCGCGTAAAAATACAAAAAAGTTCTGCTCAAAAGTCATGTCCAAGACTGAAATAAAAGATGGTATCTGAAAATCCAAGTGATGAAGAAGCGCTGTTAGTCGCGGATTTTAGAAAAGCGAAAGCTTTTGACACGGTGAACCTTGCGGGACCGAGAGGGGTTTCCCATATCATGCTCGTTCCGGTACCGTGAATAAGCTGGGAAAAGGAGATGTCATCCCGATCAATCCAGGAATTGCCCACATTGTAATGGAGTACAAATGAAGTTGGAAAGAACAAGGTGTACGATGGCCTGTATCGAAGATGTATACCGAGAGCAGCAATATCGTTGCCGGGGAGGTCATTTTCTTTAAGTCCTATAAATCGTTGGCTGTAACTTGTTCCTGGTCCTCCAAGGAAAAATTTTTCTGAAAGAGGGACGCTAACACTGCTCAGTCCGAATAATCCGGTAAGTTGTAATGTGGTTTTGCTCCCGAGTCGGATGTTTTCTTCGTGGTTGCCTGATATCTGCCAGAAAATATCATGGACGTTTAACGATTCCGAAAAATTTGAATATCTGAAATTTGTATAATTGCCGGAAGTTGGAATCAGCGGATCATTTCTTGAATCAAGGGTAAACTGCGAGCCGATAGAGATCATATTGCTCTGTGCTGTTGACAATTTTGTTCCGCCTTGTCCCTGTTCAGCATAAGACAGGGAGTTCTGAAAGGTCATATCAACAATGAACTGCCCGTTTTTATTGATTCTTGTTCCGAAGCCTGAGCTTATACCATATTTTTGTATTCCATAAGTGCTTGTTCCATTTGAATGTGAATTGAAAAATGCAGTTGAAAAGTTTATATCGCGGTTATCAAAAAGATGCTGGTCATAAAAAACACGAGAAGACATGGTGAAATGAGTTGACTCGATACGTGGAATGTTAAACTCAATGTTAATCAGATTGTTTCTTTTTCCTTCTTTCACCCAGCCTCCGATTGAGCTGGTTGTTCCACCGAGATTTTCGTTTCTGAAATCAAGGAGAAACTGAGCATTGTTTGTTTCGTCATAACGCAATCCAAGCCTTAGAACCGAAGGGTTTTTTTCTTCAAGCGAAAACTTGAGCAAGGTATTCCTGCCGGTATCAGATTGTGCATATGAATCAGCCGATAGGGAAACACAATTGAATGCTCCGGTTTCGTAAAGGTTATCAACCGACTCTTCTGCTTTTTTAAACTGAAGAGGTTGTGTTGTATCAATTTTTATTTCACGCTTAATGGAAGTTATTCCGGTGATGTTTTTGTCGCGTTGAAACTCAATGCCATCTGACTTTCCAGACGACACTTTTACCTGAAGGGTACTGCCGCTGAATGAAGTGCCTTCGATGGTGACAAGAGGGAATCCTTTGTTCCGATATTTATTGATTAGTGCTTCCAGCACCTTCGTTCCGGCAGCATTGGTATAGAGAACGCCTGTTATCGGTCTGAAGCATGATTCTATTTCGTCTACAGTTAGGGCATCGGGTGGCCCGCCTTCAAGATTTATTTTGTTTATTCTGGGAAGCGGATAAAGGTGAAATGTCACTCTTTTGTGCCGGTTGTCCAGTTCAGCATATACTTTCGTGAAAATATCTGTTGCAAGCAGCTCGTGAAGGGTTTTCGCCGGATCAGCAGCATTGCGCACAATCCCCGAAACAATAAGAAAATGCTCTCTGAAATCCGGGCTCTCATCTGGAAAAATGACGGTTTTTGAATATTCTCTGATAACGGTGCTGCGTGGCGTTTCTATTGCTATGCTTTGTTTTATGGTTTCAGCCAGGACTTTTCCTTTGGTATAACCTGACTCAATAAGAGAGGTGATATCAGAAAAATCAGTTGCTTTATGGTCATTGAGATCTGGGGTAATGACGATATCGGCTTTTGCCAATTGAGATGGATATTGCAATTTTGTCAGAATGGTCATGGTCTGATCGGCAGCTTTCCATGGAAGATCAAGTTCCTCGCCTTTTGTATACATGCTGCCGTGGGTATCCACTGCAATTTTATAGTGAGCTTTGAAGGTATCCAGTTCATCGACGGGTAGATTGGCAACAAGTCCGCCATCGACAAGTTCATAGCCATCACGTATGACTGGTTCAAAAAGAATCGGCACAGTACTGCTTGCCCGCATCGCTTCGGAAAGGGAGCCGTTAGTAAGAGTTATGCGTTTTCCGGATACAATATCGGTTGATACCGCTCTGAAATTTACTGGCAGCGATGAGAACTCGCCTGAACTCTTATAAAGTCCGTTCAGTATCAGAAGATCGAGAGTTTCGGTCATCTTTTGAGCGGAATTAAGAGATTTCGGCATGAGAAGTTTCAACTTTTTGAACCTTAGAGCAATTGAAGCACGGTCGCGGATTCGTTGCTGTTCAAGAAAAATGTTTGATCGGGCATAATCATTGTTAAATGAAATTATTGATTGCCAGGGCAGGGAGTGGACAATTTCTTCAAGTGAGTCGGGGCTGTATCCGCAACTGTAAAGACCTCCAATAATGGCACCTATGCTTGTGCCGGCAATAAAATCAACTGGAACTCCCTTTTCATCAAAAGCTTTGAGAACGCCAATCTGTGAAAGGCCGTTAGCGCCTCCGCCCGACAAAGCAAGACCGACAGTTTTTCGGGCTGGCCTCATAAAGGGATGCAGGGCATAACGATGCTGTGGCAGGTCAAGCGTGTCGGGATAGACAAGAGTAACTGAGGAGGCATTGGCAACAGGCGTGACTGTCATTATCAGCAGAAATGCAGCAATGACTGCGGCTATGGAGAAAAATATTCTAACGTTTCGCAATTGGTAGTGCTCCTTGGTTCAAAAACCTATCATAATAAGTCTCTATAGGCTATTTTTGAGATCTCATGCGGACTTTATATCTTGAGCTTTAATGTATAACCTTTACTTCTAATTGTGAAAATGGCTTGGTTTAAACGGGTAAAACCCTCAATACGTCCGACCGACAAGCGTGATATGCCTGAAGGATTGTGGTGGAAATGTGAAGAGTGCGGTGCGATGCTTCATAAAAAACAGCTCGAAGATCATTCTTTTACCTGTTCAGAGTGCAGTCACCATTTCAGAATATCTCCATATAAATATTTTTCTATTCTTTTTGACGACGATAAGTATTGTGAATTTGATGATCAGTTGCGTGCTGCAGATCCTCTTGGTTTTACTGATACGAAAAAATATCCGGACAGGGTTAACGATACGATAGAAAAAAGTGGTAAAACTGAAGCCTGCCGCAATGCCTATGGTGAAACCGGAGGGCAGACTCTGGTTGTTTCAGCAATGGATTTTGGCTTTATCGGGGGGTCTATGGGATCGGTTGTCGGCGAAAAGATTGCACGTGCTGTCGACAAGTCACTTGAACTTAATGCTCCTCTTCTTGTAATATCCCAGTCAGGGGGAGCAAGAATGATGGAAGGTGCATTCAGTCTTATGCAGATGGCAAAAACCGCAGCTCGTCTTACCCGCCTCAGTGAGAGGAGATTGCCCTATATCTCTCTGTTGACTGATCCTACTATGGGAGGCATCAGTGCTTCCTTCGCCATGCTTGGCGATATCAATATCAGCGAACCTAAAGCACTGATAGGCTTTGCTGGTCCCAGGGTGATCAGAGATACCATAAAAAGGGATTTGCCCGAAGGGTTTCAACGAGCCGAATTTTTAATAGAACACGGGTTTCTTGATCGCATTATCCATCGCAGGGAGTTGAAAAGTCAGCTGGTCAGTTTGCTCAGTCTGCTGAAAGTTTAGAGCCAGCCGAGTGCGGCAGCAGTAACAGGGAACTGTGCCATGAATATTTTTTTGATTTCAATGGCAATTTCCCTGTGTTCCTGTTGTGTGCTTTTATCAGTTCGTACCTCAAGATAATGGATCCAGCTTCTTACGGATCCCTTCATATAAAGCTTTGTCTGAGTGCCCAACGGCAGGAGCACTCTGGCGCACTCCTTGGCAATCCCCTGTTCAAGAGCGCTGTTGTATTGTTCAATGGCCAGACGTGCAACACGTGTCTGCGCTTCGTCAAACCATTGTTTCGTCGAATCGTCAAGATCGTCCAGTGAGTTTTGCCGGTTTTTGCTGTCCTGGCGTCTCGGTTTATATCGTTCTATTTCCTGTGCTACAGCGTACCGTTGTGAGAACTCCTGAAACTGAAAGCTTTTATGACGAAGAATCTGCGGCGAGATGGCTCTTGAAGTCACAATCTCAACACTCATATCCACCATTTCAAAGACGCTCCAGTGCTTGTGTGCAATACAGTAGGCAAGCAGTTTTTCATAATCAGTAGTTTCCTGATGAGGGCTTGATACTCTTGCACAATAGGCTATAAGACCTTCGGGAGAAAGTGGCTGGTTTTCAACCTGTATAAGCGGAGCTGTGACCGAAATGAGGCGAACCTGCATGATCCTCGATATTTTTGATGTTTGTACTTAAATATAGAGAAACGGACAGATTTTTTATCTCTTTTCATGTTGGCAGAAAGCATCATTTTTTGCTAATTGGAACCGTGTTTCTTGATTTGTTGTTATCACTACGTATTTTAACTCATTCTAATCTGGAATTCTGAAATTGGATTGAACGAGCAAAGTCAATCTGATTCTGTTCTGGCTTTAATAAAGGCTTTCAAAATTCAAACGACAGGACAGTTATGGCAAATATTAATTTTGGATTTGAGCATCAGGCTAAAAAACTGTATTCGGGAGCTATAGAGCAGGGTATCACCAACACTCTTGTTCCAATGGTTATAGAAACTTCAGGTCGGGGCGAAAGAGCTTTTGATATTTTTTCGAGACTTCTGCGTGAACGCATTATTTTTCTGGGCAGCGGCATTGACGAGCATGTTGCAGGCCTGATAATGGCCCAGCTTATTTTTCTGGAGTCGGAGGATCCCGAACGCGATATCTATATTTATGTGAACTCTCCCGGTGGCAGTGTATCGGCAGGTCTTGGGATTTATGATACCATACAGTATATCCGTCCCGATGTGTCAACAGTCTGTGTCGGTATGGCAGCAAGCATGGGAGCATTTCTTCTTGCCAGTGGAGCGAAAGGCAAGAGAGCATCACTTCCTCATTCACGGATCATGATTCACCAGCCCTCCGGTGGTGCCCATGGGCAGGAAACTGATATCATTATTCAGGCGCGTGAAATAGAAAAGATCCGGCACTTGCTTGATGAACTGCTTGCACGCCATACAGGAAAAGATGTTGTTCAGATCAGGGAGGATTCTGAAAGGGATCGCTGGATGAACGCAAAGGAAGCACTTATTATGGTCTGATTGACTCAATTTTCGAGAAACGCCCTATGCCTGAAAAGAAGGATTAATCATGAGCGATCAGACGGCATCATTCAATCTGGAAAAAACTTATAACCATCACGATGTAGAAGACCGATGGAGAAGTTCACACTGGGAAGCGTTAGGGAGTTTTCATGCAGAGAGTTCCAGCGTGCAGGACAACGGGAAAACTCCCTATACAGTTCTCATGCCTCCTCCCAATGTTACCGGCAGTCTGACGCTTGGTCATGTACTCAATCATACGCTGCAGGATATTTTTGTTCGTTACAATCGAATGACTGGGCATGAGGCGCTTTGGCTTCCCGGTACCGATCATGCAGGTATAGCAACACAAACGGTTGTAGAGAGAAAACTCAAACAAGAAGGCGTGACTCGTCACGATCTCGGACGCAAGGAGTTTCTCGACAATGTATGGCAGTGGAGGGAGGAGTACGGTGGCCTCATTCTCAAGCAGCTTCGGCGGCTTGGTATTTCATGCGACTGGCGACGCAATCTCTTCACAATGGATGAAGGTGCCTCAAAAGCCGTAGTGAATGCTTTTATTACGCTTTATCGTGACGGATTGATCTATCGCGGCACCCGTATCATTAACTGGTGCCCGGTTTCACAGACAGCTCTTTCCGATGAAGAAGTTATCATGAAACCTCGCAGAGACAATCTTGTCTATGTGCAATATGCTCTTGCCAGGCATCCCGGACGGTACATTACCATTGCGACCGTAAGGCCCGAAACAATTCTCGGTGATGTCGCCATCGCTGTTAATCCCAGGGATCCGCGTTACCTCGATCTGGTAGGCGAGCTTGCCATTGTACCTGTTGCCGGAAGGCATATTCCCATCATTGCTGACGATTATGTCGATATAGAGTTTGGTACCGGTGCATTGAAAATAACTCCGGCACACGATGCAAACGATTATGAGGTTGGTAAACGACATAATCTGCAAGCGATATCGGTGGTAGGCAAAGACGGAAGAATGACCGATGAGTTCGGATATGCAGGTATGGATCGGTTTGATGCGCGAACAAAAATTCTCAAGGATCTCGAAGAGCTTGGTCATCTTGTTCGTATTGAAGAGTATGAACATAACGTCGGGTATTCCGAGCGGGCGGATGTCGTCGTGGAGCCATATCTCTCTGAGCAGTGGTTTGTCAGAATGTCGCCTCTTGCCGAACGTGCTCTGCAGGTTGTCAATGAAGGAGATATCCGGTTTCATCCACCGCACTGGATCAACACTTATCGTCATTGGATGGGAAATATCAGGGACTGGTGCATTTCGCGCCAACTCTGGTGGGGTCACCGCATTCCTGCCTGGTATGATACCGAAGGGAAGGTTTGGGTTGCCGCGAATTATGAAGAGGCCTGTCATCTTGCCGGCACCGATAAGCTTGTTCAGGACGATGATGTGCTTGATACATGGTTCTCTTCGTGGCTATGGCCATTGACTACTCTTGGGTGGACTGATAAGCACAGTGATAATGATGATCTTCGGTCATTTTATCCAACCGATACGCTTGTAACCGGACCGGACATCATTTTTTTCTGGGTTGCCAGAATGATTATGGCGGGGCTCTATTTTAAAGGAGAGGTACCTTTTCGTGATGTCTATTTTACCAGCATTATCCGCGACATGAAAGGGCGCAAACTTTCAAAGTCACTTGGTAATTCGCCTGATCCGATCAAGGTTATGGATACCTATGGCACGGATGCGCTTCGCTTCACCATAATTTATATTGCACCACTCGGTCAGGATGTACTGTTTGGCGAGGAAAAATGTGAACTCGGACGAAATTTTGCCACTAAAATATGGAATGCATCACGCCTTGTCTTTATGCAGCGTGAGAAGTATTTCGGCAGCCATGAAGAGTTTTCAGCGGTTTACCAGAATTTCGATCCTCATTCAGGGAGTTTTAATCTTGCCGGACAGTGGCTTCTTACAGGCTATCATGATATGCTCGATCGTTATCATATCGCATTCAGTCAGTTCAAGGTCAACGATATTGTCCGATTACTTTACGACTTTTTCTGGGGTGATTACTGCGGCTGGTATCTTGAATCTCTCAAAGTCCAGCTCTCAGGCGATTTGACACTTCAGGAATCCCAGCAAGCTGTTTGTCTTGCTGTTCATCTCCTTGAAGGCTTCCTTAAGGCGCTGCATCCGGTCATGCCGTTTATTACCGATGAAATATGGCATCAAATACTCCAGCGTTCTTCAGCTGAAAGTATTGCACTTTCCCCTATGCCGTTTTCCGATGAAGAGTTACGTACTATCAATGTTCTTGGTTTTACCTTGATTCAGAAGCTGGTTACCGAGGTCAGAAGTCTGCGGTCATTATTCGGTGTTCCGCACAACAGTCAGGCAGAGATTCTCCTCTGGCCTTCCAACAATGTTGATCGTCTTGTTTTTGAGGCTAATCTTCCGCTTATAGCCTCACTTGGCCAATGTATTCCAAAGGTGATGACAGATGCAGAGCGACCAAGGCATGCGGCTGGATCGGTAGTGGATGGCAATGAACTATTTGTCCTGCTTGAAGGGTTAATATCATTTGAAAAAGAGCGGGCACGTCTTCAGAAGGAGATTGCAAATATTACTTCCTATGTAACTGCCCTCAGCAGAAAACTTTCAAATCCAGGTTTTGTTGAAAATGCCCCTGTGGAAGTAATTGACAAAGAGCGAGAAAAGCTTAAGGATGCCGAGGATAATCTTTCAAAACTCAACAGCAACTTAACTGTTCTCAATGATTGAGGATAGATGAATTGTAAGAAAAAAATCGATTTTTTAGATTAAATCACCCTGAAATGATATTTTGTGGTTTTTTCAGTATCAAGTCAGCAATCAGGACAGGTGTAAATCGCTGAAGTTCGCAAGGGAGAAGATATACATGAGGCAGCTTAAAATAAGCAAACAGATAACAAATCGCGAGAGCCTTTCTCTCGATCGTTACCTGCAGGAGATAGGAAAATATGATCTTTTGACAGCTGAAGACGAGGTCAAATTGACCAAGGCAATCAAAGAGGGTTTTGATATGCCGGTCGATACGACTGAATACAAAAGGGCAAAACGAGCAC
>Ga0073936_10008994_pt1 | contig 12517 bp, 8 predicted proteins | sample AliMusrvi5mmetaG_FD_87041 | JGI IMG/M metagenome (GOLD analysis project Ga0073936, IMG submission 87041) | Freshwater lake bacterial and archeal communities from Alinen Mustajarvi, Finland, to study Microbial Dark Matter (Phase II) - Alinen... | ecosystem: Environmental > Aquatic > Freshwater >... | reverse complement strand
TCTCTAAATTGAGTGTTTGACTGAATTGAATTACCATGGTTTAAAGAACCTGGGTAAATTTCTTTAATTTTTATTCTTAATTGGCTAAAAGGAGAAAAAGTTGCGAATTGAAAGTCGTTGAGATGACCAAGACTGACTGTATGAGTTTTTCCCGGGTTTTGGGAGTAAAAAACTTATCTATTTTTGTAGGATAAGGCTTTCGATGGAACCCGGCTTATTTTTGATTGACTTAAAATAACAGAGGTTGCCACTATAAAACGTCATTTACTTCTCTCACAAATTATTAACACATAAACTTGTGTATGAATAAGTCAAAACAACTCGGGATGATTTTTCGCTCTTTTCAATACAGAAACTATCGTCTTTTTTTTAGCGGACAAAGCATCTCTTTGATTGGAACCTGGATACAGCGAATTGCTACACCCTGGCTGGTTTACCATCTTACAGGCTCCACATTGATGCTTGGAATGGTTGCCTTTGCAGGCCAGATACCAACATTCCTCATTGCCCCTTTTGCCGGAGTTATGACTGACCGATGGAATCGTTACTACATGCTAATTGGCACACAAATAGCTGCTATGATTCAGGCATTAGCCCTTGCATTACTCTATTATTTGGGGACCATTGAAGTTTGGCAAATTGTGATTCTTAGTGTTTTCCTGGGCTGCATCAATGCCTTTGATGTTCCGTCGCGACAGTCATTTGTGGTTGAAATGGTTGAAAAGAAGGAGGACCTGGGGAATGCGATTGCATTAAACTCTTCAATGGTAAATGGAGCAAGACTTCTTGGACCATCAATCGCCGGAATTTTAATCGCATTTACAGGTGAAGGAATTTGTTTCTTAATTAATGGCCTTAGTTATATTTTTGTGATCATTTCTCTGCTTCTCATGCGAGTAGCTCCGAGGAAAATATCGAATAACAAGCAGCCTTTATTTAAAGAGTTAAAAGAAGGATTTTCTTATCTAAATAATAATGAGCCAATTAAATATATAATAGGACTTTTGGCTTTGGTGAGCCTGATGGGTATGCCCTATGCGGTACTAATGCCTGTTTTTGCCAAAGAGTTATTGCATGGCGATTCCCACACATTTGGTTTCCTCATGGGCGCTTCAGGGGTGGGGGCCCTGTCAGGGGCACTTTATTTAGCATCCAGGAAAAACGTGTTGGGCTTCGGGAAAATTATATCAATTGCGGCCTTTATTTTCGGATTTGGACTCATTGCTTTTTCATTTTCCCGCTCATTTTTCATATGCCTGGTATTGATGGTTATAATTGGTTTGGGAATGATGCTCCAAATGGCTGCCAGCAATACTATCCTGCAAACAATTGTGCATGATCATATGCGGGGCAGGGTAATGAGTTTCTACACTATGGCCTTTATGGGTGCTGCCCCCTTTGGAAGTTTATTGGCAGGAATATTGGCAGATAAAATTGGTGTGCCTGGCACCATATTGGTGGGAGGTGTAACCTGTGTTCTGGGAGCTCTGGTATTTATGCGAAAACTTCCCGAACTAAGAAAGGGTGTCCATCCCATTTATGTCAAACTGGGTTTTATTCCCGCAGAAATATCGTCTGGGATTCTGGAAGCCAGCGAATATTCGGGAACACCTAAAGAATAAACAAATTAAAACCAGGTTTTGCAGAAATCAATTTTAAACTAGCCCAAATCTTTAAATCGGTTCCGATATTCCGAAGGCGGTAAACCATTGATTTTCTTAAATTGTTTATTGAAATGGCTCAGGTTGTTAAACCCACTGTCCAGACAAACCTCGAATATGCTCAAATCTTTATCCATCAATAATTTGCATGCCAGTTCTACTTTTAATTGATTCAAGTATTCAAAGACAGTCATCCCCATATTCATCTTAAAAAAGCGGCATAATGACCCTTCAGCCATATTGACCAATCCTGCCAACCGTTTTAAATCGATCTGCTCACGGTAATTATTCATTAAATATTCATGGATCGTGGCAATTCGCTTATTCCCTGTTGTAAAGCGCATTTTCAGATACTCTTTACTTGCCAGATGAATATTGGTTTCACTCCTTCCTATTATATCCATTAGCCTGAAAAAATGGAGCATTCGGTCAAAATTTCTTAAATAAGGTAATTGTAACATCAATTCACTTACTTCATTAAGTGTTTGCCCAATAATTTGAATCCCTCTTTCTGATAATGCAATCGCTTTCGATATATTTTTGAACTCCGGAAGCATTAAGAGTTGAGGGGTCAAAACATCAGTTGTAAACTGAAGGTATACCATTTCAAATGTCCGGCTGGTTGGAGCCTTCGTTTCTTTATCTGCAATCCAGACATGCGGCAGATTACGCCCAATGAAAACCAGATCTCCAGGCTGAAATTCTTCGATGGAATCTGCTACAATCCGCTTCCCTGAACCTTCCAGAATAAAGCTTATCTCAAAGTTATTGTGATAATGCCAGGTACTCTTCTCCATATTATCCTGGAAGATTCCAATGTTAAACGATTCATCATCTTTTACCCACATTTTCTCCAGTGAAGCTGGCATAGTAATAATAATTGAACCAAAAATAGACAATATGCGAATATCGCATCGAAATTAGTAAAAATTGATGTTGGTAGTATTCATAATGATTTCTATTTTTGCAATACCAATTAACAAAAACAGGCTAAAATCAATAAATTATGGATGATTTACTAACGAAATTACTTGAAGCGGTAGAATTTGGAAAAGTAGATAAGAAATCGCCCTATCCACCTCAGCTCAGAGATATGGATGGAGCCCATGAATTAACGATCAATGCTATCGAATCTGGAATAAAACCACAAATAATCCTGGAAGAAGCCTTAATTCCGGCGATGGCACGGGTAGGGAAGAAATTCGCGGAATGTAAAATCTTTGTCCCTCAAATGCTGATGTCGGCCAGAGCCATGGGAGCCTCAATGTTCCAACTCAAACCTTTCTTCGCCTCAGGAGCCATTAAAACAAAAGGCACATTCATTGTTGGCACTGTTAAAGGTGACTTACACGATATCGGTAAGAACCTGGTTTCGATGATGGTCGAAGGAGGTGGCTGGTCAATCGTCGATTTGGGTGTGGATGTTGGCTCAGACCGGTTTGTTGAGGCCTTGAAAAATAATCCCGGCGCGGTTATCGGTTTATCTGCCTTGCTAACAACTACAATGGTCAATATGGGGGAGATCGTTTCCTCGATACGGGAATATGCGCCCGAAACAAAAATACTTATTGGAGGTGCACCTGTAACGGCTGAGTTTTGTCAAAACATCGGGGCCGACTTCTATGCACCGGATCCTCAGAAAGCAGTTGAATATATGAACAAATTGGCGTCGTAGAGACGAACGATCCTGCGTCTCTTCAATGCCAATTTAAAATTTCCATTTAAACACCGCAACCAATTTATCGATTTTAAGGGTAAATACCAGACAGATTTTTAATAAACAAAGATGTATTTGCGTTAAAATTACCGCAACAGCAGAGTTATTGTCTTTTTTTAATATGGTTTTATATTGCAAATAATTAATATTCAGCAACATGAAGTACAAAAGTTTAATTATTGATGATCCGAAGAAGTTAATGTTTGGAATAGCACCAAAGCCGGTAAAAACAAGACGCGGATTAATCATTGGTGGGGGCCAGGTTTATTCAGAATTGAATTTTACTCTTCCAATGATGAGTATTAACAAGAGCACATTAGAGCAGGTTTATGCGCACTACCGTGAGATTGCAGAGGGTGCACTTGAACATGCCGTACATATGAATTCAAAAGGTATTGTACTTGAATTTGAAACCCTCCTTGAAATGACAAAGACCCCATCAATTGGAGTGGAGATTGTCCGGATTATGAATGAAATCTGTGAAAAGTATTACCAAAAATATGGTCTTTCTTCTGAAATAAGGCTGACTCCCAATGATCTGCGCGAGTTTGAAAGGCCTGCACGTCAGCGGAGCTCCGGTCATCTGGAGCCTATGATGGAACTTTTTGAGCAAGGGATGATTGCCGGAGGTGACTTGCTGTCCATCGAAAGTACCGGTGGCAAGGAGGTTTCGGATGAAGCACTGATGATGTGCGATGTGAAAGGGATGGTTTTTGCGCTGGCAGTATTGGGTGTCAGGGACATGCAATTTCTTTGGCGAAAAATTGTTGCCCTTTCGAATAAATATGGGAAGATTGCTGCCGGAGATTCGGCCTGCGGCTTTGCAAATACAGCCATGGTCCTGGCAGAGAAAAAATATATTCCTAAAGTTTTTGCCGCGATTGTCAGGGTTATTTCAGTAGTCCGATCAATTGTGGCAATGGAAGAAGGGGCCATCGGCCCGGATAAAGATTGTGGCTATGAGGGGCCATTCATCAAGGCGATTACCGGAATTCCAATTTCAATGGAAGGGAAGACAGCGGCTTGTGCCCATTTGAGTCCATTGGGAAATATCGCTTCAGCCTGTGCCGATTTGTGGAGCAATGAATCGGTTCAGAATATCAAACTGTTATCAGGTATGGCGCCGGTTGCCTATCTTGAACAGCTGGAGTATGATGTCCGCCTGATGAACACAGCACTGCATGCAGGACATGCACATTCTCATATTTTACAGCAATTACTGGTTGCTTCTGATGTGTACACCGATCCTCAGGCTTTAATTCTATCACCCGAAAACGTGATACGCATTTCCAAAGAACTCATACAAGGGGATTCCTATATTGCAAATGCGAAAAACGGTGCTCTGGCAGCCCTCAACATCATCGAAGAGGCCCTTCATAGCGGTATGATGAAACTTTCCGAAATGGAGAAAAGCTACCTGACAATCCTTCGCGACGACCTAAACAGCATTCCCGATAACGAAAGCGATTTTATTGCAATGATGTTACCACTGTTGGATGAAAGTAAATTTACTTTAACAGAATATGGTCTCTAATAAATGTTTAATGTATAATGGTAAATGAAAAAATACCTGTAAATGTAATTTCTGGTTTTCTGGGTTCGGGAAAGACCACTGCAATAATCAGCTTGCTTAATGACAAAGCAGGTGAAGATCGATGGGCTGTTATTATCAATGAATTTGGCAAAATCTCAGTCGATAGTCAAACCTTAAGATCATCATCAGAATGCGGGGATATATTTGAAATTGCAGGAGGTTGTATTTGCTGTTCGGCTAAGGGCTATTTTCAGGAGAATCTGGAACAAATAATCCGAATCCGGGAGTACACTCGTATCATCATCGAACCCAGCGGATTGGGAGGAATTGATATGGTGTCCGAAATCGTTACTGCCAATCCGGACCTCAGGCTGATGAAGATAATTTGTCTGGTTGATATTCTCAATGTGGGAAATGCCAGACTTCAGCAACTTCCCATTTACTGCAACCAAATCAATAAGGCTGATTTGATTGTCTTCAGTAAGCTGGACCTTTTGGAAGACCCGACGTTGGAAATGGCTCTGGTTAGGAAGTTTAATTCATTTTATCCCGGGAAACCCTGTATTCGGAAGAGGGAAGAAAAATTTTTCTGGTCCGAATTAATCAATATTCTTGATTCAGAAATAAAGGAGGACATTAAATTTCGAATAATTTCAGCCATGGAACATCAGCTAAGTGATGCTAATTATCAGGTAATCAGCCAAAATTTTGACTTTGACACATCGTTCTCTACCGCCAGGCTTATCCTGTTTTTTGAGGACCATCCTGAAATTGTGAGGGCTAAAGGATATCTTCTGACTGATGATGGATGGCGTTTGCTGAATTTTACACTTTCAGGTTGTATATTTGAACCCTGTCAGATCAAAACAATGAGTGAGATAATCCTGATTGCTGAAAGATCAACAGCCAAACAGTTTCAAAATATGATTGATGATTTTCAAAATAAGGCCATAATTCTTAAATGATCAGGCATACTATCACTCTTCAACCGCTGGATAAGAAGTTAAGAGTCAATGATCAGATACCGTTGATTGATATTCTTCATGAATTTGGGGTGGAGTTTCCTTGCGGAGGTAAAGGAACCTGTGGAAAATGTAAAGTCAGGCTTTTGAAGGGTGAAATTGAAATCACTGCCCTTCACCAGCAGAAATTGGAGCGACTGGGGCTTTCTGAGGATTGGCGCCTGGCTTGCTACAGCTTGTGTACCAACAATATTACCCTCGAGATTGAACAGTTTAGCCACCTGATCCTGGCAGATGAATCTGAATTTGATTTTTGTCCCCATGAAGGTTTTGGAATAGCTGTTGATCTTGGAACGACAACCCTGGTAACTCAATTAATCGACTTAACAACCGCCCGTGTATTGGCTGTCGAAACGATGTTGAATCCACAGGTTAAGTTTGGATCCGATCTGATTTCACGGGTTCAGGCTTGTCTGGACGGCCATGCTTTGGAAATGACCCGGATGATCCGTTTTACCGTCGGCAGGATGATCAGACAGATGCTCAGGAAACATGAGTTAGAAATTCAAAAAATAGTGCTGGTCGGTAATACAGTTATGCAACTAATCTTCAGTGATGGTGACGTTACACCCCTTTCCGGCTATCCTTTTCAGACTACAAACCTTGGAATGAAGAGTTTTACCCCCTCCGATCTCAACTGGAATTTTTCGGTCAGCGACAGTATAATTTTCTACCCATCTATTGGCAGCTTTGTTGGAAGTGATATACTGGCCGGAATTGTGGCAACCGGATTACATCAGAAAGAAGAGTATACAGCTTTAATTGATTTGGGCACTAATGGTGAGATCGTGATCGGTAACCGTGATCGGATTGTTTGCGCTTCTACTGCAGCCGGACCTGCTTTTGAAGGGGCCAATATTTCAATGGGGATGAGAGCTGTGACCGGAGCAATTTCATCCCTGAAACTGGAGAATGACCAAATTGCTGCCAATATAATTGGAAATACATCTCCAAAAGGGATTTGTGGAAGCGCCCTCATTGATGCAGTCGCTATTTTACGCAGACTGGAGCTGATCGGAATGTTTGGCGAAATCAATTCGGGAGATGAATTTATTCCTTTATCGGGCAAAGTAAAATTAACACAAAAAGACATTAATGAGTTTCAGCTGGCCAAGGCAGCCATTGCAGCAGGACTGACCATTCTTGCCGGTAATCTGTCAATTGCTTTAACTGATATCAGGGAATTATATATTGCAGGAGGCTTTGGCAACTACATAAATATAGAACATGTGGTTGAAACAGGAATGATCGAACTTCCGGCTGAGAAAATTCATAAGATGGGCAATACGGCATTAATTGGAGCCAAAATGTTTTTATTCTCTGATCATTTGAATATTTATGAGATCCTGGCAAAGACCAAACTCGTTAATCTTGAAGGCAATCCCTCTTTTCAGAATATTTATGTCGATAAAATGCTCTTCCTGAAATGAATCCGGATGGCTATTTTGTGAAAGAAAACCACGTTGGTACATTTTTCTACCAATATTTTTTATAGGTTTGCCTTACATTAAGGAATACTTTAACCCATTTTTCAACAGTGAAACCCCAAAATTAAAAAATGAAGGAAATGAACCGCAGATCGTTTGTGATAAAATCGGGAGTAGTTGCCGGTACAACTTTGGCTGTTTCAATGATTCCGGGGAGTGTGAGCTGTAGTAGTCCGTCTGATCACATCGGAGTTGGATTGATTGGTTGTAAAAATATGGGATTTAGTGATTTAAAGGCTTTTTGGATGAAGATAATGTGACTTGCATTGCCCTTTGTGATATCGATAAAAAGATACTTGAAGAAAGAGCATTGGATGTTGAGAAGTTAAAAGGCATGCGTCCCCAGGTCTTTACCGATTTCCGGAAATTACTAGAATTGAAAGAGATCGATGTCGTTATCATCGGGACACCGGACCATTGGCATGCCTTAATGATGATTATGGCACTTGAGGCCGGGAAGCATGTCTATGTCGAAAAACCTATGGGTCACAGTATTGAAGAGTGCTTAACGATGATTAAAGCTGCAGCAAAATATCCAAAGCAGGTTGTTCAGGTTGGAATGTGGCAGCGAAGTTGCAAACACTGGCTCGAAGCGTCGGATTATGTCCGATCTGGAAAACTGGGGGATGTTAATCTGGTTAAAGCCTGGATTTACAAGGGGATGGGAGAACCGGTTCCTGCGCAACCCGATTCTGAAGCTCCCGATTATGTCGATTATAATATGTGGTTAGGTCCTGCTCCAAAACGACCTTTTAATAAAAACAGATTCCATTACGATTTCAGATGGTTTTGGGATTATGCCGGCGGAGCCATGACCGACTGGGGAGTTCATCTGCTTGATTTTGCTGTTTATGGTATGAATGCCGGATACCCCGTAACTATTGCTCCTGGCGGCGGCTGCTATCTCAATAAAGGAGTAATTGAAACTCCTGATATCCAGCAGGCTATATATGGATATCCCAATCATACCATGATCTGGGAATGTGGATTGATTCCCCGGATGGGGCCTTACGGGATGCATCATGGAGTATCCTTTACAGGGACAAAAGGAACACTGATTGTCTCCCGGAATGGTTGGATGGTTAGCTCTGAGGTAAGTAATAAAGATCAGAAAAAATATATCGATGATATTCCGAACCGACCGGCCATTGGGGGGTTGAAAGAACATGTGAAGAATTTCCTGAATGGAATCCGAAGGGGGGAGAAGCCAAATGCACCAGTGGAAGTTGGTGCTCAAACCGCCATTATTTCGGAAATGGGCAATATCGCCTACCGGACAGGAAAACTTTTGCACTGGGATTCCAAAACCATGAAATTTGAAGAGGAAGCGGCGAATAAATTATCCAGTCTTACCTATCGGGAACCCTGGAAACTACCTGTATTCTGATCCTATTTTACTTATGAAAAGAGGCCTTCCAATCAGGATTGAGAAGGCCTCTTTTCATTTAAAAATAATTGATAGTCAATTATTTGATCGTAAAGTTATAACACCCTGATTTCAAAGCTAATACGTATAAATCATTTTTCGGGTTTATTATTTTGATGTTTTCATCTTCCGTTAATTTCTTCCCCCCTTCAAGAATTGTTTTTCCTTTCAAAGATAGCTCTGCTGTGCTGTTAGGAGGTATAACGACCTGGTAAGTGATTTTGGCCCCTGTTCTTTTCCAGGAAGAGGTTATCGTCCCATATGGACCTGTATGGATTGCCTCAAAGCTGTTAAGCCCTTTCACAAAATCGGGTTTCAAAATTACATTTTTAAATCCTGGCTGTTTTTCATCGGGATAGATCCCTCCTGGCGATTTATAAAACCACGCCCCGATTTCGCCAAACATAATGTGATTGAGCGAAATATCTGATTTGGGGGATATGTCCCAGTTTTCATATAAGGTTGTTGCTCCGTTTAAAATCCACCATCCCCATGAAGGATAGGTTTTCTGCAAAGCTACCTCAAAAGCAAGGTCGGCATATCCATTCGCACTTAAAGCATTTAAAATTGTCTTTGATCCCAGCAGGCCTACATCAATATGTTTGCCATCTGCAATAACGCGTTTGGAAAGGTTTTCTGCTACCTTACCACGTAACTCATCGGGTACGATACCCCAATGGAGTGGTGCACTAAGCTCCGTCTGAAAACCACTTGCATAAATACCTGTTTCCCGGTTTAGAAATTTTGAGTTTATCGCATTTTTAATCTTTAATGCAAGTGCCGAATATTTCTCATATTCAAGATTCTTTCCGAGGATTTTTGAAGTCTTTGCCAGAATTGAAACGTCTGTAAAATAGAAGATTGAGGAGGTTAGTTCTTTGGAGGACTTTGATTTGACTGGAATCCAATCCCCTAATCCCCAGTCTGTCAGACCTGACGGACTTATTTCAGTCAGATGATCCACATAACGGCAAATATTCTCATAACAATCTGTCAATAGTTTGGTGTCCCCATAAAAAAGGTAAATATTCCATGGGATAATCGCAATTGTACTCGTCCAGTCGGGTCCGTTGGCCCACGTATAGCCCCATCCGCTGGTCGGAATAATTGCCGGTAAAATTCCGTTTGGTTGCTGTTCATCCCTGTGATCAGCCAGCCACTTTTCATAAACTGTGAGCCCGTCAAAGTTGTAAAGTCCGGTCTCTATGGCTGTATGTGCATCGCCTGTCCAACCGTTTTTTTCACGTTGAGGACAATCGGTGGGATAGCCAAATAAATTCGACAAATAGGAATTTTCAGTAGCCTTCCAGATTTTATTTAGAATAGTATCTGATGAATTAATCCTTCCGATCGATGGTACGTCACTATGCATGAAATAACCGGTAAAACTTTCCTTTTCAAGGTTAACAGGCTGATCACTTGTTACTTCAATATATTGAAAACCCTTATAATTAAATTGAGGCTTAAAAATCTCTTCACCATCCCCGCGAAGCGTATAAATGTCGGTTCCAAATGGATCTAGCTGATCTGTAGGGCGATAATGAACGTCTATATTCGATTGGTCAACCAGCCCATCCAGTCCAAGCCGCTCGCCATGTTTTAGCCGGATGATGGTCCCAGCTTTACCGTTTACCTTTAGCTGGCTAACTCCTGATATATTGCGCCCCAAATCAAAAATGTAGTGAGAATCACTTATTTTAGTCATATTTTTCACGGCAATCTCTTCCACATCCCTGATTGGATGGAGTGCTTGGGCTACAATGTTTAAAGCTGGGGCATTAACAGGAATTGAATTCTCCCACTTCGAATCGTCAAATCCGGGGCTATTCCACCCTGGTTGAAAAAGTCTTCCATCAACGTGTTCCCCTGTATAAATGCTGTTAAAAACCACTGCACTTAATGACGTTTTCCAGTCAGTTCCTGAGGCAATGGTCTCAATGGAGCCATCAGAATAGGTAATCCGGATATCAATACAAAAGCGGGGGCGGGCTCGCCATGGTGCCTGATCGAAATACCAAACTGCAGTCGACTGATGATTATACCACCCATTTCCCAACATAATACCTATTGCGTTTTCCCCATTCCTCAGCAATTGAGTCAAATCATGCGTAATGTAGAGTGTTCGTCTGTCAAATCGGGTGTACATCGGATCAAGCCGATGGTCTCCAACCTTTTGGCCATTTACGTATAATTCAAACAGACCTGCCGCTGCAACATAAGCTTTGGCGGAAAGGATCTTTCGGTTTAGGTATAATGTTTTGCGAAATAGGGGAGCTGGTTTCAAATTGATGTCCCGGCTATCGGAAATCCAGGACCCACTCCAGTTCTTTTTTTCCATCATTCCGGTTTCAAAACTGGCAGGAATTGTATTTAAAGATGGCAAACCCCATGTATCCCAGATTTTTATGGTCCAGAAGTAGTGAGTAAACGGTTTAAGAGGTGATCCGTTGTATTCAGCTTCCATATCGCCGGAACTGGTTTTGTCGGTTGTCCATTGATCACCTATGCCGACCCGAACTTTAGCTGAGTCGGTCCCTACTATAATCTGATAAGCTGTTTGAAAAGTACCTCGTCGGTTATCATTCATTCTCCAGGTCAGTCTTGGGTGTTGAACATCTATTCCAACAGGATTTATAAGATATTCGCATTTCAAAATAGAAGTTTTGCTATCAGCTAACAACCTGTTTGTTAGCGAAACCATTGCGGTAAGCAATAGCAATAAGTACATTGGGGTTCTCATTAATTGATAATTAAGTGGTTTTACCTCTTTCCCGGAGGCTGGGTGTCGTTTATGAAATATTTTATTTGATCTCATCTAGATTCTAAATATCTTTAATAGAGTGGTACTCTTAAACGTTCTTTTTGACTCATCAATGATACCATTTTTCTATATAAATTTCTAATTATTTACCCGGAAAATAGTAACTTTTCGTTGTATTATAAATTGTTAGAATAATTTGGATTAAACTTTTAAGAAATAATTTTTTGAAAACATATATGAACAATGATCGTGTTCCTATAAACAAAAGTATTGGATTTCAATCATATTAATTAATTTGTATTTTGTCTGTTAGTTATCAGCAGGATAAAGGTAAGATGCGTTGATTCGCTGAATTATTTTCATCCGGTTTTCATCCGGTTTTAAATATGTATATATCTCTGATATGTAGTCAGATAAGTATTATTTGGTGGCAATTGGATATTTATAAAACAGACTAAATCTCGAAAAATAATATCTTTAATTTTTTTAGCTTTAAAATGAAATATTTAATGCTAAATTCGCGTAGATTTTGGTATCCCTATATGCACGCATCAACAACTTTAAATAACTGTGATTCCTGCGAGGGTTGTAAATATAATTGCTGCATCAATTCAAATAATTGCGGTGCTTCAAATATATTTAATGGCCTTACCCGTGATGAGTTACGGTCCATTATGGATAATAAACGACAAATAAAATTTCGTGCTGGAGAAACTATAACTAAACAAAATACACCACTCACACACCTGATATGTATCAAAAGTGGTTTGGCAAAGGTTGTTTCAGAGGGTCCAAAGGGTAAGAATTTAATCATTGACATCATTAAAGATAACAATATTTTCACTGGCGGAGGTACGGTTATTGATGACACTCACCACTTTACTGTTGCAGCGATAACTGATATTGAAT
>Ga0073936_10008993_pt1 | contig 12517 bp, 14 predicted proteins | sample AliMusrvi5mmetaG_FD_87041 | JGI IMG/M metagenome (GOLD analysis project Ga0073936, IMG submission 87041) | Freshwater lake bacterial and archeal communities from Alinen Mustajarvi, Finland, to study Microbial Dark Matter (Phase II) - Alinen... | ecosystem: Environmental > Aquatic > Freshwater >... | reverse complement strand
GCGCTATCCCCTCATTGCGGCGGCTGCCGCATAATTTTTGATGATGACGATCGGCGTTTGCTGATTGGCATTGCCGAAAGGATTATCGATCAAAATCCGCGCCAGTTCCTTCGGATCCAGGCCCTCGGAAACCCCCAGCACCTCGGCCCGCTTCAGATCATTGACATCGGCAACCGCAGCGCCATAGCAGCCGAACCTCTCTTTGATGCGCTCTGCAACCTTATTCGGTTCTTTCGGCCCGAAAACCAGCATTTTGTCAAAGGGCGGCATGGTACCTGTCACATCATCCACCAGAGGAGCCTGTTCACCCGCCAGTTTGTAAAACAGCCCAGAGTTGCCGAACACTTTGGCGATTCCTCCGACAATGAAAGCCGCTATAACCCGGAAAGTGCCTTCTTCGTCCATCGTAACCTGCATGCCGTTTATACTCGACAAACTGGAGTCCCTGTGGATGAACCGGCTGAGCATCCTGGCCCAAAAGCCCGGGTTCAACTCTTCCGGGCGTTTGTACCTCCCCTGGGTTATGGCAACAACACTCTCAGCCACTGAAACCACATCACCGGGTCCAATATTGGCTCCGGCATATTTTTCAATCACATCGACAATATCGTCTTTCTTTGTGACGATATGCGTTCGTACCGGCAACAGTTCCAATTTTTCCTGCCCCACGTCCATGCCTCCTACTTTTGCCCCATATCTTGTTGCAGAGCTGCGGCAAATTCTTCCGCAGGCACTGTCAGCATCGTCTTTTCCAGATACCAGTCACTGCGGGCCACGATCTGATAAATAATATTCAGCTGCAGATCCACCATCTGTTTCATCGCCTGGCGAATATCGCCGTTTGGGGTATCAAACCGCAGCCGCACAATCGCAACATCATTATCCGTCTTATCCATGGGAAACAAAGCTGCCTCCCAATACCCATCATATCTTGGATTCGAAACGATAGTCAGCTGAGTGCTCAATTCTGCAGCCGAAAATTGCTCGGATGGCAGCCAGGGTCTGGCAAATACATCCATCAACGTTCCCTGCTGCGAACCTTTATTCTTGAAAGGCAGCTGAAAAGAAAACACGACAGAGTCCTCTGCTTCTTTTTCCAATATAAGTGAAGACCGGTTCGGCACATCAAAGAAAAATTCCGCATCTCCCTGCTTCCAGACGAACAGGGCCAGCGACAGGGCCAAAATTCCCAAAACCGCCAACACATATCCAAGTAAAACCCACACTATGCCTAACCTCCATTTTCAGCCTGCCGCACGGCTTCAATCCTGTCATAATAGTGTTGCGGCAACCGGATGATCCGGCCTTTCATATCCGTAAAAACGTTTTGAGTCGAACCTTCCGCCAATAAAGCGTCATCCGAATCCCGCCTGATTTTGTACTCAAAGCACATCTTAACTTTTGAAAAATTAACCAGTTCAGCTTCTATACGAATCTGTTCGTCAAAATACGCAGACTGTTTATAATGACACTGGACATCAGTAATAGGAAAAACAATACCGGCAGCAATCAATTCAGGCAAAAAAACCCGGGCGGAACGCAAATATTCAACTCGACCCATTTCAAACCAGCGCAGATAGTTGGAATGATGGACCACACCCATCAAATCGGTTTCCACGAACCGGACTCTGTCCCTCACTATTGCAATCATTGCCTTAGCTTTTTCTGCCGGCTGAAATTTCAGCTATTCTGGCAGCGGCTTCCTTGATCAGTCCAACAAGAGGGCGGCTTTCCATCCCGATAATCTCAAAATGACCCTGATTTACAGGCACCAGAATCTTTCGGGCGCCGGATGCCGTTACCGCTTCCGCCATAGCTGACGTTATTTCACCCATTAAGGCGTTCGTCATCACAATACCAATTGGGCCGGCAATTATATCTGCATTGCGAGCCATCACGCGAACCGCATTTTCTCCCGTCGCGCCTTTGGCAGCGCCGGCCTTCAGCATAGCTTGAGTGGCCCAGGCGTTAGTGCCGACGCAAACGATTTCCAGCCCGGCCAGGTCATGGCATGCAAGTTGAGATACCAATTGAGTGCCAATACCGCCGCCCATTCCGTCTATTACAAGCAGCTGCATAATCCGGCCTCCTCCCGTCAAACCCTAAACCCTAAAAAAAAGCACGCTTGCGCATGCACTGGTCTTTTTTTGGCGCGCCCGGCAGGAATCGAACCTGCGCGCCCGGCTCCGGAGGCCGGCGCTCTATCCCCTGAGCTACGGGCGCAATCATGAAGTTGTTGATATAACGGATGTAATTATAACACAGGGAAAACAGCATGTCCATCACAGAATCTACTGCCTTTGAAATGTCTGTTGCCGAATCTTGCTGATGGTTTGTTCTCCCGTGCTTTCAAATTATTATCTTCATGGTATATACTTGAATGCATATATTATGGAAACACGGAGGTACCCCACGCATGATCCCCAATTTTTTACCAAAACCACTTCTCCTTCTCGCCCTCGCCCATCTCGTCACAGACCTGAGTCAGGGAGCTCTTCCCATGCTGCTTCCTTCGCTGAAAACGGCCCTCGATCTCTCCTATATGCAAATTGGCGTTATTGTTCTCGTGCAAAACGTTACTTCATCCATAATACAGCCCTTATTTGGTGTCATCACCGACAAAACTTCACTGCCCTGGCTGTTGCCGCTCAGCGTTTTTCTTTCCGGTCTTGGCATGTCCATCACCGGCTTCATGCCCACTTACTTTTTCGTACTCCTGTCAGTCATTGTAGGAGGGCTGGGGGTCGCAGGCTTTCATCCCCAGGCCTCAAAATCAGTTCATTTTGTAAGCCCTGATGTGATTAAAGGCCGCAGCATGGGTATATTTTCTGTCGGCGGCAATCTGGGCATGGCCATTGGCGCCGCTTTCATGATGCTGTTGATCACACTTCCCGGAAGCTTGCATAACACCATATGGTTTCTGATTCCCGGATCTATCACGGCCCTGCTGCTGTGGCGCAATCTTTCACAAGTTTCGCCGCAGTCCTTCGATCGCGGAGGCAAATCATCCGGCACAAAGAAAAAAGCAGTCATCTGGAGTCCATTACTCCTGCTGCTGTTTTTCATTTTTTTCCGCTCCACCCTGCACGCAGGTCTTTCCACCTACATTCCAATGTATTATGTCAATTATCTCAATGGCAGCCCGGTTTACGCCGGCTATATGTTATCCCTGTTCCTGGCCGGCGGCGCTGTCGGAACTTTTGTAGGAGCGACCTTGTCCGATAGATTTGGCCGCAAGACCATCATCACATTTTCCATGCTGATCGTACTGCCCCTCGTTATTCTTTTGCCCTTCACCAACGGTATCGCAACGATGGTTTTACTTACGTTCACAGGATTTACGCTCATCTCCTCCTTTGCAACAACACTTGTGCTGGCGCAGGAAATGATGCCCGGCTATGAAGGAATGGCTTCAGGACTGACGATCGGCTTTACGATCGGCCTTGGAGGCGTGGGCGTGACAATCCTCGGCTATATTGCCGACCTTTATGGCGTCCCCTCGGTATTTACGGTTTTGTCCACACTACCTGTGGTTGGCGGATTGCTTTCATTGTTTTTGCCGGGCCGCCTGTTGCAGCGGGATTAGCTATTTTCTGCGCCCTCGCCCCTCTGTGAGAGATGTTTCAAATTATCACGGTGTCCAATGACGATCAGCACGTCACCTGCCTCAACAATTTCTGACTGATTAATATCGGTCACCAGTTTGCCGCCCCGTTGGATGCCGACAATCAGCGAATCATATTTTTCCTTAATGCCGCATACGGCCAGACTCGTCCCCACCAGGTCGGATTCCGGCGCCACACGCACTTCGGCAATATCCAGATGCAGCTCCTGGTTATAAAACACATTGTCCATGAGATCGATGATGGCCGGTTTGGTCATGGCTGTAGCCATCTGTCTTCCGCCCATCGTTTCGGGCGAAACCACTGTTGTCGCTCCGGCCCTTTTCAGTTTGTCCACTGCTTCCGGACGATCCGCCCGGGCCACAATGGAAAATGAAGGCTCCTGATTCAGGCTCCTGGCTGTCAGGGTAACGTACACATTGTCTGCATCATGCGGTAATGCTGCAATGACACCTTTTGCGCGCTGTACGCCTGCCGACATCATTATGGCGTCGATGGTGGCATCGCCTTGCATTGTCAGAATGCCCTGTTCGCTTAGCTCACGGCATATGGACTCTTCACGGTCAAGCACAATGAAAGGCTGTTGTTCCTGCTGCAGCCGTTCGATGATTACGTTGCCCACGCGCCCCGCTCCGCAGACTATGACATGACCGGACAAATTATCAATTTTTCGCTGCATGCCGCGCCTCCCCAAAATATTCTTTAGCTCTCCCTGGACAATCGCCTGAAAAATGCGTGTAAGCACGAATAAACTGCCGCCAACGCCGCCAATGATCAAACAGATGGTAAACATTCTTCCAACCGGCGTCTTTGGCACGACATCTCCGTATCCGACAGTTGATACAGTGGCAACAGTCAGGTAAAGCGCATCAATCCAGGGCATCTCCTCCAGATACATATAAACGGAAGTGCCGACTGCCAATAAGCCGCCAAAAACTCCCAGATAAAGCAATAACTGCCCAACAGCCATAATTCATTCTTCCTTCCATCAAAAGGATTTCTCGACACTACGTCTAATATATTTTAAGGACCCAAAATAACAACCAATCAGAAGGAGGAATCAATATGAAAAAGTTCATTCAATGGCATAATGACAACTTCGGTGAAAAGGTCGTCAAAGCTCTGGAAAAAAACAATTTTCAGGCATATTATGTCGCTGACCGCGCAGCCGCCGTGGAAAAGGTCTTTTCACTCATTCCTGAAGGAAGCACCGTCGGTGTCGGAGGATCCTGGACCCTGCAGGAACTGAACATTCCCGAACAGCTTGCCCAGAAAGGCCACGAAGTTTTCGACCACAATAAACCCGGCCTCAGCCCGACCGAATCCATGGCCCTGAGACGCAAGGAACTCCTGTGCGACGTTTTCATTTCCAGCACCAACGCAATCACGATGGACGGGCAGCTTGTCAACACGGACGGCGTCGGCAACCGGGTCGCCGCCATGACCTTTGGCCCGAAAAAAGTGGTGGTCATTGCGGGCGTCAACAAAATCGCATCCGACCTGGATGCAGCCATGGAGCGGATTGAAATGTATGCGGCCCCCATTAACAACAAGAGGCTGGACCGTCCCAACCCCTGCACTGTCACAGGCGTATGCATGGATTGCCAGGGCCCGACCCGTATCTGCAACATTACCACCATTCTGCACAAGAAGCCAGGGGCAATTGAGTTTCACGTCGTCATTGTCGGTGAAGAGCTGGGCTTCTGATACTATTACTATTGTAATGAAAAAATTCCCATTTGTCTAAAAATAATGACCCCTCTGCCTCAATTAGGCGGGGGGTCATTTGTCTCAACAATGCCATGCCATATGAGGCACAGTTGTCTGCAACCTTTATCACTGGGAAACATCCAGGATTTTTCGCGTTTTATCAACAATATTCATGTCATTGTAACCTGCAATATTTTCGTATTTCTTCTCTGCTTCCGCAACCAATTGCGGATCAAAGTCAAACTGGGCCGCATTAAGAATATTTTTGATTCTTTCCGAAAATCCGTTATCCACCGCTGAAACAGCATCGGAGCTTTCCATATTTTCCGCCGGCTTTTGTTCTTTTGCCTTGGCATCAACTGTATAACCGGACAAATCTTTGCCGATAAGCTTTCCGGCATCGGTCAGGTTTGCGGCGCGCAAATATTGTTTAAACTGCGTTTTTGTTTCGTTGGGCAGTTTCTTGTAATCGTGGATAAAATCTGCACTGTCCTCTTTTGTCATCTGCTTTTGCAAATTGCGAATTTCCGACGGATATCCGGTGGAATTTTTTAGAATCAGTCCACCTGCAATGACTCCCAGTAATAACGGTAACATATCGCACCTTCTTTCAGTTCATTCTGAATGTCAAATTACAAATCGGCAAGACTTGTTCAACAGATGTTTGTGTAATTATTATCGAAAAAAGGCCAACAAAGCATAAGCCTGTTGGTCTTTCCTCTTTCATGTGATCGCCATATTTTTCAAAATCCCTTTGAACTACGATAATCCGACAGCATCTTATCCATGACTTTCGCAGTTCTGGCAGCGCTACTCGCATCACTCGGGCACTTGCCGACGCCATTGAGTTCGTCCACAATCGATTGGATCAAAGGCTGCTGAACATGCGGCGGATTGGGGATGTCAAACGTCTGCGCACCTGCCGTCGTCCGCACATATACCGGCTTATCGGAAAAAAATTCAAACCGGACCTTTCCTTGCGAACCGACGATCATTACCTCATCACTGTTTTCCCCGCAGGAATAACACCAGCTTCCTGTGCCCTGAACCCCCGAAACAAACCTCCAGGTGGCAGTGACGATGTCTTCCACATCATATAGGCCTGCTTGATTGCCTGCGATACCACGCACTTCTGCAATGGGTCCAAAGATGAAATCCAAAATGTCCATCGTGTGTATTCCCATATCGAGGCATTTTCCGCCTCCTGCGATATCAGGGAGAAGCCTCCAGGGCAAATTTTCGCGGTTATGATCCGCAGGTTCAGGCGCCTGATACTGCGTTACATGAACGGCACGAACCTCTCCAATGGTTTTCTGGTCAATTATTTCTTTAATTTTAAGAAATCTTTCCATCGCCCGGCGATAAAAAGCCACGAATACTTTTGTTCCTGACTGTTTGGCCGCCTCAATTATTTCCAGGCACTCTTCGTAACGGTTTGCCATTGGTTTTTCCACGTAAGCCGCCTTGCCGTGCTGAACGCACAACAAGGCATATTGCTTGTGAGACACAGGAGGGGTTGCGATATATACCGCATCGATATCCCCGTCATTCATCATTTCTTCCACTGACCCATATACCTTCGCCACACCATGTCTCCCGGCATAATCCACGGCCTTACCCGCATCGCGGCTAAACACCCCGTGCAATGTGGAATTTCCCGCCTTATAAAATCCCGGACCGCTTTTCACTTCCGTAACCGAACCGCAGCCAATCATTCCCCACCGGATTGTTTTCATCATTTGCAGTCCTTCCTTTGCGATTACTATATTACAAATACTTGCCTCTCACATAGGGTTCCGGCCATGAAATCTCCTGCCCCAATACAAAGGCGGCACGCAGCGGCCAATAAGGTTCCCGCAAAAGCGCACGCCCCATAAACACCATATCAACGCCGGCTTTTACGACCTGCCGGGCTTGAACGGGGTCCGTGATCAAGCCCCCGCCAATGACCGGCAAACCGGTCTTTTCTTTTATGGTCAGAGCAAATGGAATCTGATATCCGGGATATGCCCGAGGCAAGACCGGTGTTACTGCGCCGGAACTTACGTGTACAAGATCTATGCCGTTCTCTTTAACCATATTCAACATTTCCGCAATTACTTCAGGAGTGTTGCCTTCCGCCTCATAGTCGGATGCAGAGACCCTTACGCAAACAGGCATTTCAGAGGGAATAACATCCCTGACGGCTTTCACCACTTCGCCAAGCAGCCGGACTCTGTTCTCCGGGATTCCGCCGTAGTCATCTGTGCGCCTGTTGCTTAGCGGTGAAAGAAATTGATTAATCAAATAGCCATGCGCCCCGTGAATTTCAACAGCATCAAAACCGGCAGCTACGGCGCGTTTGGCTGCGGATGCAAATAATGCCGTCACTTCTTTGATTTCTGCTGTGCTCAGTTCCTTGGGAATACGACGGTCTGAATTAAAAGCCAGCGCGGATGGAGCAACAGGTTCCAGCTCTTCCACTTCACTCTTGCGTCCTGCGTGATTAAGCTGGATTGCGATTTTCGAGCCATGTTCATGGACACGGTCCACTATTTTTTTGAGTCCCGCAATTTGACCGTCCTGCCAAAGCCCCAGATCTTTGGAACTGATACGGCCGCGCTCTTCTATACCGGTCGCTTCCAAAATGATGAGTCCCGTTCCGCCGACCGCCCGGCTTACATAATGCACAAAATGCCAATCGTTCGCCAACCCATCCCGGTCTGCTTTATAATTACACATCGGCGGCATGACGATACGATTCTTGATAATAAGGTTTTTCAGGGTAAACGGACTAAACAGCATCTTAGTTAACCCCCACAAAACTGAATTAGTTCTGATATACTACTTTCAAGCATTGTCCGATATTTTCCTTCCGGAAAAATTATGAAACAGGCCATTAAAATCCTCTTCCCGTCACCGCACCTCCGTCAGCCTTTTTTTAATTACCTAAATCATTACCACAACTTATAGAAAAAACTACATATATCATTACCTAAATATCGGCGAAAATTTTTGAAATAAAAGATCCGGACGGTTTCTATAACCTGTCCGGATTTCACATTTCCAAAAATTTATTTACTTATTTCCCGAAGAGGCTTTTCCTTTGGAGCCGCTCAACTTATCACTCGCCCCGCATTTTTGCTGCCTGACCGAAAAATTGGTCAATACCGACTACAATCGCCTGCGCCATCTTTTGCTGGAATGTTGAACTTGTTAAAGTCTGTTCTTCCTGTGGGTTGGATATAAAACCTATTTCCAACAAGGCGGCGGGCATCGACGCATTTTTCACTACGTAGAAATTAGCAGGCCTCACGCCGATGTTGACCAGGCCGCCCGCCTGAACCATCGCTTCCTGGAGAGACTGGGCCAATACCACATCAAACAGCGTCTTCATGTAATAGTACGTGGTGGTTCCGTTCCTGTCGTGATTGGCAGATGAGTTGTGATGAATGCTGATAAAAATATCTGCCCGGTTATCATTGGCAACCAATGCCCGCGCCCTGAGTTCCTCCCGGTCCGTTGCATTCGGGCCGAACACGTCAAAATCGTTATCGCGTGTCATTAACACTTTTGCACCGGCTTTGTCCAGGATGGCTTTAACTTGCATCGCCACACTCAGGTTCAACTGTTTTTCGCGGCTCCCCAGAACGCCGATAGCACCAGGATCTGAACCACCGTGCCCTGGATCGATGGCAATCACCTTGCCTCTCAGTCCGGGGTAAAATGTCAGGTCGCTGGGTCGCACGGTTTTCTGCACTTCAATAACGACCTGGAATGGAGTTTTAGTCTTTGGGTCGGCTGGCAGCGTAATTATCTTGTATTGGTCCTGTGTCAGGGTCCCTGGAAAATCAATGACAGCATGGGCGATATTTTTTGGAGATTTGACAACACTCATTTTCGTGACCACTGAAGTGTCAGGGGATGGCGGAATATTAAAGTTTTCAACATCAACGCCCTTAAGTGTAACTACCAGTCTCCAGTTTGGCACCGCAGTAATGAACTGGTCAAATTCTACCGGCCCGCTTGTCTCCAGAATCAAACGAACTTTAATCAAACCAGTCACTGCATCAGCCGTGCGGCTCCACCTGACGCCGGTTAATTTAGCTTCAGCCCCGGCAGGCGCCGCAGAGACCATCGTCACGGAAAAACTCAACCATGCCAGGAGCAGCAATATTGTCCAAAATCGAAAACGCAACCGGCATTCCCTCCTTCGATATAAACATTTTAAAATTATAACACAAATCAAAACCCATACGCAGTCATAATGAGTTCCCAAGCGGCAGGGATCCGAAGCAAAGGCTGTGTTTGCGAGCCGCAGCTGAATGAGAAGGGTCTTCATAAATATATTATTTACAATATATTGTACCACCATGTCATGGCCTTTCCTGCGCGCTTCATGCGCCCGGCGCGATGGATCCGGTCCTTTTTACTGCAGGAATTTACGGGGCGGCGGCGAAATTTTGACAACAGTAACAAAACCGATTTGCTAAAAGGAGGCTTTTTCAATGATCTTAGGTCATCTGTCCAACTGGCATAAGGAAAAACAACTTTACTCAGCGCCTATCCAAAAAGCAATGGCCTGGCTGCTGGAACATGACTTGAACGTTCTGCCGACAGGTCGGCATGAGATTGACGGGGACAGGCTCTTTGCCATGGTCAATGAATATGTCTCCGAACCCAGGGATAAACGCCGGGCGGAAGCGCACAGGAAGTATGCGGACGTCCAGTATATCGTCTCCGGCGCCGAAATCATCGGTTATGCCCGCCTGGAAGACAACTATGAAGTGCTCGAAGACAAGCTGGCGGAAAAAGATGCCATTTTCTATAAAAACCCGGTCGACGAATCGGAATTGATATTGACGTCCGGAATGTATGGCATATTTTTCCCGTGGGACGTGCATCGACCCAACTGCTGCGCAGCATCGCCGGCGCCTGTGCGCAAAGTGGTCCTGAAAGTGGGCATGGAAAGCCTGAAATAAAATAAGTGAACCTCACGCGAGCATTTCTAAAGAGCGCCGCCGCCTGGCTGATTTAGCCGGTCGGGCAGCGCTCTTTTATTCCATCATGCAGGCATTATCTCGACATCTTTCTGATTGAAAATCTAGAAACCGGTCGTGTTAAACTGAAGAATGCCCAAGGGAGATTCTTTGCTGTCATTGATAGTTATATCTACAATATCTCCCAGTTTGACCAGCGGAATTTTCGGTGACATATTGACTGTTCCGATAAATATACGGGAATCATTTTCAATGGTAAAGTAGAAGTATGATTCCCCTCCCTTTACCACCTCGGAAAATCTTGTCACCTTTCCTCGCAAAGTCACTTGCTTGTTTTCATTTCCCGGAACAAACAAGTTTCCTTTCCCAATAAGGGTTTGCTGATAAGTTCGCAGCGCACTTTCGATATCGGGTCCCACGCCCACTATATTGTAGTTTTCCACGGAAATGAAGGAAACCATTTTCAACAGGCCTTCCTTATCTTTGAGCGGAGCAATGTATGTAGCCACTCCATTGATATTGTAGAGCACGGGATAGCCTGCACGGTAAGATTTTTCCTGCACTTGTCCCTCTGCCGACCTTTTGGCGGCATCTTCCGTGGCGCCGGCCACTTTGTACCACTTGGCATCCTTGTTGCGCGAATTGACCAGTATGAACCCTACGATGCTCTCATCCTTGCCTGAAGAGGTTATTCCAGTGTACCAGTAAGTATTGTTGTCATTACCGTAAATCAGGTTCAAGTGGGTGCTTGTCGGTTTTAAGGTGCCGGTTTTTGCAAAAACGGCATTCCAATAGCCATTGATATATTCGCCCCAGTCCTTGATCTGCTTGTAAATGAAGCTTTCAGACTGGATTCGGTTGACCCATGCAGGTACGTCGTCGATGGCATATTGCTTGATTTCTCCCGTTTGCGCATTCACCAGGAGCACACCTGTTGCGTCAGACCCCCTGTAGCCGATTTTGTTATTGTATAGAGTTACAACCCAGTATGGGTTCAGATCACTGTCTGCCTGAAAAGAGTAATCTGTCATGCCGACATTGACATAGCCGTGAAAGTACAGGTATCTCGGCAGGTAATCAAACAGAAAGCCATTCATCTGGTATTTGAGATAAACATCCTTCCCGTTTACGTTCTGGACAAGCCGGACATCCTGCGGGTTGGTCGCAGACACCATGATGTAACCCCTGCTGCCGGCACGGTTGCTTAGCCATTGAAACAATCCGCGATGTTCAAGCGGTGCAACATAATACAGTTTGTTCTGCACTCTCTGCAGACACATCTCGCCCAGATGGGTCGCACTTCCAAGCGCGGGAACCTCGCCGATTTTCTTGTCAGCAAGCTTAACGGCCGTTTCTTCATCAATGATTCTGATCTGAGATAGGTTGATTGGCTCAACATCAGCTGTAAATATGCTTTCCGGCACATTTCCGAGCAATTCGCGGTATGCCTGGCTGCGAAACAGTGAATTGCTTGTTAATACAGGCAATACTGCTGAATTTAAAAAGCTGATCCCGATCAATACCGTGCCAATGACGGCAATACGTTTGTATTTTCTGAGCGTGTCACGGCTGGAAACATTGACAACAGTTGCCGATTCATCCGGGGTCCTCGAGTAAAACCGCCTAAGCAGCTTCCCAAACAATGAATTGTCAAAGGCACTGTGTCCGTGGCTTGCGATGCCCCTGGCGGCAAACCAGATGAGGAACAGCCCCCAAAGCATCAGCGGGTTGGACCAGTCTGTAAACCAAAAGGACAACACAGGCATCTCGAAATAGAAATACACCAGGTTGAATAGGATAAACGTCATTAATAAATACAAGTACACACCGTCCAATTCAATTATTTGCCATAATTCAATGCTGCTGTCAGCTTAATAGCCCAGGGCGGCCCCATCGCCCCTGGGATCAGCTCCAGCCGATTTCACACCGGTTTCGGGGTTGATCAGGATGGCGCCGGCATGTCCCATGGCATCCGTATATTCATCGACAATTTTTACAGGATGACCCCGTTCAATAAGTTGTTGAATCACTTTCTCCGGAACTCGCCCTTCTATTTTAAGATCGTTCGACGAGGCGCCCCAGGTGCGTCCATGCAGCCAACGCGGAGCTTCAATCGAGTCCTGAACTGCAAATCCGAAATCGACGATGCGGGTTACTATGGCCGCCTGAGTCTGCGGCTGGCCTTCGCCTCCCATGGTTCCATAT
>Ga0073936_10008992_pt1 | contig 12519 bp, 9 predicted proteins | sample AliMusrvi5mmetaG_FD_87041 | JGI IMG/M metagenome (GOLD analysis project Ga0073936, IMG submission 87041) | Freshwater lake bacterial and archeal communities from Alinen Mustajarvi, Finland, to study Microbial Dark Matter (Phase II) - Alinen... | ecosystem: Environmental > Aquatic > Freshwater >... | reverse complement strand
GCGGCAAACACCCGGCGCTGAGTTTTGACGGGCTGACCTACGTGCAGAGCGTGGACGAATCGAAGGCGCTCAACGACCGCAAGGACCCGATGATCATCATTTCGGCCTCGGGCATGATGGAAAACGGGCGCATCCGCCACCACCTGGCCAACAATATCGAAAACAAGCGCAACACGATTTTGATCGTCTCCTGGCAGTCGCCCGAAACGCTGGGACGCCGCCTGGCCGACCACGATAAGCGGGTGCACATTTTTGGCGAGACCTACGATGTGAAGGCTGATGTGGTCACGATCAACGGCTTTTCGGCACATGCCGACCAGAATATGCTCGTGCGCTACGCCCGGGCCGCCCGGGAAACCGCCAAGAAGATCATCCTGGTGCACGGCGAAAACCGTTCGGCACAACCCTTCAAGCAGAAGCTGGCCGAAATGGGTTACGAGGACGTGATCTACCCCATCCTGGGTGATTCGGTGGATTTATAAGGCTTTTCCTGCTATAATATCGCCACCCGGAGAGATGCCAGAGCGGTTGAATGGGGCGGTCTCGAAAACCGTTGTAGTCCGTAAGGGTTACCGTGGGTTCGAATCCCACTCTCTCCGCCTTGCGTAAAATTGCTCAAAATTCGTCCGGCTCTTGAAGCCAACCAACCAAATTGTAATTTTGCCTTGAAAATATCCAGTTCGAGCTGGGTATTTTCGTTTTAAGTTCCATTAACATTTTATCATGCCTGATTGTCATTCACGGAAAAACTGTTCCAAAGAAAATGTAAATACAACCAAATTAGATCATTGTCCCATAATAATTAGGGACAAGTGCCCCTTATACCGCAACAGCCTGTACATTATATTATTCATATCTGATATTTACATCAATAATTCTATTGGAGGAACACATGTCAATTACTACGCTTGAAGGTTGGACTATATTACATGGGATGGGCTTTGGAGCCGTATTCCTACTGGCATTTGCTGGCGGTCTGGCGGGCCTCTATAGCCTGCGGACTGAATGGGTCACTATTGCCGGTCTCAAAGAAAGCATGACCCGCCTGAAGGTTGGCCTGTGGGCCATGGCAGTTGTTGCCTGGGGCACAGTTATCACAGGATCTTTCATCGTTTATCCTTTCTACCGTTCCGCGGATAAAACCAGCCCTAAATCAATTCTGCTCTCAAGTCCCACCACGGCTGATTGGCATAACTTCGGCATGGAATGGAAAGAACATGTGGGCTGGCTCGCACCCATCGCCGCGACCGTTGTGGCCTTCGCTGTTGCTTATTATGGACCAGCCCTGGCAAAAAAGGTTGGTGAAAAGCGCGCCCTGATGATCTTTTACATTGTTGCTTTTGGTACCGCCTGCATTGCCGGTCTGTTTGGGGCCTTTATCACCAAAGCTGCCCCCCTCCACTAAACATTAGCTGCTCAATAACCTTTAAAGGAGAAATACCCTTATGACTACGAATTCGATGGAAAAAGATTTACCCAATGGACCGGTCGCAGCAGTGCTGATTGCAGGTGGATTTGGTTCAATGATCCTGGGTTTGATGACCGTTCTGGTCTCCGCCTCAGCCGCGATCAAATCCGCGTTGACCTGGAGCGCTGCGGTGGGACCTCTCTCTGGAAAAACCGGCATTGGTTCAATAGCTTTCTTTGGTTCCTGGATTGTGCTGCATTTCATCTGGCGGGGTAAAAACGTCAATTTTAACCGCGCTGCCACCGTTGCTTTTGTTCTTCTGGCGCTGTCCCTGGTCTTTACTTTCCCGCCTTTCTACGATTTGTTTGTACCTGCTAAATAAAGTTCCACTTTCATAATCTGTTTGCAGCCGCCAGAAATTTCTGGCGGCTGTTTTTATTCAGAGGATTTCTTTTTAATAATTTCATTAAAATGGTGCTCACCAGCGTAAGTTGCCAGTTCGGTTCGATTTGCCAATCCCAACTTATCCAGAATGGTGCTGACATAATTCCGGACCGTTTTTTCGCTTAAGTTCAAAACCGTGCCGATATCTGGGTTGGTTTTCCCAGCGATCACCTCAGCCAGAACATCCAGTTCGCGGTCCGTCAATTCTCTGAACGCATCCACATCAGTTTTACGCTCGCGTTCCCTGACATGAGACAGCAGCCTGGCTGTCGTCGCTGAATCAAGCAGCGCTTCCCCGCGTGCGGCGGCCGAAATGGCTCGCAACAATTCCTCATTGCCAACTTTTTTGAGCACGTATCCAACCGCTCCGGCTCGTATGGCGCGGATAACGAGATCATCATCAGCGTAGGATGTCAGCATGACCACTTTTGTGCTGGGGTAAAGTGAAGTAATTTGACGAGTAGCTTCTATACCTCCCTCTCCTGGAATACGAATGTCCATCAGCACGACATCCGGACGCACGCTGCCCACCAACTGGACTGCTTCAATGGCGGTTCCAGCTTCACCGACCACAATCAGGTCAGGCTGGTCATTGATCAAAGTTGTTAATCCTAATCGCACAATTTCATGATCGTCTACGAGCACAACCTTTATTTTAGACATGCGTTTCCTCCCAGGGAGCAACCAAGCTAATCGTTGTCCCTTTTCCAGGGGTGCTGGTAATATCTAAATGTCCACCCAATAAACGGGCCCGATCATGCATATTACGCAAACCATAACCGGTGCTGATACGTTCTTTCAAACCCAGACCATCGTCGGCAACATCTAAAACAAGGTCATTTTCTCGATGTTGGAAGGAAATTTGAACCTGGCGAGCATGTGAATGGCGGACAACGTTGGATAACGCTTCGACCACAATAGAGCGAATATGGCCCATTCGATCAGGTGGAAACTCATCTGCACCCGTATCGACACTTTGTAAATCTATTTTTACCAGGGAAGTGTAGCGTGGGTCCTGAACAAGGCCGCGCAGAACCTGACAAAGTGAAAGTGTGGTTAGGGGTTGGTTCAAGCTGACCAGGTTTTTTCGCAATTCCTCAATGGTGTCATCCAGCAATCCTTCTGCCCGGATTAACCGGTCAAGCCCCGGCGTTTCGTCAGGGAGAAGCTTGCGCGTAGATTCGACCAGAAGGCCTGCAGTATAAACGGATTGTATCGTGCCATCATGCAGCTCGCGCGCCAGTCTTTCGCGTTCGTTCGATAAGATTTGTTTTTCTTCCATGTCATCGATCATACGTGATACTTCCGTCTCAAAGATATCCAGGCCGCGAATGACGGAGATGGTCAATACCAATCCAATTCCGGAACGGGCAACAAGTGGTGGAATGCCGAAAAAATTTTCAAATATTGTGGAATTGAACAGGTTACCCGGGAAAAAATCGATTGGCGGTGCAATCAATCCGGCGAAAATAGCGTAAAGCGCAAGGGCCGCAGCTGCTACCCAAAGTGTCCGAGCAATTTCTGGTACATTGAAAGGTTTGACATGTACCCGGACCTCGCGCCATAATCCAAAAGAAGCCAACAATCCACCCGGAAAACAAATAAAATAACGTGCCAGTGCATTAGCAATATGATGCCAACTGGTGAAGTCTTTGGCTAAGGGCAGAGAAATATAATAGGCGCCAAGAATCCAGGCGACCAACAGACTTGGTGCGATCCAATGCATTCGGGATGACCAACCCAATGAAACCAGGATTGAAATGCCAAACTCAAATAAGGCAATAAAGGACACACTGAGCAGAAGAAGCTGCCCAGCCGCAAAAAATTGGATAACAGGCTCGCTCATATAACGAGTCTGGAGAGGAATAAACAAATCTCCCCATTCCTGCAGCCCATGCAGTATGCCAAACATGGCCAACCACGAAAGGCTGCGGGCCAAGTTTAGACGAGAATACCGCCGCGACTGTAGGGCAATCGCCAAGCCAAGAACGAAAAATACCAATCCGTAGCCAAACAGAAAAATATCCTGATTAAGGAAAAATATCTCGTGGATTTTATCCATATTATTATCTTACCATAGCCTATAAACGTTATTAATACCAAAAAAGCATAGCTCACCGGTGGTGATATAGGCTAAAAGTTTTAAAATCATAATGAAACAACCTTCTACCACCACATTGGCCATGCCAAAGACATACTACCAGACCCATCGCAAGATAGAATCAATCCCCAATTCCTACCTGCTTCCACGGCCAATTGATTGAACCATGCCAGAACGGATTGCTTATGCTCAAGAGCCACCTGGTGTCCCGGATAATCCATCTCGGGGTATTCACTGACCACATTGATGAATGCGCATTCAAAACAGGCCGGGGAGGCCAGATAATTTTGCAGGGTCTCAAAAAAAGGCGGCAATTTCTCACGCGCAGTTGGCGCATCGTTGGTGTTTTGTTTGAAATATTCCCAAAATGCCTGATCACTTTCCTTTAGAAAAGCAACGATCAAATCATCCTTGGAAGTAAAATGACGATAAAGGGTCATTAAACCATCGCCGCCAATCTCATGGTCAACCCGGGACAATTAGCCAACGGCGGGCACCACCTTTTTATCAGTGGGAATGATGCCGAGGCAAAAGCGCAAGTTATTCATTTGCTGACCACCTGGTTGGGTGGAAGGACATCATCGATCTGGGAGATATTTCCACAACACGCGGTACGGAGATGTTTATGGCCCTCTGGATCCGGATGTTGAACAAACTTGGGACTGGAATGTTTAACATCCGGGTTGTACCGTAAGGTTAAAATTTAGTTCCCCAGATGAGCCCCTGCCGATTTTAGAACCACGGACAGAGGCTCAAATTGTTTGAGTGTGTTTCATGGCCGGGGGAAGACCCCAAAAGTCATAAAAAAAAACAAACGCCGGGGCAACGTGTTACCCTTCTCAAACCCATAGGTTCATTCACGTTGGTTACCGGGTGATTAAAGCTGGATCATTGGGATTTCCCGTTGAGCCAAACTTTTATCTCATATCTTATATAATGTTTACAGGTATAAATCAATGTTTTTCAGTAAATTAATCCTGCCCATTTCATTACCTGCATTTATGGAAGGTTGACGGCTATGGATATAGATTTCAAGAAAGTATCGGTCAGGCAAACGCTTTATCTCCTCATTGCTAGTACGATCCTCTCGGCTCTCGTAACATTATTGCTACTGCCGTTCAATCCGGAAAATTTGCCCCGGTTTTTTATCAGCCTTGTTATTATCCCGGTTTGGATCGTGTTATTAATACCCCTTCAAAGGAATCATCTTCAATTTGTGGAATGGTTCAGCGTTTGTTTTGTATTTATTTTAAATATTTTTAATGTTTTCGCGACAGGTGGTTTGAACTCACCCAACCTGTACAATTTACTGGAGACGATCATCATTGCGACCCTGTTTTTCGGCCGCCGCGGCGCCATAGCCACTTTTCTCCTTACCCTGGTTATTGCGATCTTTTTTCCGTTCATCCATATTTCCTCACGAATCTTCACATCCCAGGAAATATTAGTTTTCCACTTCTCTAACTTTTTGATCATTTCCCTGTTTTTTTATTTTTCTTACCAGTGGGTGCAATCAGAGTTGAACCATAACAGGAATTTGAATAAACAACTGACCGCGAGTGAATCACGGCTAAAAGAGTTGATCATGAACCTGCCCCTGTGCGGCATGATTTTGCGTTATACGGGTGAAATCGACCTGATCAACGAGGAGTTTATCCGGGTTTTGGGTTACACCCGCGATGATCTGAAAACTGTGGATGATTGGAATGCACAGGTTTACCTGGATGTGCAAACAGCTGAAAAGAGAGCTGAATTCTGGCAGCAGAATAAATTAATCAATGAAAAACAAATTGCATCCTCCGAAATGGCAGTCTTTTCAAAGGATAGGAAACGGGTTGATTTTGAGGTGCACGCTACTCTGCTGGGCAGCGATGTCATCGTGTTGCTCAACAACGTGACCCAACGCAAGGAAGCCGAACAAGCCTTACGCGTGAGTGAAGAGAAGTTCCGCACCATCATCGAACAATCCGCCGAATCAATTCTCCTTGCGGATGAAGAGGGCAGGATTATCCAGGTTAACCGGGCCATGGAAAAACTCAGCGGTCTGACGAGTGCAGACGTTCTCGGTGAAACTTATTGGGATTTCCAGGCAAAAATTACTTTCAAGGAAATCCGTTCCCCTGAACAGACAGAGCGCAACAAACAGAACATTTTAACTGCGCTGAAGTCAGGCGATTCCTCCTTTGGCCAGCCGATTGAAGCCGATTTTATCCGCGCAGATGGTGAAAAACGGACGATATTAAGTTCTGCTTTTATCATCCGCAGCGATTCCGGCAATCGTTTGTGTTCGATGGCATTGGACATTACGGAGAGGAAGCGTTCTGCAGAAACCATGGCGCTCCAACAGGCCCAGCTCCTGGAAGCGGAGCAGAAACGGCGCAGGACCCTGGAAACGATCGAATCGATCTCTTTTGATTTACGTAAAGCGGAAGAAAAGATTCCCTTTTATCAAATCCTTTTGCATAAATGTATTGATCTTCTGGGAGCCAGGTCCGGCCTGGTTTTTGAGCCTGCAGAGGATCAATTTGTTTTTTGCGTGAGCCAGGGAATGGATTGGGCGGGCCAATCAGCACAAATAAACGGCCTGCTGACCGGCTTCGCGGAGAATGCTGAGACAGTTCTGGTTAAACACGATAAGCTGTTCAAACACCCGGTTGTCCTGCTTAAATTGCTTTCTGAACAGAAAGCCCTGGGGTACATCGTGCTGGTGTGGCAGGATGGCGAGATCACGGAGGATGTTCAAACCATCCTGCAAACAATCACCGAAATTGGAGGAATTGCCCTGGACCGGATGCGCGTGTTGGAGACAATGGAAGAACGCGTTAAAACGCGTACCCGCGAATTAAGGGCGCTTTATGATGTCATGCAGCTGTACATCTCTAATGAAGACATCCAATACGTCATCCGGGAATCGTTAAAAATATTTCTGAATTCCATCCGCGCCAGTGCCAGTGCGTTTTTCCTGGCGGATGCGGAAGAAGGTTCATTTGAACTCGCCAGCCTTTCAGGCAAGGATGACAGGTCATTTCAAGCGGGGCAGCGTTATCACCTGCAGGATTACGGCTGGGAGCCAGTATTTCAAAGTGACAAGCCGGTCCTGTTAAGAGATGCCTTATTCCCATTCACAAATCAGCATCACGATCCGCATTCAAATCACAATCGTTTTATCGGCGTACCGGTTCGCGCCGATGAAGGGCTGCTGGCTGTGATCGGGTTTTTATTTAGCGATGAAATCAATGTCTCCCTGGATGAGCTCAATTTAATCAGTTTATTGTCCGATCAGATCGCCATGGTGATTGAGCGCAACAGGCTGCGCCAGCAATTAAAAAATGCGGCCATCATCGAAGAACGCCAGCGCCTTTCGCGCGAACTGCATGACTCTCTGACCCAATCTCTCTACAGCCTGAAGTTGTTTACCGACGCCGGGAGGAGGCTGGCAAAACAGCAAAAATGGGAAGAATTACCGGGCCAACTCGATACGATTTTTAATATTTCTGCGCAGGCGTTAAAAGAAGTGCGCCTTTTGGTATATGAACTGGTTCCCGAAACGATTGAAACATTGGGCCTGGTGACTGCGCTGGAGCAGCGCTTGAATTACGTGGAAAAACGCTCCGGCGTGGCGGTTGAATTTACCCATGCAGGGCTGATGGATTTATCCCAAACGGCACAAATGAACTTATATCGCATCGCGCAGGAAGCCTTAAATAATACCGCTAAACACGCCGCGGCGACCAAAATCGAGGTGCACCTGGTCCGTGATCATGGACACGTGTCACTTCAAATCATTGATAATGGTAAAGGATTTGATTTTGCCAGCCTGTCGCCTGGCATGGGGTTAAAAAATATGCGGGACCGGGCGCAGCAGTTGGGCGGGCAGATCAAAATCGATTCCAAGCTCGACACCGGAACTGTCGTTTCATTTGAAAGTGGAGAGGCGCTGTTATGAATCATCAACCCGTCAGTATCTTAATTGCCGACGACCACGCCATGGTGAGGTCGGCCATCTCATCCTGGATCCATACCATTCCGGAGTTAAATTTAGTGGGAGACGCCAGTAACGGCGAGGAAGCCATCACCCAAACACGCTTATTAAAACCGGATATGGTGCTGATGGATTTGATGATGCCAAAGGTGGACGGCATTGCGGCCACCCGGGCCATTATCCGGAAACAGCCCCAGGCAAAAATATTGATTGTGACCAGTTTCACCGAGAAAAGCCGGGCCGTTGAAGCCATTCAAGCGGGGGCGCGGGGATTCATCCTGAAAGATGCGTCTTTGGATGAGCTGCTGGAAGCCATCCTGGCTGTCTCCAAAGGCAGATCCTGGTTTTCTGCAGAGCTGGCGCGTTCCCTGGTGGAGCCCAATGGAGCCGGAAGGCCCGGCCCCGCTGAGGCTGTCAGTGAAGCATTAACCCCGCGCGAAATGGAAGTGCTCAAACTGCTGGTGCAAGGAAAATCCGACGAGGAAATTTCAGAGCTACTGGTTATCGGTCATTCCACAGTCCGTTTTCATCTCCACCAAATTCTGAGAAAGTTGGGGGTTGAAAACCGCACACAGGCCGTTTTGGCTGCCATTCGCCAGGGTTGGGTCCAAATATAAGCCCCATCTAAGAATCCGTTTAAACAAAAAGATAGTCGCAAAGACTATCTTTTTGTTTAAACAAGTTAAACACCAGGTGGAAGACAAACCAACTGGAAAACCTCATAATTACAGCAACAGTCCTTTCAATCTGCATGTGTTTGGGAGAGAGTCTATGGATAATCAAAAATATCAAGTTTTACTGCTTGCCCGACCCGGTTATCACCGCAACGGGATAGAGGCGACCCTCCTGACCATTAACAATATTGCCATTCAAACCGCAGGGACATGTGAAGGCGCAGTCCAGTTCCTATCCAAAAATAAAGCGGATCTTTTTATTGTTTACCCGTTCAGGTTGGACCAGCAGATGATTTGTGACCTGTGCAACCGTTTTTTCGACAGGGAAAAGGAGCGCGTGCTCTTTATAACCGAACCCTATGGTGAAAAGTTCGATTTGAGCGTTTTTTGTGGTTACCAGGTGTGTGAGATTGAAACTTCAGAACAGCTGAAACATTTGACCCTGGAAAAATTGGGCTGAAGCAGCCGCTACATTAAAAGTAACCAGGAAGGAAGGTGGCTCATGAAATTCTTTGATCGGTTGAGTAAAAACGAAAATAACAGCGCCAATTTTTCAGAATTAATTGCCAGGTATATCATTTATTTCCTGATTGCAAATTCATTAATTACAGCGCTGGTGGACAGTATTCTCATGTTCAGGTCCCCCAGGGATATGGACCATTTCTGGGGAAGCCTGGCCTTTATCCCCATTTTCGCCAGCCTGCTGTTTTTTCTTCAGCGCGGTTTTGTGCGCCCCGTAAAAATAATAGCGGTTGGTTTAAATTTTATACTTATCCTGCTGCAGGTATGGCTGGATGGGGGTATAAAATCCCCCGATTTCTTTACCCTGCTGATCGGCATTATCCTGGCCACCCTGGCTTTTGGGCTGCGCGGGACAATCGTCACCTGCGTCTTGAGCCTGGCAGCAGGGTATGCTTTTACTTTTCTGCAGGTGCACCCCGCTGCCTATTCGCTGGAGGAAACCATGGTCACCCAGTTTTCCACTTTTGTGACCATTGCCTTATATTTCTATTTTTCGATCAGGGTGTTTCGAAATGAAATGAACAGGAATGCGCAATTGAATGAAAAACTGACCCGGAGTGAAGCCAGGCTGAAAAGGTTAATCCAGGAACTCCCCACCAACGCGATTGTCGTCTCCCGCTCAGGCGAAATTACATTGGTGAACCGCCGGATGGAAGAGCTGACGGGCTACACCCGTGAGAATTTACAAACCGTTGATGACTGGTACCGCCTGATGTACCAGGACCCCAGGGTGGCGGCCGAGACGCGCCAGTATTTCGAACAACTCCCTGACCACGATGATCATGTCATTTTTAGAGATCAATCCTATATCTGGCCGCGCTCAGGCAGCCGGATTGATGTGGAAGGTTTTATTGCAACACTGGGGGATGAGGTTGTTGTTTTATTGAACGACATTACGCTGCGCAAAAAACATGAAGCTGAAATCGCCACAAAATTTTCCCAGCTCTCCTCACTGAGGACGCTCGACATCGCCATTGTCAACTCTGAACGATTATCCGAACTTCTGGATGTTTTCCTGACCCAGATTGCCGCTCAATTGGCAGCGGATGCGATCTGGGTTATCCTGGTCGACGATACAAGCCAGGAGCTTGTGGATGGGGTCACGCATGGATTTAATCCGCCGGTGACAATTAAGGATTTGCCATCACAGTCAAATATTCGCGCACTTTTGAGCCATCCTGACCCCGTCCTGTTGAATGATGCTCATTCCATGGAAGAGATTTTTGGAGAAGTGTGCAATCTGTTCTCTTTCTGCGGCTTAATTCCCCTGACCACCAGGCACGGCGTCATCGGGTTATTATCCGTTTTTCGCAACCAGGCTTTTTCGCCTGACGCAGATTGGCTGAGGTTTTTTGAAGCGCTGGCCGGTCAAACCGCGATTGGCATCGACCGTATCAACCTGATTGACAACCTCAGGGATCTGAACCAGAGCCTGGTTTCCGCTTACGACGCCACAATTCAAGGTTGGGCGCGGGCGCTGGAACTGCGCGATAAGGAAACCGAAGGGCATTCCCGCCGCGTGGCCGATATGACCCTCCAATTGGCCCGCGCCGTGGGAATGCCGGAAAGCGAGTTCAAGGATATTTACCGCGGGGCGCTGCTGCACGATATCGGCAAGATGCCCGTCCCTGACCGCATTCTGCTGAAAAACGGCCCGCTGAATGATGAGGAATGGGGGCTGATGCGCCAGCATCCGGACACCGCCTATAACCTGTTGAATAATATTCCCTTCTTAAAACACGCCGTGGAAATTCCCTACGGGCACCACGAGCACTGGGACGGCTCCGGTTACCCCCAGGGCCTTTCAGGTGAACAAATTCCCCTGGCCGCCCGTATTTTTGCCTTTGCGGATGTGTGGGATGCTTTGACTTCCGACCGCCCCTACCGTGAGGCCTGGCCAAAAGAAAAGGTGTTGGCTTACATCATTGAGCGGTCCGGGACGCAATTTGATCCTGCCATCGTTTCAGTGTTTGAAAAAATGATGAATCCGGAAAACAATTATTAACAAGATCTATGTTTGGATACGAACAGGAGTTTTATAAAATGAACCAAAATGTGAAAGCTGTTGAGAAAAAAGGGTTGGGCGCGGGAACAAAAGCTGCGCTGTTTCTGGTGGGTTTCACCATTCTGCTGAATTTACTGGGAATTGTGACCGCATTAAGTTTAAATGCAGGCGGCGGCTTGACCAATGTCATCATCAATGTCGTCTTCACACTTCTTTATATCCTTGTCCTGGTATTGATTTTAAACAGGCGCCCGACACTGGCGGCGTCTCTGGGGATTTTACTCCAGTTTATCCAGAGTGGAATTCTCCAGAATTTTGTATCCGCCGGTAACGGCTACCTCTGGAACCTGACCATCCTGGTCATTGGAAGTTCGCTTGCCGTTTTATTATTTCCCAAAAAATTAATCCGCTGGGGCATCCTGGCTGCAAATTTCCTGGGGTTCATGGCTATTGAAATTGATTTTTTCGGGCCTAAAGACCGCCCGCTGCCGGAAGCGCAAACCACCATTGTATCCGTCATCTTTGTTGCTGTTTTCCTGGTTTTTACCGTTATCATGGTCATCCAGCAGTGGCGCAACATGGACATTGGCGCCAAAATGCTGCTGGCTTTCATCGCGGCGGCCGGGGTTGTGATGGTCGCCGTGCAGTTTACCATGGTGGCTGTCCAGGCTGAGTTTATCAAGGGATTAATCGCTGTGGGGGCCGATCCTCAAAATGTGCAGCAGATCATTTCAAATAATACCCGGGCCATTAACAGCGTGGCCAGCCTTGGGGTTTTTCTGGCGGGCCTCTTCAGCATCTTTATTGCCCACGGCATCACGGAACCGCTCGTGGTCATGACCACCGGGCTGCAGGGACTGGCCAGGGGAGACCTCAACCGCGACATCCCGCAGGAGGTCAAAGAGGCCGTCATCGCCCGTGGGGATGAAATTGGAATTGCGGGTAAAGGCATCGCTGACACTGAAGTTTACCTCAGGTCCATGGCTGAAGCCGCCCGTAAAATTGCGGACGGCGACCTGACCGGGAACATTACCCCGGCGTCGGAGAAAGACGAATTGGGGCTGGCCTTTGCGCATATGATTAAAAATTTGCGCAGCCAGGTGGAGCAGGTGGCGCAAAGCGCCGAAAACGTCAACAACGCTTCCAAATTTATGGCCTCCGCGGCCGAGCAGGCCGGGCACGCTACCAACCAGATCGCAGCCACAATGCAGCAGATTGCCAAAGGCACCAGCCAGGCCAACGAATCGATCAGTAACACAGCCGCATCGGCTGATCAGATGGGGAGGGCCATCGACGGCGTGGCCAAAGGCGCCCAGGAACAGTCCATCGCCGTTGTGAACGCGTCAAACATCACCACCCAGATCTCCACAGCCATCCAGCAGG
>Ga0073936_10008990_pt1 | contig 12521 bp, 13 predicted proteins | sample AliMusrvi5mmetaG_FD_87041 | JGI IMG/M metagenome (GOLD analysis project Ga0073936, IMG submission 87041) | Freshwater lake bacterial and archeal communities from Alinen Mustajarvi, Finland, to study Microbial Dark Matter (Phase II) - Alinen... | ecosystem: Environmental > Aquatic > Freshwater >... | reverse complement strand
GAAGTTGGCGCGGCGGGTATGAGGGGGCCACATAGTTCTTGCGGTTTTGTGGCGCACGCACTCTTGCGTGCCGTCTCGACATTCATGTCGAGACGTTTCGAAGTTGAGAAGAACGTGTCCCGAAGAGTCGGGACACGGCAGACACGAGTGTCCGCGCTACAATTCGCGGTACTGCTGGCGGCTCCACTGTTTGCGGCGGAGCCTTGTGCTCCTTGTCATGCTGAGCAGATTGCCGATGTGGCGAAGACGAAGCATGCTTGCGTGGTCTGCCATGGGGCCAGTGAGAAGCATCGGAACTCCACTGGTGCGGTCGCTCCGGATCGTGTTGCCGCACCGGATGAAGTGCCCGCGCTGTGCGGCACCTGCCATGTCGCCCAGAAGGCGGCCTACCTTGCCAGCAAACATGCCAAACTGGTGATGGAGCACTCGAAGGTGAAATCGGCCAATTGCGCCACTTGCCACGGAGTCCACTTGCCGCAGAAGCCTGAAATGCGATGTGTCCGCTGCCACGCGACTTTGCCGGCATCCTGCAAGCCGGGTGAATCCTGTTCGAGTTGCCATCAGAAGCATACGATGATCTCCAGGAGATGAAACCGATGAAGAGCATTACCGCACTCGCCGGTGAGTACTCCGCCATCGCCTTCGCCCTGCCGGTGAGTATCCTGGTAGGGTACGCGATCGGTTACTATCTGGACCAGTTCTTCGGGACGCACTTCCTCTATATCGTGTTCCTGGTGTTCGGCATTGCCGCCGGCTTCCTCCAGATTTACCGGCTCGTCAGCAAGGAAAACAAAGAAGAAGATGGAGAGTGATTTCGCTGAGCTGGTCGCACGCGTGGACCGCTTCATTATCTACCTGGGCCTAGCCGGGCTGCCTGTCGCCTTTTTCATCTGGGGCTGGCGGGGAACGATCGGCTACATTCTGGGGGCAGTTGCGGCGCGCTTAAATTTCAAACGGTTACGGGCGATGGTGGAGCGACTGGGGGGCGACGGCAAGCCTGCCAAGGTCTCCGTGGTCAAAATGGCGCTGCTTTACTTTGGTATCGGACTATCCGCCTATGTTATGATTAAATACTTTGAGGTGAGTGTTCTGTCCGCATTTGCCGGGCTGCTGTTTGTCTCCGCCGGCGCAGTTCTCCTCGAAGTCCTTTACTCATTTTTTTATGGAACATGAAATCTGGCTGACTGCCCTTTTTAACGACCACCTCGCTGGTCTGGGCAACACCTTCCTGCAGCTTGTGAAAATGCCCGCGCAGGATCGTCCGTGGGCGAACTTCGTCACCATTGAAATCCTGGTCGTGCTGCTGTTGATGGTACTGGCCGCGGTTGTGCGCTCCTCCCTTTCGGTCGAGAAGCCCGGCGGCGGACAGCACGTCGTTGAACTGCTGATGGAGTTCCTCGATGCGCAGGCGATGGATAACATTGCCCATCATCACAAGAAGTACCTGCCTTACTTCGGCGCGATCTTCCTGTTCATCCTGGTTTGCAACCTGATCGGCCTGATCCCCGGCATGGAGTCACCCACGATGTTCCCCCCGGTGCCCGCCGGCTGCGCGTTGGCCACTTTCGCTTACTACAACCTGCAGGGCCTGCGTGAGCATGGCGTCTTCAAGTACGCGCTGACCTTCCTGGGACCGATGCCCGCCGCCGCTCCGCTGATGCTGCCGATTGAAATCATCAGCCATCTGGCGCGCCCGCTGTCACTCACGATTCGTCTTTTCGCCAACATGTTCGCCGGCGAGCAGGTGACCCTGGTGTTCCTGGGCATGGTTCCCCTGGCAATCCCGGCCGTGTTCATGGGACTGCACTTTTTCGTCGGATTTATTCAAGCATACGTGTTCACCCTGCTGGCCATGATTTACGTTGGCGGCGCGGTGTCGCACGAGCATTAAAACAGGCATTATCCGCCGCCAGTGTGAGCCCGGCTGCAAGAGGATGACGGGAACCACCTCCTGGTTGCGATTTATATAGCAAGGAGAAACTTGAACCATGAAGAACAGCAAACTGTTCCTGATCTTTTTAGCGCTTTTCGTTTTCGCGATGCCCAGCTTCGCGCAAGGCGGCGCTCCCGCGGCAGCAGCCGATATGAAGCCGATCGGCATCGGTCTGGCTTGCATCGCCATGGCCATCGCTTCCGGCCTTTGCGGTTTGGCCCAGGCCCGTGCAGTACAGGGCGCGGCTGAAGGCATTGCACGCAACCCCGGCGCCGGCGCGGTCATCCGCGGTATCGCCATGCTGACCTTGTTCCTCATCGAATCGATGGCGCTCTACACCTTCGTTATCGTCTTCATGAAGTCGTAGTTTTCCGGTATCACCAGGGCGGGGCTACGGCCCCGCCTTTCCCCATGTTTTCCAATGAAACTTAACGGTATTTTCCCTCCTCTCGCCACGCCCTTTACGCACGATGGCGAACTGTTCAAAGAAAAACTGAAGCACAACGTTGAGAAGCTCAACCTGACTGGCCTGGCCGGTTATGTTGTTTGCGGCTCCACTGGTGAGAGCGTCATGCTTACGCCGGAAGAGAAGATCAAGTTGTTCGAGTGGGTGGCGGAATCGGCCTCATCCAACAAGTTGCTGCTGTGCGGCACCGGCGTGGAGAGCGTTCGCGAAACCGTTTCGCTGACCAATCGCGCGGCGGAGATCGGCTATAAGGCCGCGATGGTGCGCACGCCGCACTACTACAAGAGCCTGTTGAACAATACTGCGGCGCAGGTGCTGTACTTCCGCTCCGTTGCCGATCAGACCAAGATCCCGCTGATGATCTACAACTGGCCTCAAGCAACCGGGCTCGATATTACGCCGGAAGCGGTGGTGGAACTGTCGCATCATCCGAACATCATCGCCATCAAGGAGAGCTCGGGCAACCTGGAAAAGGTGATGCAGATGATCCGGGAAGTGAAGAAGGGTTTTCAGGTGCTGGTGGGCAGCGCGCCGACATTGTGGCCTTCGTTCACGGTTGGGGCGGTTGGCGCCGTGCTTGCGTTTGCGAACGCAGCGCCTTATGCGACCATTACTATCTACGAAGCGTTCCGGACGCGTGAAACGGAAGCTGCGCAGGATTGGCAGAATCGCATTACGAAAGCCGCGCAGTTGGTTACGACTAAGTATGGGATTCCTGGGTTGAAGTATGCCATGGATTTGAATGGTTACTACGGTGGGGTGCCGCGGTTGCCGTTGGTGCCGATATCTGCAGCGGCTAAGGCTGAGATTGAGGCGGCGTTTCACGAGGTAAAGGGTTAGGACAGGCGAGATCGAGCTGTTGCAGACGCGTCGTTTTTGGGGACGCAGCAAGCTACGTCCCCGGAGAGGTTGCCTAACAAGTTTTGCCTAATCGGCCATTGCCATCTGTGGGTTGGTGAAGCCGACCTTGGAGGCAGCCTGGCCTTCCGTGTTCTGCACAAGGCAGACCTGCACGATCATGGTCTCCTTTTCGTAGTGGAAAGGGACCACTGTCCAGCTGTTGCTGCCCACGCTCTTAGTGGCGAAGTTTTTCCCGAAGATGACCGTGGGGATGCTGAGTCCCATCGCGCCCACCTCTTCTTCGAGGATCGTCTTCACATTGCCGATCACCATGTTGGTGACTTCGGCCACGGCGTCCAGAACCTCGTCATCCACAGCCGCATACTCACTCATCAACAGCGCACCGGATATCTTGCAGGCCAGTGACGGCGAACAGGCGATGCTGCCCGTGCCCATCCAGGGGCCGGCCAGCCCGATGAGCGATACAACGCCATCGGTCGGGTTTGCCGCTCCGGAATTGTCATAGACGTCCCCGGCTGTCAATTCCAACCCTAACATCGTGGAAAAGACCGATTCCGTCGATGTCAAAACCGCATTCACAACTTTTTCCCGCATCGCGATAGTGTCCATAGTGTCCCCCTTGCCTAAAACAGTCCGGTCAGCTTCTCCTTGATTTGGTCCGCCGTAAACGGCTTGCGCACGTAGCCGGAGGCGCCCAGTTCCACCGCCTCCATCACCTTGGCCTGGCTGCCTTCGGTGGTGATCATCACCACCGGAACCGACTTCCACTCCTCATTGGCCTTGACCTGGCCAAGGAACTGAATGCCGTCCATGTTTGGCATGTTGATGTCGGATAGAATGAGGCCTACCCGCTTGGTCTTCAGCACGCCGATCGCTTCCACGCCATCGCCCGCTTCGTGGACCTCGCCGAAAAGAAAGTCCGTCTGTCGCAGAACCCGCTGCAGGATTTTGCGGATCGCCGCGGAGTCATCAACAATCAATACATCTAGTGCCATCCAGGTCTCCTTTGAGATTTCGGTGTTAGCTATCTCATCGGCGGCCTAGGGAAAGTATGAGGGAAATTCGCGGAGCCGGGCTACTTCACGTTGATCCACTCTTCGTCAAAAGCTTTTTCGAAGAACGGAATGTGTTCGTGCAGATTCTTCCGGCCCAGGTAGAACTGCCTGTTGTCGAGGCTGCGCAGGGCCTTCCGCTCCTGTTCGGAGAGGCGGCTGGCGCGGTCCTCGGAGCGGGGATGGGAGCGGAAGTAGTCGCTCAGCATGCCCGCTGAAGCGCGCGCCACTTCGCCCATCGGGGTCTTGGCGGCGGGCCGTGATTTGCCTTCCATCACTTCGCCCATTCTGGTGAACAGGCGGGACGCAGCCTGCGGATCGTAGCGGGCATCCACCAGCATCCGTGAACCTTGGGCGTCGGCCTCCACCTCCTGGAACTGCGAGTACGAAATGGTCGCCAGCCTGCGCGCCATGTCGACTACTTCGCCCAGTTCTCCGGCGCCGGCCCGCTTCAATGACAGTTGATAGCGATAGCGGTCCACGCAATGCTTCAGGTCGACGTGGGCCATCTCATGGCCTATCACGGCGGCCAGTTCCGCTTCGGACTCCACGAACTCCAGCAGTCCGCGGAAGACGTAGATCTGCCCGCCCGGAAGTGCGAACGCGTTGACCTGCGGCGAATCGACCACGTAGAAGTGGTACGGAATATTCTTCCGCTGCAGAAAGGCCTTCATCGGCTGACCGATGCCATCGACATAGGGGGTCAGCTCGGGCTCGGCCTTCCAGTTATCCTTCATCGCGGCGGAGAGCTTTTCGCCCAGCGCGATCTCCTCTTCGATGGGGACCGGGGCGGCCTTCATCGCCACCTGGTCGGCGTCTCGTACCAGGTCGCCCCACATTTCGAGCACCGAGTCGAAACCCACCTGATGCTCCAGCTTGCCCATGGAGGCCACGCCGCCGCCTGCCGCGATCACGGCCGCGACCACTGCCAATCGAACTCGTGAAGTCATCATAAGTATTGGTTAATCCGTTCCCGGAACCTTGTGTAGATCCAAGAGACCGTCATCAGCATGATCCCCAGACCGATGAACGACAGGATGCGCGGAATCGTATCCAGATTGCGCATGTCGAACAGAAACAGCTTGAGGATGCAGAACAGCAGCAGCGCCAGGCCCGCCAGCCGCAGCACACGTTCGCGCAGCGGGAAGCCGCAGATCAGCAGCAGAATGCCCTCCACGCCCCATGCCACCGTCAGCATGCTGCCGGAGACTTCGTGGAAGATCACCGAGGTCAGCAGGGCGGTTGCCAGCAGTGAGTAGAAGGTCCGCTCCTTGGTCCCGCGCGGGACCAGCAGCTGCGAGGCATAGAATGCTCCGATCACGCAGGCCGCGATGCCGAGCCGTGCCGCGAGTCCGCCGAGGCTATCGGGCATGAAGAAGTTGCTGGCCATCGAGCGCAGGAAGGTCAGGACCGCAATCGCCAGGCTCTGCCGCTTCAGGTCGTCCATGTTAGCGCGCAGGCCGATAAACAGGAGCGCCAGGCCGAGCACAGCCCAGCCGGCCACGGTGTACACGCGGCCCAATTCGAAGCGCAGCAGGACAAAGGCCAGGATCGCCGGAGCCCACAGGTGGAGCTTGGCCCAATATGGATTGCCGTTCGTTTCGCGGTTGCGTTGCCAGACGTGATAGTGAGCGGCGAGGATAGGCACGACGGTGAGGATGCGATGCGAGATCGGGCCGGTGTAGCCGGTGGTGGTGAAGTTTGCGAGGAAGAGCCTGCCGAAGACGGCGGCGAAGGTGGCGTTGCCCTGCCACTCGCAACCGGTCTCGATCAGGCCCAATGCCAACACGGCCCACGCTGGGGCGACCAATACGTCAGGCATCGCGACCCACAGCGAGGTCATGGCCATCGCGGTGCCCAGCGCCGCTGCCTGCGACCGTAGCTGGTTGCGGAAGGCGAACCAATAGAGAGCCGTTCCGCTAACGGCATAGGATGCCCACACCGAACGCTGCGCGAACTTGTCGAAGTGCTGGAACTCACCGAACACAACGCCGGCAACACCGGAGGCGGCAACGAGCCACGATAGCATTCGCAGTTGCGCCGGTATTCCGAAGATGCCCAGTTCCAGCAGTGCGACTGCAATCAGGGACCAGGTCAGGCCAAGGTATTCGGCAGGGACCAGCTTCGCCGCCAGTATCATTGCCAGCAGGGAGGTGGAGATCGCCGCGCCCCAGCGCAGAGCCTTCGATTCGGTCTCCGGAACATCGAGCGGACGCACCGACATGAGATACGCGATGGCGATTCCGATCGCTACCTGTATCCATCCTTCACGCGAGTTGGGCACGCCGTTGAAGGCGATCTTTGCCGCAACGCCGCAGGCCAGGGCGCCATAACCCTGATAGCGGAACTCAGGCAAGCCGCGGCGCAAACCGAACTCCAGCAGGATCAGGCCGAAGGCCGCCAGTGCACTGCCCAGGAAACGCTCCGGTGTTTCGGCCGTGATGACGATCGCGGCCAGAATGGAGGCCGTGTAGCTGAACAGCAGGCCCGGTGCGCGCATGGCGCGGTTGGCGTAGAAGATCGCGACATGGAGCAGGGCCACGGGACTGCCGTTGTGGATCTGGCGTCCGAACATCGGCGTGTGGCCTTTGTCGGCGGCGAGGCTGCCCAGCGAAAAGAAGAAGCCCGCCAGGCTCAGGCGCTCCAACAGGCGCTCGCGCAGTTTCATGCCGGCAAGGAAGAGGATCTCGGCCTCGACTGCAAGCGCGGCGCCGGCCCACACTCCATGGACTTTCGCGAAGATGGAAAGTGCGGCCATGATGGACGAGATCACTGCCGAGGCTTCGTAGCCTCCCGCAGTGAGCCGCTGCTCGATGCTGAGTTCCGTGCCTTCTTCGTCGCGAGGCGGGCAGAGGCGCCAGCGGATTACGGCACTCGCCAGATATAACGCCGCCGATGCCATGCCGAAGATGTAGTCGTCATTGGGCGCTGTCTTCGACCACTTGGTGAGTGACAGCACCAGGAACGCGGCTGTATTCAGCGGAAAAACAGCGACCGCGAAGCCGCTGGTCACCCGGCGCTGCACGCGCATCAGGTCGAAGCCTTCGAACAGTACCCAGTAGAAGAACAGCAGCGCTTGCGTGGAGGCGAGCGGGCTGCCGGAATCGCCTCGGGAGATCAGGGTGCCGTAGGTCGCCACCAGTCCGAACAGCGCCATCGGGTACCACGCGAAGCGGTGGGCCAGGTAGAGAAGAGATGCGGCCAGGGGCAGCAGCGCGACCGCGGCCAGCGGAGTGGAGGGCGTTACCGCCAGGGCTGCGAAGGCGGCGAAGTAGGCGACGCCGGTCGCGCCCTGCGAGCCGTAGCGCAGGGTGTGGCCGATCATTGCCGCCGCTACGGTGAGCAGGACGATGGTGCCGGCGATCGGGTTTTCAATTACGCGTGTGGCTTCCACGGCCGACATCGCATAGGCAGTGAAGTAAAGCGAGGCCCAGCCTGCACCGATCAAGCCGCGGGCGAAGACCCGGTACAGTTCCTTGCGTTCCACCAGGATGCCGGCGACAAGCAATGCGGAACTCACCGCGACTCCGGTAGCGGCACGGCCCGCCGGTCCCATCTTGGTGAAGCCGAAGCCGAGCAGGAAGGCGAGGCCGATCACGAGCAGCAATGCTCCGACCTTGTTCAGGATGTTCCCGCCCACCAGGGCTTCCCACTCCTGACCGGACATTCGTTCGCGCATCTGCTCGGCCATGGTTGGTACAGGAATGGCCGGCAATGGCGGAACAGGCGGGGGTGGCGGTACGAAAATCGGTTCAGGCTGTGGTTCAGGTACGAATTCGAGCGGCAGCGGAGGAGGCTGCATCACCGGCAGCGGGGGTGGCTCAACGAATGCGACAACCGGTTCAGCCTGTATCGGCGCTACAGGGATCGGTTCCATTGCCGCGGGCTCGGCCACCGGAACTGCACCGCTACGCAGTGCCTGCTCCAGTTGGAAGACGCGCATGGTCAGGGCGCGGACCTGGTCATTCGCGTCGTTGTTGCGCTCCAGGTCTCGCAGCTTCTCTTCCAGCTCCTGAAACCGGCCGCGGATCATCAGCCAGCGGACCAATAGCACCACCAGGATCAGAAAAGTAAGGAATTCCATAGCACCCACACCTCGTCATTCCGCGAAGGACGAAAACCTTTCAATTACATATGCGGAAATTATGGTGCTAATTGTACAACCTTATTTCAGATCTTGCTGATTACGGCGTCGGTGACGTCGCGCGTGTGGCTCGATCCACCCAGATCCGGGGTCCGGACCTTGCCTTCGGCCAGCACCGCCGCAACCGCCGCATGAATCGCAGCGGCGGCTTCGGTGCACTCCAGGTGATCGAGCATCATGGAAGCCGAGAACATGGTCGCCATCGGGTTGGCAATCCCCAGGCCCACGATATCGGGCGCGGAGCCATGCACGGGTTCGAACATCGAAGGGAAGCGACGCCCCGGGTCGAGATTGGCGCTGGCGGCGAGGCCGATGCTGCCGGTGAGGATGGCCGAGAGATCGCTCAGGATGTCGCCAAACAGGTTCGATGCCACTACGACATCGAAGCTCTGCGGGCGGCGCACGAAGTTCATCGCGGCCGCGTCCACCAGCAGGGATTCGGTCTGTACGGTGGGATAGTCGGCTGCCACCTTCTGGAAGATCTTGTCCCACAGCACCATGCTGTAACCCTGGGCGTTCGATTTGGTGATGGAGCAGACTTTGTGCTTCTTGTTGCGGCGCACGGCGAGTTGGAAGGCATAGCGGATGATGCGTTCGATGCCCATGCGCGTGAACACGGAGGTCTGTACGGCGATCTCCTCGGAGTGATTCTGGTGGACGAAGCCGCCGACCTGCGCGTATTCGCCTTCGGTATTTTCGCGCACGACAACCATGTCGATGTCGCCGCCGTTGCGGCCGCGCAACGGGGATTCGACGCCGGGAAACAGAATGGCGGGCCGCACGTTGGCGAACTGATCGAAGCCGCGCCGTATGGGCAGCAGCAGGCCGTTGAGCGTGACGTGGTCCGGCACGTCGGGATGCCCCACTGCGCCGAGCAGCACGGCCTGGTGTTGGCGCAACTGCTCCAGTGCATCGGCCGGCATCATCCGGCCGGTCCTCTGATAATAGGTCGTGCCCCACTCGAAATCAGTGAATATGTAGTTGATTCCGAATTTTCTCCCCGCTGCTTCCAGCACCTCTTTCGCCGCGGGAATGACTTCGTGACCGATGCCGTCGCCGGCAATCACAGCAAGGTTGAGCTTCTTCATGATTTGCCCACATCATAACAGAGCGGTGGGGTTGGGCACTTTGCTATTCGTCGCCGGGGCGGCCGCGCAGTTTTTTCGCCGAGCCGCGCTGGGTCTTCTCATTGAGGCGGCGCACCTTGGAGCCGAGAGTGGGGCGGCTGGGACGCCGCTTCTTGGGCACGATCTCCGCGCGTGCGATCAGCTCCGCGAGCCGTGCGCGCGCTTCGGTGCGATTGGCCTCCTGGGTGCGGTGTTCGCGTGCGGAGATGATCAGTACGCCGTCCTGCGTCAGCCTGCTGCGGGCAAGTGCGGTGAGGGGGCGGCGGACGTCTTCGGGCAGGCTCGGAGAATTGCGGACGTCGAAGCGCAGTTCCACCGCCGTCGAAACTTTGTTGACGTTTTGGCCGCCCGGCCCGGTGGCGCGGACGAAGCTTTCGGTGAGTTCGGATTCGGGGATGGTGATGGGCACGGCTTCGATCTGAGGATACTACGAATCGGGCAAGAAAAATGGCCTGGACCAGCGTGAACTGGTCCAGGCCATGGGTTGAGTGATGATGCTGACTAGCTGCGTTTGAACTTGCGGGCGGAGATCATTGCCAGCAAGCCGGTGGCGAGGCCAATCAGGGAGCCGGGTTCGGGAGCTGCAATGATCGCGGCGCCATCGATTTGATATGCGCCGGGGTTGCCGCCCGCAGACCAGTTGACGCCCGCGTCATACGATAAGGCGACGCTGGATACATCGCCGGTGTTGTTCAGGTCCCACGAGCCGACATTGTTCGTCGAGGTCGCGACGGTAACCCAGTATGCCGTGCCTGCGCTGAGAGTCGGGTGGCTGATGGAGGTAATGACAATCGGCGAATAGGCGCTGCCGGAGGTGCTCAGCGTCCCACCACCTACAGAAAAGCTCTCGATGACAGTGGCTGGCTGGCCGGCTGAGTCCTGCGTGAGCGCAACGATGAACGGATCCGCGCAGGGTGCAAAGAAACAGCTCAGGGCAATGGTTAGACTGTTGAATGTGTAATTCGTCGACAAAGGAGTGAATGTCGCTCCGCTGGCGAGGTTGTCCCCGCTGAAGTCATTCCCGATGGTATTTCCCTGAGTGTAATCGAAGGCCAGGCTTGGGCCGAAGTTTGTGAAAACCACCGTGGCCGAAGCGGTCTGGGTTGCGAGCAACGCCGTCAATGCCAGCGTCAATAAAGATAGTTTTTTCATTAGAGACCGGAGACCTCCCCTGAAGTGATTGTGATCGACAACGGTGCGGATTGGATACCCGCGCCGCTGAGGGTCAGCAAGTAGTTGCCGGCCGTGAGCGTTGTGTTCACAGCGGTGTTCAGCGTGAAGTTGACTGTGCCGGTGCCACCGGCGACATCAACCGAGCTCCAGTTGTAGGTCTTGCAATAAAAGACTTTTCCGGTGGAGTTGGTGAGGCGGATGATCGGGTAGTTGGAATCGTTCTGAACGTCGTCACCGTAGCTGGAGCCTGCCGACTGGCCGTTGATCTGCTTACCGGTCAGGGTGAAGACGCCACTGCCGTTGTAGGCAACGCTATTGATTATCGGACGCGCTGAAGCAACGATGCCGGGGTCGGGCGTGTATACCCAGAGCCTGGAGGAGCTGTCTGAGAAGAGCAGTTGTCCAGTCGGCAACATGATCATGCGGGTAATGTACGAGGGGTTGCCGGCAAGATTATTGGTCGCGCCGGCGGCCGTAACGGCCGCGTTGAAAGTTGCGGTGACGTCGCTGAGTGTGCTGGTCGACGGATTGAAGTCAAACAACTTTGTGGGGCCAGAAAATAGTTTTATCGGGCCCTGATCGGCCGCAAACAGCACATGCCCGTTGGGAAGAATGGCTCCCGGAGCGTCATCGGCGCCATAAGTGGTGCTACCTGTATACGTGACGGAGTTAGCGCCGGACAAAATGTCCGGGCCCGCTGCCCAGGTATTGGTAGAGGGCGTGTAGAGCGCGGTATGCTGCGTGGCGCCGATCACCAGAACCCTTCCATCCTGCAGGCGAAGCGAAGGGCCAAGCTCATAGCCCACGGCGCTGCTGCTCAATGCAGGAATAATACCGTTTGAGGCGTCTGTCCATGTGCCTGTTGCCGGATTGTAAATCTGCGCATGATTTCCGTTGGTAGGGATGTTCGAGAAGATATCGTAGCTGAGGACCCTGCCGTCGGGGAGCTTTACCCAACCCTCTTCGTCACTGCTATCCGAGCGAAGTTTGGTGCCAGTTGCGGCCCAGGTGTTGGCGACGTAGTCATACAAATAGGATTGAGGTCCAAATATGTACCCCGCCAGAATCCGCAATCCCGAAGGTGTTTTCACCATGCTCGACGGTACATCTCCGTAATTGGGTTGGGGAAATGTTGCCGCAGCTGTCCAGGTGTTTGCGGCCGGATCGTAAATCTCCGCGGTGTTGGTTGTGTTTTGCGTCAGGGGGGTGCCAGAATACTCGCCTCCCAAAACCCATAATTTCCCATTGGGCAAAACGTTCGAAGTGAAGTACAGGCGGGCTGTGCCCATGGCCGCCGAACTGCTCCACGTCCCGTTGATATAACTCCCGTTTGCGTCAGGCTTCAGGAAGTACCAGGTCTGGTGGTCGTTGTCGCTGAGCACCATGATACGCCCATCAGGGAGTTGCAGCATGGTATTCGTGTAGCCAGGGGCTGCATTGGTAAGTTTTGTCCAGGATGCCGCCTGGGTGGAAAGTGAAAGTGCACAAAGTCCTAGTACCGCCAGGGTACCGGAGCGAATAAATTTCATCGGGCTTCCTCCAAGAAATGTCATTTTGCCGTACTTCCCATGGGCGGTCCAGTACCCGTCCAGGTTCGCCAACACACGCACGGCTCAGCTCATTTAGCTATTCAGACACTTTAGCACTAGCCGTCTAATCTAAGTAAAATCTAAATGAAAGTAGCAAGATTTCTGACAGAATCAGGAAGCCTTGGCTTGCGGAAAGGCTTCGTAGATGAGTTGGTCAAGTTGCGCGTCCACGCGGT
>Ga0073936_10008988_pt1 | contig 12521 bp, 8 predicted proteins | sample AliMusrvi5mmetaG_FD_87041 | JGI IMG/M metagenome (GOLD analysis project Ga0073936, IMG submission 87041) | Freshwater lake bacterial and archeal communities from Alinen Mustajarvi, Finland, to study Microbial Dark Matter (Phase II) - Alinen... | ecosystem: Environmental > Aquatic > Freshwater >... | reverse complement strand
GTTTTGGAGGGCGCAGGTGGTGGTCAAGCCGCGCAAGCAGTGGCAATTGGATCGGCGGGCGGAGGCGATGGGAGGGAGCTGATGGGGCACGAGGATGTGAAGACGACCGAGATTTACACCCATGTGGCGACGGGAGTGAACGGCTGCGGGGTGCGGAGTCCGCTGGATGGGAAGGAGACGGGGAATGGCGTTCACCGATCAAACCTCAACCCCCTTTTGCAATCATCAGCCTCCAAGTCGGCCTCCGGGATCATGTTGCTCACGCGGTGCCTCCCGCGAGAATCCGGGCACGGTTTGCTAATTTGACCCCAAAAGGGAAACCGGGTATTGTTTGACTGCCGGATGAACCACTGCTTACACTGTGCGATGTCCGGGATTTCCCACAATCCCCTTGTACTCACATTATTATGGAAATGTGGGATGAGACAACCCGCCTCCCCTCATGCTCGCTCCTCTTGATTTGAAACTGCTGCGCGACCTGGGCCGCATGAAGGGCCAGGTGGTGGCGGTGAGCCTGGTGATGGCCAGCGGGCTGGCGATGATGATCATGACTCGCAGTCTGATCTTCACCCTGGATTCGACCCGCTCGGCATACTATCAGAAATACGCGATGGCCGACGTGTTCGCGACCCTGAAGCGGGCGCCGCTGGCGCTGGCGGAGCGGATCGCCGCGCTGCCCGGAGTGGCGGTGGCGGAACCACGGGTGGCGGTGAATGTGACGCTGGATTTGCCGGGCGTGGCGGAGCCGGCGAGCGGCCACATCATCTCCCTGCCGGAGGATGGCGGGCCGCAGAAACTCAATCGCTTGTTCCTGCGCAGTGGCCGGATGCCGCGGTTGGAGGCCCGCCGCGAGGTTGTGTTAGGTGAGGCATTCGCCGATGCCAACGGCCTCAAGCCGGGCGATTCGCTGGTGGTGGTTATCAACGGGCGGCGCGAAACGCTGGAGATTTGCGGCATCGGGCTGTCCCCGGAATTCGTGTTTGAGGCGCGGGCCGGGGAAACCCTGCCAGACCACCGCCGCTTCAGTGTGATGTGGATGAACTATCGGCCGCTCGCCGTGGCCTACAATCTCGATGGAGCCTTCAACGACCTTTGCCTCGATCTGGCACCCGGCACCGCGCCCTCGGCGGTGATCGGGGAAGTGGACCGCCTGCTTGCGCCATACGGGGCAAGCGGCGCCTATACCCGCAAGGAGCAGGCGTCGGCCCAACGCTTGGATGATGAACTGCGCGTGCTCACCTCGCTGGCGCTGGCCTATCCGCTGGTGTTCCTGAGCGTGGCGGCGTTCATGGTCAACGCGGTGCTCTCGCGCATCGTGCGCTTGCAGCGCGAACAAATCGCCCAGATGAAGGCGCTCGGGTATGCCTCACGGCAGGTCGGCGTGCATTATTTGAAATTCGTGTTGGTCATCGGCGTGCTGGGCACGCTCATCGGCGGAATCGGCGGACGTTTGCTAGGTGGAGTCCTGGTGAATCTTTACACCTTGTTCTTCCGCTTTCCAAAATTGGAGTTCCAGTTGGACTACAGCGCGTTGGGTCTGGCGCTGTTAGTGAGCCTCGGGGCATCGGTGGGCGGAGTTCTAACGGTGGTGTGGCAGGCGGTGAAACTGCCTCCGGCCGAGGCAATGCGACCGGAACCTCCGGCCGATTTCAAGCCGTCCCTGTTTGAGCGCATCGGGCTGACCGGCCTGTTCAGTCCGGCGATGCGGATGGCCTTGCGCAACATCGAGCGGCGCCCGTGGCAGGCGCTGTTCACATGCTGCGGGCTGGCCTTGGCCACCGGGCTGATGGTGCTGCCCGGCGCGATGAGCGACAGCATTGACTATCTTCTCACCTTCCAATGGAACAGCCAACAACGGCAGGACGCGACGGTTTTTCTAACCGAGCCGGGCTCCGGCAGCGGCTTTCACGATTTGGAACATCTGCCAGGCGTGATCCGCGCCGATCCGATCCGCAGTGTGCCGGCACGCCTGCGCTTCGGCCATCGCTCGCGCAAACTGGCCGTCACCGGAATCCCGCCGGGAGCGCAACTGAATCGCTTGTTAGACGAGCGGGGCGAGGTGATCGAGATGCCCGGCGAAGGTTTGCTGATGTCCGCAAAGCTGGCCGAGGTCATCGGCGCGCGACTGGGTGATGTGGTGCAGGTGGAGGTGATGGAAGGGCGCCGCCCGGTATTGCAGGTGCCAATTCGCGGGCTGGTCACCGACTTCGCGGGGGTGGCGGCCTACATGGACATTGCCGCGCTGCGCCGGCTGATGCACGAAAGCGACACGATCAACGGCGCCTTCATTTCGATCGACCACCGGCGTTGGGATGAGTTCATGCGGGCGGTGAAAGACACTCCGCGCTCGGCGGCGGTGATGGTCAAGCGCGAGCAACTCGCCGCGTTTCGGGAAACCACCGCCGCGAGCATCGGCATGATTCGCAAACTCTATTTCGTGCTCGCGATGATCGTCGCCTTCGGAGTGGTATACAACAGCGCGCGGATCGCCCTATCCGAGCGGAGCCGCGAGCTGGCCACGTTGCGCGTGGTGGGGTTTCGTCTGTCGGAGGTCCGCGGCGTGTTGATCGGCGAGTTGGCCATCCTGGTGTTGGCGGCGTTGCCGGTTGGATTGCTGTTTGGCCGCGGACTGGCAATGTTCATCATGGCCTCCTTCAGCACCGAGACCGTGCGCATGCCAATCGTGATCAATGCCGCAACGTACTCGCTGGCCGTGACGGTCGTGCTGACCGCGGCGCTGCTGTCGTTTGGGCTGGTCAGTCTCAGGCTGGGCAAACTGGACATGGTTGGCGTCTTGAAAGCCCGCGATTGAGCGGCCAACTCCCATCCACCGGAAGTTCGGTGACGAGCAGGGGGAAGCAGGAATCCACCGTCTTGTTAGAAAACGCGATGAGGAACGGGCCTTTTTCACTTTTGAATCGAGGTTCTTCACGGATTCCCCTTGGCAAGAAGGAAGAGAGAGCTATCTTTGCGATCTGCGAATTCCTTGAGGTAATCAACCCTGATGACCGATGAAAGCTACCAGCACCACGCCTCGAATCACCAGCGGCATCCCTGCTTTTCCCGGCCTTGGGGCTGGCTGCGCGCCGGCTCCGCCCGATCAACCGAAACTCATGCCACTGCGCCACACACGGATGGCCCATGGGATCGCCCTGGCACCTGTCATTCTTGGCCTTGGCATCATCCAGCTTGTGCCAAGCGCGCAAGCGGCGCCGCCGGTGAGCGGCTACGCCCGTTGGTTCGACGCTTCACAAATCACGGCCGGTGACGGGGCCGCGGTGACTATCTGGAATGACCTGAGCCCCAATGCCGCCAACGCCACGGTGCCGGCCGGCAATGCCAGTCCCACCTACGTTGCCAACGCAGGCATGGAAACCGGCCTCGGAGCGCTTTATTTCGCCAAGCATGGAGGTCCCAATGACAGCGGTGCCTTGCGGTTCACCAAGGACAGCGCGATTCGCACGGTTTTCTCCGTGTTCAAAGGCAACTCCTTCCTGCTGACCGATGCTGACACCTATTGCTTCCATCGCCCGGGCGACGATTCCCCGACCGATCCGCTCATCATCAATTACGGCACTGGAGCGCCCATCGTGAACGGGCAGGTCTATGTGAACGGGATCCCCGTGAAGCCTGAAACCAAGAACATGCCCACCAGCCTCCATAACGGGTTCAACCTGGTGGAAATCCTAACCGACGGCAATCCGGTGCCCGCCGATTCCTTCAACAAGGACCGCGTCTATCATGCGGGCAATCAATACCAGGCGGAGGTGATCCTTTACGATAGGGTGCTTTCCGAGGAGGAACGGCTGACGGTCGAGCTGTACTTGATGAACAAGTGGTTCGGCGTCTCTAACGCGCCAGACGCGAGGGTCCTCGCATTCGGCCCCGGGGCGGCCATTGGCGATCCGGTGAACAACAGCGCCAACATCGCCTGGACCGTGCCGTATGGGACGAATGTGGCGACGTTGGCACCCAGCTTCACGCTGTCGGTCGGCGCAACCTGTAGCGTTGGCGGCATCCCGGTGGTGTCCGGTACTCCGCTGGATTTCACCAATCCGCGGCATTTTATCGTCAAGTCCTCGGATAACCTCGTCACCACCGATTACACCGTGACGGTCGGCGTGACCCCCGCGAGTTCGGCCAAGGACATCCTCACCTTCAGGCTTCCGGGCCTGCCAGGTGTGGGCCCGGCGGTCATCGATCCGGTGGCGAAGACCATCGCTTGGAACGTGCTCTCGGGGACCAATCTGAAAACCCTCGCGCCCGCCTACACCGTCTCCCAGTTCGCAATCGGCGCCCCTGGCAGCGGCGCGGCCACCGACTTTTCCGTCAACAACCAGGCAAGCTACACCATCACCGCCCAGGACGGTTCCTCGCAGACCTATCTGGTAACGGTCAATCTGGTGGTGGCGAACGCCAACCTCATCAGCGTGGACTTTGTGTCGAACGGCGGCTCGGGCCAGACCTCGCCCTGCGTCAACGACACCCTCCTGACCGGCACCACCATGAACAACGCCGCCGGTATTATCTTCTCGGGTCAAGCCGGGAATTGGAACGCATACAACGTCAGCAACGGCGGCGTCAGCGGACTTCTAACCAACGGTGGCGGCGCCGCGACGACTGCTAGATTCGCGCTGGGCGCCGTCACGGGGCTGAGCGATCCGGGTGGCTGGACCGTCGGACCGGGGAGCGGAGGCGGCAAGCTGCGCTCGGAAAACGCCTATCTCTATAACGGGTTTGTCACCGGAAATCACTACGTCTGGGCGCTGACGGGCCTGACTGCCAACGGCCTCTACAAGATGGCATTTTTCGGCGACAACCTCAATGCCGGTGGCGCATCCAATGTCGCCAACGGCGTGGCGGCAAGCTACGACAGCGAGGGCGACTGGAACTGGAACAACATCACCGCCGACGCCAGCGGCATGATCGCCGGCATTTTCACGGCGCCGTATCCCACGTTGGGACTCTGCGGCTTCCAGATCGAAACCCTCCTGCTTGCGAATGCCGCAAACTCGACAGTGTCGGCCTCTCCAAATTCGGTAACTGCCAACGGCTTCAGCGCCTCGACCATCACCGTTACTTTGTTAGATGATGCCGGACATCCCGCCACCGGCAAGGTCGTGACGCTGGCGTCTAACCGCGGTGCGGCGGACACGATTGCGGCGGCCTCGGGCGTATCCAACGTGTCCGGCGTGGTGACCTTCAGTGTTACGTCCACGACGACCGGCACGCCGGTCTTCACCGCCACCGACATCACCGACGGCAATCTGAGCATTTCACAAACGGCGGGCGTGACCTTTACCGCGATACCGCCCGCAAACGCCGGCACTTCGACGGTGTCGGCCTCTCCAAACTCGGTGACGGCCAACGGTGTGAGCACGGCCACGATCACGGTGACGTTGAAGGATGACAGCGGTGCCGCCGTCGCGGGCAAGACCGTCGCGCTGGTTTCTAACAGGGGAGCGGCGGACCTGATTGCCGCGGCCTCGGGCGTTTCCAACGCGTTTGGCGTGGTGACCTTCAGCGTGAAATCCACAACGCCGGGCACGCCGGTCTTCAGCGCGACCGACACCACCGACTCGGTGCTTGTGAGTGCCACGGCCGGGGTGATTTTCACGGTGAATCCTGCGGCAAGCGCGGGCCAATCGACGCTGGTGGCCTCGCCGCTCTCGGTGTTGGCCAATGGCGTCAACAGTTCCATGGTCACGGTGACTCTGAAGGATGGCGGCGGTGCCGCGGTCGCGGGCAAGACCGTCACGCTGGTTTCTAACAGAGTGGCGGCGGACACGATTTCAGCGGCCTCGGGACCATCCGACGCAGCGGGTGTGGTGACCTTCAGCGTGAAATCAGCGACGCCGGGTGCGCCCGTGTTCACCGCCACCGACACCAGCGACGGCATCACTGTTAGCCAGACGGCAAGCGTGACTTTCACCGTGCTGCCGGATTATGTGGATGTCCCGGCCGGGTACAGCAATGCCAGCATCACGTCGGATCTTGGCGGCGGCAACGCCGGGACCAACTACAATTTGTTAGGCGACGCGACCTTCGGTTACGCAACGGGCAACCTGACCGGGTACATCCAGATCAGCGGCTCCGGCCAGACTCTAACGGTGGACACCGGCGGCGGCAATCAATTCCACTTCAACTGTGAACTGAGGGGTGCGGGCAACATCATTTGGTGGGGTGCGGGAGTCGTGGGTCTGCAGAACTACCCGGGGTTTCTGGGCGGCACGGTTGCCAACTCGCTCACGGGCACCCATACCATCAAACAAGGGACCCTTGCCCTCGCCAAACCTAACGGAATCACGGCGGTCGCCGGCAATGTCGTGGTGGGCGGCGGCGGCAACCAAGCGATCCTGCGCTGGGATGCCGACCACCAGGTGGCGGACACCGCCAGCGTCACCCTGATCGGCCCGAATCCGGCGCGCTTGAGGTTGAACGGACATTCGGAAGCCATGGGGCCTCTCATTCTGTCGGCTTATGGGGATATCTATCTGGGAGACGCGGCGGCGCTCGTGCGCTTCGCGAATAGTTCCGCTCAATCCTGGTCGGCCGGCCCGCAACTCATCATTCACGATTGGAGCGGTTCGCCGGCGGGTGGCGGCAGCGAGGGGATTTTCTTCGGCAACTCCGCCAGCGGCCTCACCGCCGCCCAACTCGCCAAGATCGGTTTCCTCAATCCGGCCGGTTTCGCCGCAGGCTTGTATCGCGCCGCGATTCTCGCCACCGGTGAAGTGGTGCCCACCGGCTCCGCGGTCACTCCGGTGGCCCCGCCCTATGACCTGTCGCCCGCCGCCGCCGCCGCCCGCGCCGCCATCTATGACTCGACGGGCCGCGCCGATCTAACGGCCGCCGGCACGCCGCTGGCCGCCGGCACCCGGATCGTGTTTTTCGGCGATTCGATCACCTGGCTGAACAACTATATCAATTCCCTCAACGCCGCGCTCGCTTCCGGCGCGGGCACCCAGGGCAGGAACATCACCTTGGTCAACCGCGGCATCAACGGCGGCGGCGTGTTAGATATACGTGATGGCGCCGGCGCCCAAGGATCATTCGCCAGCCAGCTCGTCTCCGACCAAGCCGACATCGCCGTGGTTTTCATCGGGATCAACGACGTGTGGTGGAAAAACACTCCCGCCGCGACCTTCGAGCAGGCGCTGCGGGACATCGCCGCCTCGGCCGCCGCCCAGGGCGTGCCGGTGATATTCGCCACCCTCTGCGCCCATTTTGAATCCCCGATCGGCGCGGACTCCCTCGATCCGGCGATCGATCAATTTTCCGCCATCGTGCGCAGCGTGGCGGCCGATACCCACTCCACCTTGGTGGACTTGCGCGCCGCGTTTGTCGCCTATTGGCAGAACAACAATTACGAAATCCGTCTCGATGGCAGTTATGCCGTCATGCAGAACGACGGAATCCTAACAACCGACGGCGTGCACCCGACGCCCTTTGGCGACGGCTTCATTGCCGATCACATGGCGGACGGCATTCTGGCGTCGCTGGCGGCGGGTTTCGCGTTCGACACCTGGATTGGCACCGGGGCCGGGGGCAAGGGGCTCAGCGGGTCAGCGGCGGCGTTTGACGCGGATCCCGACCACGACGGCATCCCTAACGGAATCGAGTTTGTCATTGGCGGCGAACCCAATCCAGCCCATGCCGGTTCCAACTCCCGTGCCTTGCTGCCCACTGCGGTGGCTTCCGGCAGCAACCTGGTTTTCACCTATACCCTCATGCATGCGGCGGCCTATTTGAACCCGGTGGTGGAGTTCGATGGTGACCTGCAAGGCGTGTGGACCACTGCCACCGCTGCCAACGCCACCATTGCGGTGCTTGCGGGCAGCCTGTCGGATACCGTCACCGTCACCATTCCCAAGAACGCGAACACGCGCATGTTCGCCCGTTTGAAAGTCACCATTCCTTGATCCAACAAACGCAACGCCGTGGCTAACAAGGAGAGCATGGATTGGGAAGAGGTGTGGAATTGGAAGAAACTTTTGTTTGGAGGCTCCGGGCAGGATGCCCGGGCCACGTGGCGCGGGCATCCTGCCCGCCGCCTGTAACAGCCAAGTTAGTCGGGAGGATAAAGACGGGCCAGCTTGATTCCGGCTTTATCGTTGATGGCCAACCGGTCTCGTTTCGCAATCCGGTCCGCCGCCCCGTGCGGCGCGGCGTCAGAGCGGAGGCAGCGCCAGCATTTCCGGGAGGGCTTCGCGGGGACGCCAGGTGAGGATTTCCGGCGTGTCGTGGGTGACCAGGACGGTGTGTTCGAAGTGGGCGGAGGGTTTGCGGTCGTCGGTGACGACGGTCCAGCCGTCCCGCAGGATGCGCACGGTGGCAACCCCGGCGTTGATCATCGGCTCGATGGCCAGGGTCATGCCTGGCAGCAGGGTCGGGGAAACCCCCGGCGGGCGGAAATTGGGAATCTGGGGCTCCTCATGGAGGCGGCGGCCGACGCCATGACCGACGAATTCCCTCACGACCGAAAAGCCCCGCGGCACCACGAAGGCTTCCACCGAGCCACACAGGTCGGCCAGTTTGGCGCCGGGACGGGCATGCTCGATGGCTTGGAAGAGCGCTTGCTCGGTGACGGCGAGCAGGTGGCGGGTGGCCTGTGGCAGGTCGCCGACGGGAACGGTGGTGGCATTGTCGCCAATGAACCCGCTCTTGATGATGCCGACATCGATTTTGACAATATCGCCGGGCAGGATGCGCCGCGGGCCGCCGATGCCGTGGACGACTTCCTCGTTGATGGAAATACAGGTGTAACCGGGGAATCCGCGGTAGCCCAGAAAGGCGCTCTTGCACTCGTGCTGTTGCATCAGCGCGGCCGCCAACTGGTCGATCTCGGCGGTGGTGCGACCGGGTTCGACGGCCTTGGCAAGGGCCTGCAGGATGGTGGAGGCGATCGCGCCGGCCGCGCGCATGAAGTCGATTTCCCGGGCAGACTTGATAGGGATGCGGACGCGGCGGGACACCTTGCTTCGGGGGGTGGAGCGTCTGCTAGAGACGGCTAGGACTTGTAGATGTAAGCGGTGATTCCGAAGACGATGAGAACGGCGATGACCACCCACAGATAAACCAGGGCGGTGCGGGAGGCGCCGCCGCCGGTCTGGGTGAGGCGGTCATAGCGGCCCTTGAGCTTGCCCTTGCGGAGGAAGCCGTCGTAGTGCTTTTGCAAGAGGTGGGTTTCGACCTGGCGCATGACATCAAGGAGCACGCCCACCATGATGAGCAGCGAAGTGCCGCCGAAGAAATGCAGGACCAGCGAGCCGGGAGGCAACCCGACGATCTTGCCAACACCCACCGGCAGGATGAAGATGATCGTCAGGAAGATGGCGCCGGCAAAGGTCAGCCGGGTCATGGTGAAATCGAGGAAATCGGCGGTGGGTTTGCCGGGGCGCACGCCGGGGACATAACCGCCATTGCGCTTGAGGTCTTCGGCAATCTGCGAGGGCTGGAACATCATCGCCACCCAGAAGTAGGAAAACAGGAAGATGCCCACGCCGCCCAGGATGTAATACCAGGTGCCGCCGCCGGCCAGTTCACCGTAGAGTTTGGTGGACCAGGCCTTGCCGGCGAAGAACCATTGCAACATCATCGGCGGCAACGACAACACCGCGGAGGCGAAGATGATAGGCATCACCCCGGCATAGTTGACCTTGAGCGGCAAATACTGGGTCTGGCCGCCGAATTGCTTGCGCCCGACGTTGCGCTTGGCGTATTGCACGGCGATTCGCCGCTGCGCCTGGGTGATGGAAATGGTGGCGGCAATGACCACCAGCAACAGCGCGATCATAACCACCATCATGAGCGAATGGAACCCCTGGTTTTGACCGGTGGTGAAGTATTTCCATGCCTGGATGAGCGCACCGGGCAAGGCGGAAATGATATTGACGGTGATGATGATGGAGACGCCGTTGCCGATGCCCTTGTCAGTCATCTGATCGCCGATCCACATGAGCAACACGGTGCCCGCCACGATTGTTAGAACGGTGAGGGCCATCCACAAGTACGTTGGGTCCGGCACCAAAGTGCCGAATTTGTCGACGCCGGCCATGTAGGGGATGGAGCTGGGATTCAGCAGGCTCTTCATGACGAAGAAGCCCTGGACGAAGGCGATGCCGATGGTGATGTAGCGAGTGTATTGGGTGATTTTCTGGCGGCCACCATCCTCACGGGCGAGGCGGGAGAGCTTGGGCACGATGGCCGTCATGAGCTGGACCACGATGGAGGCGGAGATGTAGGGCATGATGCCGAGGGCGAAAATGCCGGCCTGTTGGAGGCCGCCCCCGGAGAACACGGTGAGCAACGCGGTGATGCCGCCGGTGGGGCTGGCCGGATCCTGTTTCTGCAGGCTGTCCAGCCACGCCTTGATGACGGTGGCATCGACGCCGGGAATGGTCACGTGAGTGCCCAAGCGGACAATGACGATGAGGGCGAGGGTGAACAGGATGCGGTCCCGGAGTTCCGGGATTTTCCAGGTGTTAGCAAAGGCGGAAATCATAAGTGGGTGGGGGCGAAATGGCTGCGGGGCTTAGATGCACGACGAGGAAGTGCGCTGGCACTTCCTCACCGGAGAAACAAAAATGACAGCGGGCGGGATCAAGCGGGCGACTGAATGGAGCCACCGGCCTTTTCGATTTTCTCACGGGCGGAAGCGCTGGCGGTCTTGACCACGAGGGTCAGGGCCTTGGTGACTTCACCGGTGCCGAGGACCTTGACGTAATCGCAGCGGCCGTTGAGCAGGCCGCTGTTGCGAAGGGCGGCCTCGTCGACGATGGCACCGGTTTCAAACACGGCATCCAAGTCGCCAACATTGACCACGCCGGGGACGTCCCGGAAGTCGTAGTTGTTGAAACCGCGCTTGGGCAGGCGCCGATGCAGGGGCATCTGGCCGCCTTCGAAGCCGACGCGGGTGCCGCTGCCGGAGCGGGCTTTCTGGCCCTTGTTGCCTTTGCAGGAGGTCTTGCCGTGACCGGAACTTTCGCCGCAGCCAAGGCGTTTGACGCTTTTCTTGGCACCGGGGTTGGGGCTGAGTGTGTGTAAGTTCATGATAAGCGAAGGTTGAGAGTTATCTATTATCGGATAAAGACAGAAGACTTTGAGACAGAAGACAGAAGACTGGACGCAAGCGGTGGCGGGAAGTTTGAGGGAAGTGAGTGAGGGGTGAGGTGTCTTGTTCTTTCTCTTGTCTTGGAGCGCAGCGGTCTTCTGTCTTGGAGCGCAGCGATCTTCTGTCTCCTTAGATCGCCTTCTCGCGCTTTTTCTTGCCGCGGGCGGAGAGGACCTGGTCGCGGGTGCGGAGTTGGGACAGGGCCTTGAGGGTGGCCTTGACGACGTTGGCGTGATTGGACGAGCCCATCGACTTGGCGAGAATATCGCGGATGCCGACCGCCTCGCAGACGGCACGCACGCCACCACCGGCGATGATGCCCGTACCCGGCGAGGCCGGCTTGAGGAGGACCTTGCCACCGCCGTATTCGGCGTAAATCTCATGCGGGATGGTGCCATCGACAATGCACATCGGCTTGAGCACCTTCTTGGCGCTCTCGCTGGCTTTCTTGATGGCGTCGGCCACTTCGTTGGCCTTGCCGAAGCCCAGGCCGACGCGGCCGGTCTTGTTGCCGGAGACCACCAGGGCGGAGAAGCTGAAACGCCGCCCCCCTTTGACCACCTTGGCGCAACGATTGATGAAGACGACCTTTTCGGAAATCTCGTTGCCCTCCGCGTCGGTGGGCGTGGCGCGTTCCTCGCGTCGCGGGCCGCGGCCACGGCCGCCTTGGCCGCCACCGCCGCCGCCTTGGCCGCCACGACCCTGGCCACCGCCGCGATATTCGCGGTTGGCGGGTGGCGACACGGGTCCAAGGGGGGCGGATGGCACCTCTGGGGCGGTCGGTTCGATAGTTGAATCAGGAGTAGTTACCATGATGGGATTGGCGTTAGAATTGGAGTCCGCCTTGGCGTGCGGCATCGGCGAGGGCTTTGACTTTTCCGTGATAGAGGTGACCGCCGCGGTCGAAGACCACTGCGCTGATGCTGGAGGCCAGGGCGCGCTCGGCGAGGAGTTTGCCGACTTGCTGCGCGCTGGCCACATTGGACGAGGCCTTCTCGAAGGACTTGTCCAACGTCGAAGCCGAACACAGCGTGCGGCCGTGGGCGTCGTCGATGACCTGCGCGTAGATGTGTTGATTGGAGTAATGGACGGCGAGGCGCGGACGCTCCGCAGTGCCGATGACTTTGCGGCGGATGCGGTCGTGCACGCGCCGGCGAATGTCCTTGCGATTGATGGTGCTCATAATGCCGTGATGGATATGGGGTTGATGGCGGCGTTGGTGGCTTATTTGCCGACGCTCTTGCCTTCCTTGCGGCGAACGTGTTCACCGACGTAGCGGACGCCTTTGCCCTTGTAAGGTTCGGGCGGGTAATAGGCACGCACCTCGGCGGCGAATTGGCCGACGAGTTGTTTGTCGATGCCTTCCACCTTGATCTTGGTGTTGTCGGCAACGGTGACGGTCAGGCCG
>Ga0073936_10008985_pt1 | contig 12523 bp, 9 predicted proteins | sample AliMusrvi5mmetaG_FD_87041 | JGI IMG/M metagenome (GOLD analysis project Ga0073936, IMG submission 87041) | Freshwater lake bacterial and archeal communities from Alinen Mustajarvi, Finland, to study Microbial Dark Matter (Phase II) - Alinen... | ecosystem: Environmental > Aquatic > Freshwater >... | reverse complement strand
GACCGAGCAAGAGCTGAGGAAGTTCGTCTACGTGGCGCTGCGAAGGCTTTACTTGGCAGAGAAGGCCGGCGAGCACTGGCCGCTTCCACTTGCCACCGTCTTCGCTTTGCAGCAGCGCTACTGCGATGGCACCCTGGATCTCGATTGCTTCGTGCCTTGCCACCGCCCCTGCAGCGATGACTGGTACTTTGTCTCTGGCTTGCATGGCAGGGCTGGAGTTCCCTCCGTGCACGCGCGAACGTCCCGGGTGCGGTCCAGGCTCCACGAGTTGGTGCCTTGGCTGGCCATCCTGGAGTCGTTGGGGGGTGAACCGCTCCACGTGACGGGCAGCCTCTTGGCATGGGCGCTCCGCAAGCCCGGTGATGTCGCCGCCGCCGATGAACCTGCGGACGTTGACATCTTCTGCGAGAGACTGGAGTGCGTCGAGGAGGCCAGCGCACGCGTCACCGCTGCCATGCAACGCTGGCTCGATGCAATTCCAGGGTCGGGCGTACGGTACGGCATCACGTGCGAGAAGCCGAATGCCAGCAGAAGGATTTTGCACGTGGGCGTCGTGGCCGATCCTTTGCGGCCTGTTGAGGCGACAACGCTGCACTTGCAGCAGCTCTTGCAGCTGCACAAGTGCGCCTTTGCCTGCGACGTCTACGTCAATTCTTTCGCGAAAGTGAGAGGCTATCATTTGCCTGCGGTGCGGTGCAGCTTGCCACTGGTGCCGGGCGCCGAGGTGTCCATCAATCCTTCTTGTGCGGTGGCCCTCGTCACCAGTCTGAACGTTGACTACGCCTTGGCGCTCGGAAAGAAGCCTCCATTGGAAATACTGAAGCGAAAGTGGCTCCTCGGCTTCAACTTCTGCCTGCCGTTCAAGACGGCCGTGCGGCTCCACAAGCACCTGAGAGCTGACGGTCTGGAAGCTGGAGTGCATGTTCTGAGGCTGCGGACGTACGCGAGGAGCTCCCCGGAGGAGTGGTACTTCTAGATCACGCCGACTGCAGAAAGGAAGTCGGTGCAGCGGCCAAAATGATGGGTGTGGGTGGGCCTCCGTTGTGGGATATGTACATTCCCGGGGCTGCAGCGCCCGGAACTGGCATGAAGGCAGGCGCTTGGAGTGTTCCGGAGGCCTTGGGTCTGACGAGCCAGATGGTAAGGAGCACTGCAACGATGCACGCCAAGACAGTCTGCCAGACGCAGCCATTTGCACCGGCACTGGGGGGTGCAGCGGCTCGCTCGAGAAGCTGTGCCGTGCGCTCGTCGATGGCGGACAATCTCCTCTCCAGGCCGCTGATGGCCCGTAGGAGGACTTCGTAGTGTACGAGCGTGACGGGCGGGGCCTGAGGTGGCATGGCTGGTCTGGCTTCCGGTGGCGGGGCCATCTGCAATTGCTGCGAAGGCTGCGAAGGCTGAGAAGGCTGCGGTACGGCCTGCACCCCTCGCATGCCGCCACGTGGAGGAGTTTCACCGCTGAGGGTTGCTCCGTAGAGTTCCTTGTCGTCGAGGAACGAGAACATGCACTTTGCGAAAGGGGTGCGGTTTGCGGCTTCGGTCGTCGGCGGCGGCGTGGATGCAAAGTCAGCGATGGCTCCAAAGCAGCGCCCGGTGCAGACGTCGACGCTCGACGGCTTCCTTCGACCGGGCACTCAGTCAGTGGCGAGCGGTTTGATCGCACGCAAGGATGGCTGCGTGGATCTGGCGGCGCATCTAGTGCTCGCGACGGCAAAGACCTGCGGCTGCGACACGCGCGTCGGAGCCGTGGCCTTTGGATCGCGGGAGGGGCGACTGTTGCTGCATCTCGACAGATTGCAAGCGGCGGCGGTCGTCTGGAAGTGCGGACCTCCTTCTCACGAGCTGAAGAAGGCGTGCGCCGATTTTTTGAGGCTGCGCATGGACGGCGACGCTTTGAGCGTGGCACGGCTGTCGGAGCAAGACTTGGAGCAGCTCGCGAGCGCCTCTCAGGTCAGCGTTCGCGCCGCATCGGGCTCCGCCATCGTGGAAGGGTTGAAGCGAGCGAGCTCGAGTCTTGCATCGCCTCACTTTCCGGTCTGGGGGCGTCCCGTGGCTTTGGAAGATCCTTGGGTGGCCGCGTTGCCTACGATTCGGTCGGCGTTAGGGATGGCAGACGTTGCGGATTGCACGTGCCACGTGGCGTGTGGCTCGCGTTCGACCTGGCAACCGTTGCGCAGCCTCGAGGCGTTGGCCGCCGATGGCAAGCGGTGCGGGACTGCCGTCGAGGCGTTGGAGGTCGATTTGAGTTGGCGCGACGGCGTGGCCGTGGAGAGGCCGCCGTTTGTCCTGCGGCCGTGACGCCACTTTCAAAGTGTCAACCCATTGTTGGAAGCATGTCGTTCTTCGCTCGTGCAGCCGAATGGCAGCGCGCCTTTTCGGAGCGCGTGGAAGAGACTGATGCGACGTACGCCAGGAAGCTGCCCGCCGTTGCATCGAAGCTGGAGGTCCCGTTGGTGCATTTTTCGGACGTCCCTCATGCCGTGGCGCCTCCGGTGAGCCCCGAAATCGTCGCTTGTCAAGCGCTGGAGCGAGCTACGGTGGCCGTGCGCACGCAACCAAAGGAGACGACGTTGGCCAAAGCGGCCGTTCAGGTCGTGGCTCGGATCTGCGGCGTGCCCTTTTCGGCGCTGGCCAAAGTGCAACATCGGAGGCAACCGGACGCGGAGTGGGCTGCGCGCCACGCCGACCGAACGCTGAAGGAGCTCCAATCCGAGGGCAAGCGAGCGGCCGTCAACTACGCCGGGCATGGCGAGATCGAGGAGCCAAGCAGGCTGCTGCGCGCCTTGGCGCTTCGTCTGGCCTCCGTGCAGAGGGCTCCTGGCGAAGCGAAGATGCTGCCTTTTTTGGTGGCTCCGGGCTGTCCTGGCGGTGGTGCGTACGGCGTCGACATGGCTACCTTTTGCGAGCGATGGAAGCACGTCACGGACGTCGCTGCCGTCCTGGTGGGAGACGCTTCCAAGGTGTCGGTGCTGCAATTAAGTGGGCTGAGGAAGGGTCTCTTCGTCGCACATCGTGACATGAAGCAGAGCGCTGAACCCGACGTCCTTCAATGCTGCATGTCAACGCTGTCGTTGACAGAGGAAGCTCGCGTCTCCGCCGCCACCAAATTCCTTGCCTACGATGAAGTCGTGGCGCTGCTCACCGCCACTCAGCAAAAAGTGGACTCTTGGGATCGAGGCGTGGTCGTCGTTTTCTACACCCCCGACACCGCAAGCCAAGTCTTGCACAGATGGACCCAAGAAGCCAACCAGAGCGCTAGGCCGACCGCCCCCATAGTAGGTGTGCCTCGCATGTTGCCTTTCCAAGGCCAGGTGGGTCTCAAAAAGTCCGCAAGATCCAAGCTCGACGTTTCAGCCGTGACCGCGGCACCTCTTGTTGCGGGCTTCGCTGCTTATGGCTGGAGAGGCCTAGGTCTGTTAGCAGGAGCCCTCCTGACGGACGAAAAGACTTCGCGATTCGTCACCTGGCCCGACTATTTGCGGTACATGGCGTGCTGCATGAGAACGGAAGAGGTCCCATTGCTGCAGCAGCGTTGCGGTCCAAAAGCAAAGTCTGCAAGCGGGAGCTGGGCTGCCAATGGAAGCGGCTCAACAGCGGAACTCTTTGACAACGATTACCGGAAGGCTGCGGAGGAATTGCAGCCTTTTATGGAGCGTGTGCTGCAGCAGTTGGCCCATCAGGTTTCAGAGACTGTTCCAAATGCCGCATGCATGCCTGAGAAGGTGGAAGAGCATTACTGTGGTGGCATCGGAGTTGAAGACGGTCCTCCATCTGCGATCTATGCCACGTATGAAGCGGCCATGCAGTGGCTGGCCTATGTCTTCATAGGACACAAGCGAGGCTTGCAGCTGCAAGCTGAGAAGCCATCTGTGATGGTTTCCAGGATTGCATGGGCCATTGCCAAGGCTGGCCGCGAGGCTGCCATGTCCTCTCAAGCAGCTTCCGAGATGATGAAAAGCTCAAAAAAGCATAGTCGACGACGAGGAGGACGGCGACATCGAGGAGGACAGTGATAGCGAGGAGGACAGCGACAGCGAGGAGGACGGCGATGGAGAGGAGGCCGACGACGGCGAGGAGTCCGGCGACGGCGAGGCGAACAATGAATGATGCGACGAGGTGCGCTGCGCGTCCTTGTGCCGTGTGCTCTTTGGCCACTATCACAAAGAACCATGTCCAATGCTGAGCTTCCAGTTGAAGGAGTCAAATCTGATGATGATTTCGAAGGCGAAGAAGACGGCGCTGGAGAAGAGGAAGATGAAGACGAAGCGAATTACAACGCTTATGTGCTGGATGAAGATTCCGACGATGAAAATGGCGATCCATTGACGCGGATGGCTCATTATGAGCGCTTGTTGAAGAGTCATAATCGACGCATAAAAGCAAAGAAAGCCTTGGCCTCCACGAAGAAAACCGCTGCAAAGCCTAAAGAGTTAGGACACGTCGTTGCTACCATCGATGGCGATCATGCAAGCTCTTCATCTTCCACGCCGGCACGACCGCCGGCCGCTCCATCCAAGCGGCAGGTCACAACTAAGAAGGATGCCATCATACAACAGGTAAAGGTCGATGCAGAGCAAGCGATGCGTCGCTTTAAGGAACGCATGATGAAGGTGCCCCAAGGCAAAGACACCATCGCCTACGAAGTCGAACTGAAAAGTGCTCTGAATGAACTGCAGAGCGCAGCCAGAGATGCGCTGAAAAACCTGGGGACGGACCAACTGCTGAAGGGGTTAAAGCAATTTCAGTTTTATACGCATCCCGACAAGCACGAAGAGAAGAACAAGCTGCTCGCCACGCGGGCGTTCCAGGCGTTGGATGCTGTTATGGACGTTCTCAAAACGCTTTCCTACGATGCCGCTGCGCGGGAGCATCCTGACAATGCCGCGGAGGCAGAATTGGCAGCAAGGCGAGCACGTGAGGTGGCCAAAAGGGAAGCCGCTGCCTATTGGAATCGTACTTGGAAAAAGCATCGAGCAACCCGACAGGATGTGAAGCGTGCCAACCTGAAAGTGGAGAGGTGGAGAAATTCGCAAATTGCATCATCTAGGGACCCTGAGCTCATCGCGCGCGCTGTGACGGCCATGCTTCGTCAGATGGCTATTGAGCTGGCGTGGTGGGAGTGGTCCAACTGGGCGGCCGAAGATATGCCCCAGTTGGCGAGCGTCGAGGCCATCGATGCGCTGGCTTTTCAGAGCACGGGCAGCAAATACGAGCGCTTGCTTCAAGAAGCCAGAGTTAGCGGGAACGAAGCCGAGGAGAGGATGCTGCGTAAAGTTATGGCCAAAGAGGAGGAGCATGCCAGCAAGCGTGGGGACACGCTGCGTCGCTGGTTGCACGAGAAGCGCACGAAGGCGAAGAGCGTGCGCCCCCAGCTCGTGAGGCCAGACGAGCGCGACAACGGCTCGGACAACGATGAAGAGATGGACGATGCCGAGAGTGCAAGACGCGCTGAGAGAGAGCTCGAAGCGCGGAAGTATGCCAGCGCGAAGAAAGCAATGAGGGACTACGAGGAACTGCGGAGCAATGGCAAGCCGGTGAATAGCTCGAGCGAACGAGCTTACGCTGAGGCCAGAGAAGAAGTTGAGAGAATCGAAAAAGCGCGAAGGGAACGAGACACATACACCACACAGGCATTCAAGGAAGGCAATGAGCAAGAGCCTGAGCTACCTCCTGAAAAGGAAGTCTTTGCTTTGTGCCAGCTTTCCAAGGAGCAGCGAGAAGACGCGAAAAGGGCTCGCAAGCCCTCGATGAATGCCTCTGAGTGGAGGAAGTTGCTGACGTGTCTCAGGGCCAGCATTCGAGGCACACTTAACGAAGACGCTTTGAAGCAACGATGCATGAGATCGCCAGCATTGCTTCAACAACTACGCGACTTCTGCACGGGGAGTCGTCGAATCTCGGATTTGCCCAGTTGGGTGCACGACGAGCTCTCTGACGTGTTTGGCGACCTGGGATCCTCCGACATCGAAGACGATTAATCGGGTCGAAAGCAGCAGCACCAGCAGCGCACTCTGGACATCCAGGAGAAGCAAGAGAGGTTTGGATGCGGTAGTTGCCGGCACGCCGCGGCAACGATCACACCCTCCACCGCATGAAGTATAGGCAGCGTCGCCGGCCCGAGACAGGCTTCCGCGAAGCAAGGCGCGACTCGCAGGATGAGTTGGGGCGTTTCGACGACCAAGACTGCCGCAGCCATGGCTTCGGCGATGTCCAGAGCACAATCAAGAGGCGAGGCCTGCCTAGCAAATTCGGCAGATGTCATCACTTCGAGAGAGGGATTAGCGTGTGCGATTGGATCCATTCGCGTTTGCGCCAAGCTCGATGGAATACGAGCCCATAGAAAGCCAATGACGACGATCGAATCTCGAAAAGGCCAAAGCGATGCGATCACAACATGCGCATCGAGAGAAGGTAAATGATGACCGTCAGGGATCAGGACTTATATCGCCGCATGGACGCTCTCGGAGTGGGCAGGCCAAGCCTTCCGACGGATCCGCGCTTGATTCCGCACTTTCGCGCTCTTGCGACGTACCAGACGATTCTGGACAAGTCTCATAACACGCTGTCTGAAAAGTAGGCATCCGCCCAACAATTCATCCACACGTGCAATAAGTGACTCGGAGGTCACTCTGTGTCAAACTTTGAAAGCCTCCATGGCTAACGGTCTGACCTCAATGGGTTGGGAAAGATCGATCGAAGGCGTGGGGACGCTTGCGCCCTGAAGCAACTTCGAAATAGCAAGAAAAGATATTCACCGCTGCATTATAATCGCGATGCCAAAACTGCTTTGCACCTTTGTCATTACGACAGCTTTCGCAGTAACGAACGCCATGAATCTCTTTTCGATGATGGGTTTGTCCGTAAATGTCAACGCTTGAGGCCACTCCGGCCTTCAGCTGTTGGCGGCAAGAACAACAACACTTGCTGGTACGGAATTCATCGATAAGGCAGACGTAAGCTCCGTGGATCTTCTCCAGTCGTCTTCTCAGCCTAGCCTGTGGAGCCGGGGCGTAGCCGAACCCTGTGGAGCAGGAGTTTGCAGCGCCGAAGGCCACCAAAGTTGGGAGAGTCATAGACGAAGAAGTGTTGTTCTCCATCGTGGAGCTGGAATTTGTTGGGTCTGAAGCAGCTGAGAGTGTAGATTCAGGAGAAGAGGTGATTTGCTTGAAAACCTTGTCCAGTTGCTTGTGTAACCGACTTTGAAGAGTTGGAGTAGTGGAGCATAGGTCATTCTCAGCACACGCCTTCGAGGTTGAAGGAGGCTTGGACGGAGAAGTGATCCTGTGACATATCTTATCCAGAGTCTTGTCACGAAATATGTAGGCTCGAAACTTCCAGCGTCGAAGTCCCAAGGCAAGGTAGGTGGCCAAGATGTCTTTCAGCAAGGGAATAACGACCTCAATGTAAGACTTCCATTCAGAGATGTCTTTCTTTGAAGGCAAGGCCTCCAATTTCGATCTCAGGCTGCTGCCGTCGGAGCATTTGGCTCTGTCCAGAAGGCCATTTGTATAGCTTGTGGTTTTGGTCGTCTTGGCTGCGTGATTGTAGCTTTTCAGAGACACCTTGAATGGAGCATCTCCCGGAACAACGGCAGCAATCATATCTCTCCTTCCAGGATCAATGGCAACAATCCGTTGATTTGGTTGTGGAAGGATAGGCGGCTTTACAACATCAGATGCTGTCGATCGCTTCCTTTTGGTTGTGGTTATGAGCTCTGGTAGCCTCATGTCCGCAAAGGTCAGAGAGCAGCTTACACCATCGGTGCGAATGTAGTTGGAGAACTGACGTCGAAGGCCATTGTGGTACTTGACGATGCCAGGGAAGCAATCGAAGAAGTTGTTCTCTAGCTCTCGCATCCCGCCTGAGTTCAGCAAATCTTGCAGCCCTGTATTGGATATTGCTATTTGCTTGGGGTGGAAGCTGAATATCGGCAGGAGACCAACCGCTTTTGCCAACTTGCCAAAGACCTGTGAAGCATCTTGGGATGGAGGCAATATTGCGTTCAGGTGTTGCAGAGAGGCCACGCGGTGGAGCTGCAGATCGTAGAGCCATTGTACGAGACCAGAAGTCCTCAAATGCTTGCTGTCGTTGTATATGAGGACATGGTAGCACCGTGGCATATTTCACTTTCCAAGCTCTTGTCAATGCCTCCAGTTGGACTCCTAGATCAATCGGAAGATCGTCAGGACTCAACACCGTAGTCAACGTATGGTCGGTGGCCAATCGAACGTAGTGAGTGGCTATCTGCCACTTGCTCTTCTTTGGGATTTCTCTTCTATTGGCTACCTCCCAGATGATGATCTCGCGGCGGAAGGCTTTCTCGAGTTGAACGTGAAAGATGGACGCCACCATGTTCTGACACGCAGTCCGTGCATCTCGAGCAAGCTCAGAAATGAAGCTCCAGGAATAATCCATGGGGGTCCACTCCAACTTATCCGCAAAAAGATGCTGTGCCGCAGCCTCTATGGAAGCATCGGCGCAAGGTCGTCTCGTTCGAGGAGATCTGCTGACACCGGGCCTTCGACCTTCGATAACTCCACAGCTAGTGAAGCATCGATTCCACCAAGTTTGATCTCCAACATTGGGAATGGGGAGGCCGCTTTCCAAGGCCGCTAATACGGTTTGAGTTGCCACCAGCGATCCTTTGACAGCGAGGCTGTGAACTCTGCGCACAGCATCCTCAATCTCGTAACGAAGATCGGGCGTGCAGCGAAGTCCAGCCAAGGAACACTTGATAGTGGTAGTGCCAGATTTTAGCGCCGGAGGCGCTTCGCACGTGGCTATGTCGTCATCTGCATCCTCAGAACATCTGCGCCGCTTCGCCGGCATGGACAAAGCGAGATGGAAGTTGCAGGCGTTGCCTGTGTGGATATATTTCTATACTGCAAGATTGCCTTGGCGGACGTTTGAACGCACGAGTGGCAGCGATTCTCCCACAAAATAAACCTATAGAGAGGTATACCTTCGAAGAGTTATCTAACAAGACATGACGCCGCAAGATAATGAAAGCTCTTGAATTGCGCTATTCCATAATCGAATCTCATAATGCATCTGCGATACTTGTCAATTCTACCAAAGCAATGCTCGACTGCTATTCTAACACCTCCCCACACACTCTTCTCTCCTCTACGTGGGATGTGTGGTATCAATCCATGAGTCTTGCAGATTGTACGACATTGCTCGCTGTCATATCCCTTGTCTGCATATAACTCTCTATGCATTCGAAGAGGTCGTCCTATCTTCCTCTCCCCTTCTTGCAAAAGATGTCTTAGGCTTTGAGAATCGCTCTTGTTGGCTTTGTGAAATGTCATTGCAAGAGGAACTCCGCGTGAATCCGCCAACAACGCGACTTTAGTTGCATTACGCCCTCTGTCGGTGGGATTACCACCGATCACATCATGCCCAAAAACGTTTTTAACGAAAGATGTGTCACATATAAGTGGGTTGAATAATGCCTTGCTATATGCTTGTACTAGGCTATAAAAGGCATGTTCAAAGATTCTTGCCTTGGACCATACTCTGAACCAATGATACACTGTCTTGCAGGATACACCATCCATTCCTTCAATGGCTCTCCACTGACAACCAGTTTTGCACACGTAGAAAATCTTCTGCAATGCTTCTGCGATGCTCAATGTGCGAGGTCTCCCTCGAGAAGTTGATTTCCTTGTGGCATACACAGCTCTCACAACAGCATTTCTTACATGGACTTCCATGTATTACTGATGTGCATTTCTAAAGGCAATCATTTCTCAGACGGCCTGTAAGACTCCCTCGTTGGGTCTCGCCAGTCGAGTGCTCTCGGCGCCAGTTTTGACCACACGGCAATTGAGCCGCACAACACGCAGCCTTCGCAGCACTCCTCAGCAGCGTCTCAAAGTGTGGTTTTCACGGATAAGGTAGGCCATGGTTGATTTATTCTTCAATGTCTTTTCGCAGGATGAGCTGGGCCGAGGTGGCTTGTGCGATGTGGCCGCGGCGCCCTGCATGAAGTTTGCCAAAGCCAAGCAGCTCGACACACATGCGACGTTCGAGGACCTCTCCGTAGAAATACGATCCGAAATGGCCTTCTTGTTGGACTGGGCCTTCGCTCTCAACCTGTTTGACGGCTTGGATGGAAGAGGTTGCACTTGCCGCGTGGAATGCGACGACGTGAACAACTTCAGTCCTAAGTTCTTTCAGGTGCTCCTGGACGCGTTCGACTATTTCGTCGATGACATCTTCAAAGCGGTCGACCCTGAGTGGAATCTCGACTCCGCGAAACCGAAGCAGCGCATTCATCAACAGCGTGCAGTGGTGAAGAGCTTCATGGATATACTCCCGGTTCAGCTCCTCGACGATTATCACTTTCAGCTCGCGAGCATGCGGTCCTGCGGGGGCTGGATGTTGGTGCACGGACCGGATACTGCCCGGCGTAACTCGACCTTGCTGTACCATGTGATGTTTTGCCGTTCGGCGATACCGGGCTGCATCGACTGCCTCGAGCAAGTGAACTTGCAGCTCCTGCGGAATAACGTGCAGGTTTTCGAGGGAGCCTTTCACGTGCTCGATGGCCTGCAAGCGATCTGCAGCGATCCCGTCTTCGCCAAGCGCTTCGTGACTCGCTTCCCAGAGCAGATCGGGAGGCTCGGTCAATCGATGTGCGAAGATCCAGCATTGCTGGACATCGCCATAGCGCACCGCCTGAAGCGCAGCTTTGTCTTCGACGCCTACGTCGACGCGCTGAGGCAGGCGCGGCGAGCGCTGCAGGAGTCCCGGCAGCGGGGGAAATTCAACGCCAGGCAGAGGAACGCCATGCGCCGCTTGGCTGCGGCGCTGACGGCGTACGACGATTACGACGATCGAGCGGCAGCCGACCTCAAGAATGCCTCCATGGCCGTGGTGCGATGGATGACAACGCAGCTGAGGCTGGAGGGGCCCCAGCCGGAGCTATGTTCAGCCCCGCCGATCGAAGTCGCCTCAGAGGCCGATCCGACGGCGGAAGAGGCGGCGCCGGCGGTCGCTCCGCCCTCTCCCAGCGAGCTGGAAGTGCGGATCGCCAATGAAGCAGCTCAGGCAGCCAAGGCGGCTCGCTTCAGCCTCGCCTTCAAGACCAAGACGATGTCGCGCAAGCCTCGAAAGGCTCGCAATGCATCAAGTACCGCAGCTGCCGGCCTGGAGCCCAGTGTCGCTCCTTCGGTGCCCGAACGGTGTGACGAGCGACGTCAGCGCAGCGAGCGGGTTCCGCTGTTGCTGTGCGAAAGGGAGCTCATGGCTAGCGACGATGATGTTTTCAAGCGCGTGGAACGCGAGGTTGTGGCCACGCTCAAGAAGGAGAGGCGCATCGTGAAGCGACAGACCGCCGCGGTGGCTCGCGCGTTGGCCAAGGCGAGGGCCGCAGAGCTCTTCGGCGTCTGAAGAGCCAGTGTAGACGGCCGCTGGACAGAGGCTGTAATGCAGTGCGTGAAGCAGACATGGGGGTGCTCTGGGAAAGTAAGTCTTGTTGCTCTTGTGCCGCTAGATCAAGCCGCAAGCACGTCCGGATGCATCGCGGGCAAAAGCATTCGGAGGGAGCTTCACAAGACCGGTCGAGTAGCCACGCAGCATCCGCAAGTCGAGCAACACGGCCTCCGTGCCGAAGTAAGGATGAGCGGCGCAGCCTTCTTCGATGCCGTGACCGAGCGCGACCACATCGAACCCTCCGACTGCGAAGGTCGGAGCGCCGCGCAGCACGATGGAATACACCGCCTCACAGGGCTCGATTGACACGGAGCCAAGATCGGCCGGGAAGTGCCATGCACCACTGACCTTGACAGGATGATAGGCGGTGATGCGAAGCTGTGGCGTCAGAGTGACCAGCGCCGCTTTTCCCTCTGGACACGACATCTCCACGATGCACTCGATTTCTCCAACGGTGCCATCGAGAGCCTGCACCAGGTCTCCCCTGCGCAGTTTGGCGATGGGACGGATCTCGCCCGTGCTCAACGTGGCCGAGGAATCTCCAGATATGCAGCCTCCGTAGCGGTCGTTGAAAGCTTGCATGCGCACCGGAGGCGCGGTGGTGTCCACTTGCCGAAGCAACGCACGAGGTGGCGGCAGCGTGTTGAAGACCTCGTCGGCCTGGCTCTGCAGCTGCTCGAACAAGGGCCCTCCATAGAACTGAACTCCCACGTCCTTGAAGTTGTTGCGCTGCTGCATCCGATGCGCAAACGACAACGACGGAAGGTAGTGCTTGCCCCAAGTTGACCAATAGTCGACTCGAGACACCGCAAGTCGACACTGCCCGTCGAGGTCTTCCAGCAGCCCGACCACTTCGGGCTCTCCTGCGCAGGCTTCGGCGTGCAAAGCGAGCGACAGATTGCTCAAGTTCCGCTGAGAGCTCTCCAAGCTCGAGGGAGAGATGGCTTGCAGAGAGGTGGTCGTCGCGTCGATGGCATCGATCAGCTGGGCACGGCAGTAATGTCGAGCTGCGCCGAGAGATTTATTGTTCGACAGGTATCCCTTGGCCTCCAATGACATCTCTTCCTTGCCGCACAAATATGTC
>Ga0073936_10008983_pt1 | contig 12523 bp, 12 predicted proteins | sample AliMusrvi5mmetaG_FD_87041 | JGI IMG/M metagenome (GOLD analysis project Ga0073936, IMG submission 87041) | Freshwater lake bacterial and archeal communities from Alinen Mustajarvi, Finland, to study Microbial Dark Matter (Phase II) - Alinen... | ecosystem: Environmental > Aquatic > Freshwater >... | reverse complement strand
TTCGGACGGCGTCTTTTGCTTCGTCATGCCAATGGCTTACTAAAGGAAAGCGCAAATGTCTCTTCATTTCTTGATAAAGTAACCAACCCCAGCGGCTTGCCTCATCCAGATGAAAAAACCCTGCTTTCCAGGCCGGGATTCTGGGAATCCTGGTAGAAACCTACCAATGGCGCTAAGCCGTAACCATGAAGTTGGAAATGGGGAGCACGCCCGCCCCCGGGCGTAGCCAGCCGGCGCCCTCGCCGTGTGGCTGGGCCGCGCGCCGAGTCACTGAGCAGTGAATCTGTTCGGGGAGCGTAGAAGATGACTGGCGAGGGCGCCAATCAAAACGCCCGGGGCGGGCGTGCTCCCCCACAGAAGCATAGTTACGGCTAATGGCAGTCCATTCCGAGCTTTCTCCGTTCCTGATTTGTTCCTTCTATTCTTTAGCCCGCTCTGCTTTCATAGCGTCCAATTAATACCTTCATGCATGCGCCCAGATCCAAACTCGTGATCCTCTCGATGGCCTCTTGCTGTGCCATCACCCTCGCGTCCGCACAGCCCGTAACGGTTCCGGACGATTTCCCCAGGTTCCTGGTCCCAGGCGCACAGAAGCAGATGGATTCCCTGCGGTCCCTTTTCTGGCTGCACTACCAGCCGGCCGGACCGCTGATCCCACTTTGGGATGAGTGGATGCCCATGTCCACGCTCTGGCCGGCACGCGGCACCAATGCGGTCTCCGAGGACATGCGCGCTCGCTGGTCGAAGGCCCTCGAAGGCCGCGTGATGGACGCCGAAGGCTATATTCATACCCAACAGCACGATGGGCTTGCCCACGCCGAGGGCTGGCCCTTTCCATTGTGGACCCAAGCCGGCGGATTGGGCTGGCATTTCCGCGGTACGGGCGTGCCGGGCTATGACGCCAAACCGGCTACGCCGGAGGGCTGGATTGTGACCGGTGGCGCCCTGGGAGAAATCAATGAGAAGGGCTTGGTCGCCAGGCTCAACGAGGTGGGAGCAACGGTTCAGCCGCCGGGGTTCTCTGTTGATGCCAAGGCCGCCCCATGGTTGCGCTTGAACTGGTGGGCCGCCGGATTGCAGGGCGCCAATTGCTATGTCGAGTGGACAACCAAGGAGCAACCCGATTTTAGTGCGGAGCGCCGGGCCTATTTTGATCCGGCACGCACCGAAGGCGAAGCCCACAATGCCTTGCCCATGGGGCCTAAAGAGGCTGTCGCTCTGAACACCTCGGTGGGTGAGACTCGCACGATGATCCCCGTTTACCGCGTGCCCGGGTGGAAAGGCACGATTACCGGTGTCCGCCTCCATTTCGACAACCGCGGTCTCGCCGCCCTGGTCGTCAAGTCCTTCCACACCGCCTGCGATACGCGCCATACGATCAACGACTCCAATTTCACTCGCGGCGGCCACGATTACTTCATGTGGACGGGCGATCTCGGCTTTTTGCGCCGTCAAATGGGGCGGCTCCGGGCGGCCATGCGCTTCAACATGAGTGAATTCGATACGCGCCGGCGCAAATGCATTTACACTACCTGGCCCGGCCACGAAGGCCGGAGCGGCGTCCGCGTGGTTGATGGCAAGAAGACTATCGTCCCCAACGAGGGAATTGGAGGTAACTATTGGGACTTGTTGCCGTTCGGCGGGGAGGACGCTCTTGCCAGTCTCTACTATTACGACGCAGTTCTCGACCTGGCCGACCTGGAACAGGCGATCGACCAGCACCCGCAGTGGTGCATTGCCAAAGGCGCCGAAGCGTTCGACGCCGGCGATCTGCGCCGCCACGCGGCCGAAGTGAGAAGCTACTGCAGCCAACGTTTTTGGAACGACAAGACCGGCCGCCTGGGGACGGTCGATCTCGACGGAGTGATGCACGATTACGGGTTCACCTTCCTGAACAATGAAGCGATCTACTATGGATTTGTCTCTCCTGCCCAAGGCAGTTCCATTCGAGACTGGATCTCCGGTCGCCGCGTCGTAGGAGGCGACACATCTACCGGCGCCGATATTTATCGCTGGCGTTTCGGGCCCCGCTCCACCACTCGGCGTAACCTCGATTACTATTTCTGGGGTTGGTCCAACCCCGAATCAGTCCCGTGGGGCTACCAGGTGCAAGACGGTGGCGGCGTGTTGGGCTTTTCGTATCACGACCTGATGGCCCGGCTAAAGGTCTCTGGGCCGGATGACGCCTGGGCCCGGTTGAAAGAGATCCTGGCGTGGTTCGATGAAACGCAGGCGGCCGGCGGTTATCGGGAGTACTACAAGGACCCTTCGCGCGGTACGATGCAGGGAGGCAACGTTCCGGGCGGCCTCGGCCTCGACAAGGAATTCTTCGAGAGCATTCTTGTCCCGCAGGTCATGATCTACGGCTTCCTCGGCCTGCATCCCTCAGCCGATGGCCTAAGCCTTGACCCCAGACTCCCCAGAGACTGGCCTGAACTGACCGTTACTCGCGTCCATCTGCACGACCGCGTCCTGGACATCTCTGTTCGTGGCCAAGCTGTCAGTGTGACACCGACAGCCTTCGGGGCAGGCACCTCACTTACTCCTGACAACCATCTTAACGAGCCAATGGTCATCGATCTGCCCGCAGGTTGGACCCTAACGAATACCCCGGTTGGCCTGGTCCGTGTCTCTACTGGTAATTCCATTCCGCCGAGGTAGGTGGACTGAGTATTGCTCAATTCCCTGGGCGCTTCTTTGCCGCAGCCTGACCCGCGAGTTCCAACAGTTCCCGGCGCACGGACCGGAACTTCCCGATATCGGTATCGTAGCGGTCGAAATCAAGCACCAGAGTGGCAGCGAGGCGATGAGCGGCCTGGGGATTCTTCTCGGCCGCCAGGCACAGAAGTTCATAGTCAGCGATGCCGTCGCGCATCGCTTCGAAGCGGATCGAGTCCAGCGGGCCGTCCTTGCCGGGATAGACGATCCACGGATCCCCGGCGGGGAGGTAGGGAGGGCCACCATGTGCGCGGGTAGTGTGCGTGAAGGGACTGTCCTGCGTCCAGTGGTTGTAGCCCCAGTGAAGGTAACCAGTCACGCCATACCGGAAGTTGATCCAGTGCAGGAGGCGTGTTTTCATCAGGGGCTGCTCGATAAAGCGGTTCGCATATTCGCCCTGGGGAAACACGCAGGTGTAGAACCAGACTTCGTCGCCGGCTCGCTGCCGCTGCTGGTAGTGGGTGAAGTCCTCGTGAAGGAAGTTGAGCTGTGGGACCCAAACATCAATGGCACCCACCAGGTCTTTCGTGTGGCAGGCTTCGATAATGCGCAGCTCCGGCGCATATTTCCGTGCCAGGGCCGCCATGGCTTTGTAGCTGGTGATATCAGAGCGACGTTATGCCTATGTTCGGCCAGGCTGCGCGCGTAACGGCGAAGCAGTGCGTAATAATCCTCGGACTCGGGTTGAGGCGCGATTTGCATATGGGGCCAATGCATGGCGAACCAATCGGTGACCCACAAACGTGACGCGCCAACGGTGGCGGGATAGACCCTCAGTGCCAGCGTCTGGCATGCGTCAACCTGTTTTCCGTTTACCGTTCCGCTAAGCGTTGCCTTTCCGTAATAGGTCCCGGCAGGCGCATTCGTCGGCACCTTGATCGTGATCCAAATCGCCTGCGCGTGGCCTGCGGGCACATCCAGCGTCTCGGATTCCAGGAGGGGATCCGGATAATCAGCCGGCGGCTTGCGCAATTGGTCCTGGGATGGTTTCTGAGTCGGCCGGTCAACCGGCACGAAGCCGACAAAGCGCGGCGAACGTGGGGTCAGCGTGCCAGACGCGAGCCTTCGTTTGAACCCGGACACTCGTGTGCGCAGGCCCTGGATGGCCGAGTCGGCGCGCACGACCACCTGGAGCGAAGCGTATTCGCCGCGAGCGACCTCGACTGGACCGGGGGCCGGCGATCCGGGAAGGGCATCGGGGAAGACTTTGATCATCGCATCCACGGGCCAGACCCGGAGAGGAGTATCGGTTCCGGGCGCCGGCAAGACGCCCAGGAAAACGAACAGTGCGACCAGGCAGGCAAGGTTTCTGTGATTCATGCTCATGTGTCAGACGTTGCCACAGTACCTTGAGGACGGTCCAGATGATTACCGCTCGCCTTCGCCCCTGGCGCGTCCCAAACGCCCGGCGTAAATTCCAAGCACCTGACTTGCCGCTGAGGGGAGCGCCGGACGACTGGCGACCAAAGTGCGATGTTGGCTGGCTTCCTCGGCGCGTTAAAGGACGCGATGGGCCAAGAGCCCGGCGCGAGCACGATTGAAGCGCCCATCGCGACGTATCCGAACTTCGAGCACTTGGAGGCAGAAGGTCAGCGGCTGCTGCCGGAGCAGTTGAAGACGATGCTGAAGGCGCTGGCGCAATCCAACCTGCTCCGAGGGAACATGCGCTGAAGTTGTCTAAACGGCATCTCTGGGCGGCGCGGCTTTCATCAAAACGTTGAGCGTGCTTTTGTCTATTTTTATCGACGGATTGCACATAGAATCCGCCCTCGGATGTACTTCACGACCGAAAGGCCGGAGCGGTTCCAGCGAACCCTCACCGTGGCGCTCAATCAGGAGTGGCCGCAGCTGTCCGCGACCCAGAAGCGTCTCGCGGAACTTTGCCCAACTCCCACTGCCATCCGTCCCGCCCAGCCGTCCCGTTTGTCCCGTGTGGCCACGGTGGCGACCGATGGCGGAGAGAACAAGCTGAGCCTCGAACCCATGCAATTGCAGGTGGTGCCGGTCGCCGACAGTCTCGGCGAAATCATTAGCCGAGTGCGCCTGAGTCGGAATGGTGGCTGCGACGAAATATTATGAGTGCAACAAACGATTACGGGACGTCAAGGTGGCAACAGTACAATTGGGAACAACAGCGCACGTGGCTCCGAGCCAGAATCAAAACTGGTGACATCACGAAAGCCACACCCAAGCAACTGGAAAACTACTTGGTGCATTTGGCACGCGAACCCGACAAGGTAAAGTATGATGTTGAAGCCGAGACGATACGATTTCGGTCGCTTATCGAGCAGCTTCTACCCAGACCGACCATGCCTTCTACCACGTCCCGCGCATATCGAAACCAAATCAATCGCGACCACATGATGAACATCTTCATTGCCTCATCCAACGCCGCAAAGCCTCAAGCCAAAGCTTTCATTAAGGGCTGTACTCGTGCGGACGTTACGTTTCTCCCGTGGTGGGAGCAGTTCAGGGCCGGTAACACGCTGCTGGAGGAGTTGGTGCGGATTCGCGACCAGATAGACCGCGCCGTTCTCATTCTGTCGCCAGAGTCCAATACCTCGCTTCGTCGCCTCACGCAGCCCATCCCGAACCTCAATGTTCTCTTCGAGTTCGGCTTCTTTTACAGCGCACTTGGAAAGGACAAGGTGGCCGTGATTCGTTACGGTCGGGTTTACCTTCCCTCTGACCTCGATGGTTATATTCACATTACCGGAAGCAGGCGCTTCGCTCGCGGCAAGGCGGTCAAAGTCGGCAGACAAACCAAAAACGAGTTCGAGCGTTGGCTTAAACCAGTGTCCAGCCAACAGAAACGGCAATAAACGCCATCCATTCTTTAGCCGATTCTACCATTCCTCAATTCCCCGTCGCACCGTCGTCACGCTGGTCGCGCTGGCTTGGAGTAGCCTCGCCTTCTCTGGGCGGCTGACAGGTTTGGCTTGTCAAGTCAGCGTCTCGGCGCATAATCGCTGCAAGAGTTATGAAATGGCGTCGTCTAGCGGCTGCTACCGGGGCCAGCCTGATGGCCGTAGTCATCACGCAGGCAGCCACGTTGAACTTCAAGTCCGGGGCGACACTTGAGGGCGAGGTGGTGGAGATCAGAGGCACCAACTCCGTGCTCGTCCGCAGCGACAAGGACGGGAAGGATTACGAAATCAAGCTATCCTACCTGACTGACGCGGATCAGATTCGCATCACGGGCAATCTGATGTCCGCAGACGAGTACTTCGCAGGCTACCGCGCTGCGCGGCAAAAAGAGAAGGAGGAAGACGCCAAGACGCTGCCGGAGCAGCCGGAGAATGAGGCGAAGGACTCTGGGAAAATTGTTGGTGCTTTCGGCCTTAGGCTCGGCCAGCGCTTTGACCTGAAATACGCCACTGGAACGAGCAAGTCACCTGACACAGTGAGTGTCAACGGCGCGACTATCCACATCGAGAGAACGAACTACAACTTCCGACCAAAGGTGCCGTTGCCGGGCTTCGACTTCTACCAAGTCGAGACAACGCCACGCTCCAACCTTGTGTGCAGCATCTCGACAACGAAGATTGAATTTCACCCTTTCGGGGCGGCGTTCAATGAGCACGACAACGTGCTGAAGGTGCTGGAGCAGAAATACGGCAAAGCGACGCTCACCAGCTACCCAGAGGTCGAATACCACACAATTAGACAGGACAAGCGGGAGGTTTTGGTGACGTTCGGTCTCTCGACCAACAGCGGGCCATCGTTGACAATAACCTACCAAGACACCGCCCTGTACCAGCGGGCAAAACAAGAGCAGATGGAGATAGAAGCCGCTGACCCTGCGCGACAAGCGGAGCGGAAGAGGCTGAAGCAGCAGCTTTAGCGGGACTGTTCGAAGCCAACGACTACCCGGTGCTCTGGGGTTGACGCAACGGTGCAGATTCGACGGAAAGGGGTCCGACCATAGCTTAGTTCACCCCTCTTGGGGAAACGATCCAAGCTAAGGTCGGACCCCTTTTCGGTCGAGGTCTCCAACCTGGGGGCGTCGCCTGTGCTGGCGCGCTGGCTACCGGTGCTACGTGTGGCGGAGGTGTCGGAGGCGAAGAGCCGGGCGTAGCCTGACCTAATTATGATTTCCGGCGGCCCGGCAATTGGTTGCCGGGCTTATGCGTGAGTTTTGATTCTTGCGCGCTCGCCCGTAGCGGGCGCTGCGCGGGTGAGCGCCGATCCCGACTAGCCAGCGATCCCCGCCGCACAATTGCTCTGTAACTCAACAAGGTGCCCATGCCACGAACCCATGTTCCCTAACAAGCCTGCAATCTGCGAGGCTTGCTCGCGTTTCTTTCTCGGTAAGCTCGCGAGCTCGAAAACATCGCAGCCGCCAACGGTCAGGCGCTCCAAACCTCCCAACCGGCTAAGCAGGCTCACAGCATGATTAAATAGTTCCCCACACGTGTTCGCGATATCCAACGCGATTCGCTGCGCATAATCGCTTTCCTGGTCCCGCAGCTCGAAGTCGGCCTCTTGCCCGAAAACGTACGAGACGTACTGGTCCATTAGTTTGGCCGGAATGCTGCCCACGTGGATGGTAGCCCTTCTGACGCCGTCAATGGCTCCGTCCCACGCTAGCTGCTTCAGTTCTTGCTTCTTGGTCGCCGCCGCCATGCCTCCGAAAATGGCGCCGGCAACCGCCCCCACCGCGCTGTGTTCGCCGTCGGTGAGCATGAACTCTAGACCTCCGCCAACAAAAGCGCCCGCGATGGAGTGCTCTATCGTTGAGGTAGACGCGAGCGCAATACCCAGACTGACAGCGTGCTCAGCGTAGCTCCGAAGCGCGGACTCCATTTCCTGGAATGACTCCTTTCTTATAGCGGTCGCCAAGGAAGCTGTCGTCTGCATCCTAATGTCCGGCCGGTTCGTCCTGCGCCGCACCGTTTCCGCGAGCCGCCCCGAGACGATTTCAACGAAAGCAGCTGAAAATGCAAAAAAGTTGCTCAGGAAACCGTCGAACTCGCCGCGACAGTGGCACTCTGCACCGCGTTCTTGGAGCGAGTTGATTCCCCCAGTCCGGAAATCCTCTCCCGTGTTCTTCAGCACCTTCTCGGAAAGGACGTGGAAAGGAGCGGCGTATTGGACCAAGCCAGCGAGGATCGTCCTGGTGGCAAATCGGTACAGGCTGGCGTGTTCAGACTCGGGTTCGTTGCGGTGAAGATGGGTAATTAGCCCGGCAGGGCTTTCCTGTGGCGCTGAGGAACCGCGCTCCTTACGGAAGTTAAGCAGAGAAAGGAGGTCCATCATGTCGGCCATGCGCGCCCACTGCTCCATTCCTGGCTGGCAGTAATAGGTGTCGCTATTGATTTCCTCACGATGGAGGAGGCCAGCAAGCTGTTCGATGGTATAAGGACCTTGCTCCTTCTCGCTGACCAGTACGTAATATACTTCCGCTGTTTTCGGAGCTTCCTCAGCGGGCTTTTGGCGGCTCTTGGCAGACGAAACAGGCGCGCCACAGCCCGGACAGGCAGCGGCCCTGTCGCTTATTTCGCGACCGCATTCTTCACATTTGATGAGCGCCATACCTGCAACGGGGGTTAATTGCCGTTCGTGAAAGATGGGCCATGTGACAGCAGCGGCCTGCGCTTAACGGTGACTTTGCCGCCGGATTGGTCGACTTCCTGTTCAACTGAAGCGATCGGACGCTCCTTCCTGCGCGCCTGGGCGCACTCAGTGATGCACGGGCGAAGGAGAATTTGTTTTCGGGCTCACTAAGCATGGTGCGAGGCTAGGCTAACGAAAAGGTCATTCAACCTTGACGGTTTTCACTCTCGCTGCGCCTGGAAGCTCAACCAGGGTAGTGCCGAGGACGGTCTTCGTTTCACGAGCGGACAACTTCAGCTCGCAAATCGTCTCGTAAATGATGAATCCCGTCGCGTCAAGAAAGCGAAGATGTGGAAACTCATGGACCGGCAGGTCGGTGTTGTTCCTAACCTTGAGTTGGTAAGACCACCGCCACCAGATGTCGCTTTTTTCCATGACCTGGGTGGTCAGGCTGAGAGTTTCCAAATGAGGCCGATTGATGGAAGCCGACGCCGTTCGTGGCACCTGCTCCAGCGCTTTTAGCTGGTCGTAGGCCAAATGGTCTCCCTGCGCCGCAGCTTTGCGAAACCACTTCACCGCTTCGACCACGTCTCTGGTCACACCGGACCCAGTGGCATAGCAGTAGCCGAGGTCACATTGGCCCTGGGCAAACCCTTGGTCGGCAGCTTTGCGAAACCACTTCACGGCTTCGACTTCGTTTCTGGTCACGCCATCACCGTTGTAGTAGCAGTTGCCGAGCTTGGATTGGGCCTCTGCAAATCCCTGGTCGGCAGCTTTGCGATACCATTTCGCCGCTTCGACCTCGTCTCTGGTCACGCCGTCGCCGTTATAGTAGCATAAGCCAAGGTCGCATTGGCCAGGGGCAAATCCTTGGTCCGCAGCTTTGCGATACCACTTCACCGCTTCGACTGCATCTTTGGTCACGCCGTCGCCGTGGTCATAGCACACGCCGAGGTTACATTGGGCTTGGAACATTCCCTGCTCCGCAGCTTTACGATACCACTTTACAGCTTCAACCACGTCTCTGGTCACGCCTTTGCCGTTGTAATAACAGCTGCCTAGGTCGCACTGGCCTGGGGCAAGCCCCTGCTCTGCAGCTTTGCGATACCATTTCGCCGCTTCGACCTCGTCTTTGGTCACGCCGTCGCCGTGGTCATAGCACACGCCGAGGTTGATTTGGGCTCTGGCATATCCTTGGTCCGCAGCTTTGCGAAGCCACTTCACCGCTTCGACTGCATCTTTGGTCATGCCGTGGCCGCTGTCGTAGCAGTTGCCGAGGTTGAATTGGGCCTTAGCAAATCCTTTGTCCGCAGCTTTGCGATACCACTTCACCGCTTCGAGTGCGTTTTTGGTCACGCCGTCGCCCTGCTCATAGCAGTAGCCGAGGGCGCATTGGCCAGGGGCAAATCCTTGGTCCGCAGCTTCGCGATACCACTTCACCGCTTCGACCACGTCTCTGGTCACACCGGAACCGTTGGCATAGCAGTAGCCGAGGTTACATTGGCCCTGGGCAAACCCTTGGTCGGCAGCTTTACGAAACCACTTCACCGCTTCAACCACGTCTTTGGTCACACCTTGACCGTTGTAATAGCAGTTGCCGAGGTTGTGCTGGGCCTTGGCAAACCCTTGCTCCGCAGCTTTGCGAAACCACTTCACTGCTTCGACCTCGTCTTTAGTCACGCCGCCCCCGTTGTCGTAGCATAAGCCGAGGCCGTTTTCTCCTCTTGCGTTGCCTTGCTCCGCAGCTTTGCGAAACCACTTTTCTGCTTTGACCACGTCTTTGGTCACGCCGTCACCGTCGTAGTAGCAGTTGCCAAGGTCGCCTTGAGCCTGGGCATCACCCGTTTCCGCCTTCGCTTTGGCTTCCTCGAACTTCTTGCGGTCAACCTCGGTCGGCTCGCCAGGGGGTTCAAGGCCAGCCAAATTGCCAGCGTTATCCGGGATGTAACCGAAACGCGCCTGTAAATCCCCTGGCAAAACCGCCAACCGCACCACACCGCCGCCGACCCCCACGCTGTAACGGTAAATGAGCTTGCCGCCCTCTACCTTTGTGACCACGGCGTTGCTTATTACGTCGCCGGACTTGTTCGTGAAGGTAATCGTTCCGTAATTGGTTTGCGCGAGCACCGGCACGTAGGCAGCCAAGAATGCGAGCACGAAGGTCTTCATCACGGCCTTTTCCCCATGCGCGTTGGCGGACTGTTCCAAAACGCTAATACGACCATGCCCTAAGTAGAGCAAATCCGCGAGCTTCAGTCGAGCGTTATTTGTCAGCGAACAGCAGGATTGACTTTGACCTTGAGCGCCGCAAGGCCCGTGTCCACGTTGTGGAACGTGACGCACTTTATCAACCCGGATAGGCTTTCTGGCAATGTTGTCGGTGGCTTCTGAACAGGGCATGGATTCTGGAACTTACGTTGGAGGACGGCAAGCGCCCCTCTGCCACAAGAGGTCAGGACCGCCCACGCTACACTCCCCGGAGAAGGAATCACTCCGGCTGAACCTGAAGCTCAAATGATGCCTCCTTGTCACTACTGCTGACGCCAGATAGCCTCTGGTCATGAAGGCCCGAACAAAGCAAACAGTTCCAGACCGGCGGCCAGCGCGGCTTCCAGACGGTTCACCATTGGACTACGCACCTAACGAAGAGCAAGGCGTTGTCTACCTCTTCTCGCATTTGGCGCGCCGCAAATTTGGCCTGCGGGTGGAGCGTGTGCAAAGGGGATTCCCAGACTGCCTCGCCTCTCTCGACGGCAAACCTGTCAGGATTGAGTTCGAGTATCGGTCGCGTAATTTCCATCAGCACAAGCATCTGCATTCCGGGTGCGATTGGCTAGTTTGCTGGATTCACGACTGGCCGGGCGTGCCCAAGTGCCTTCGGGTCGTGGAGCTTCGTCGCGAATATGGGTTGGGCTTTAACGTCTGGTTCCAACCTGTTTCAGGCGAGTTTGCGCAGCGTTTGGCGGGGGTCCGGGCCAGCGATTCATGGTCAGTGCCCTCGCCGGCGATGCAAGGGGATGTGATCCTGTTTTACCAGACGGCCCCTGAGAGCTTCATCCGAGATATTTTCCGAGTCGCTTCTCCCGTCTCGCATGGCAAAGCGGGGTGGAAGTCGGGCAATGATTACATGGCCTGTATCCGGCGGGTCTGCACGCTAAGAGCGCCGCTGCATCTAACAGAGCTTCGTGAACACCGGGTACTGCGGCACGCTGGCTTCGTTCGCGGTCAGATGCAGGGGCGATACCGGGCGTCCGAGTATTGGCCAGACCTGTATCGCATGATTGTGTCGCGGAATGCGAGCGTTGAGCGGCAGTTAAAGAAATTCGGGCCTGAACGGCTTACGTGAATCTTCAGCGGGAGCGCGCTGACCTCGATTTCGGATTGGCGACTCATCGGAGTTTGTGGAGGGCCGCAGATTCCCTGAACGGGAATGGCTGGTGAGCGGGTATTGCTGGCGGTCCACCTTCTGCCTGGGGCGGCGCGGGCCTGCAAACTGGCGTCAATCAGCTTCGCAACCGGCATCTTCATGGTCAGGGCTGGCCAGTTTGGGGACGATCGTGCAGCGGGGCAACTCAGGCGCTCACGTTTGGACGGCAAAGAACCCGAGCATCCCCCGCACCGGACGGAAAGGCGTCTTCCGTGCATTCCTCAAGACGAAACCGTAATCGCCGCTGAACCAGTAGGACCGAGAGGCCGTAACGCAGTCCACGATTTCCACGCTGCCAACGATGCCGCCGATTTCGAAATCCTCGCGCTGTGGGAACTGCTTGATGCGCCGCTCGCGGCAGACGGTCAGGAAGAGTTCGAACTCGGCCTTGGTCATGCGGCGGGAACTGGCGTGAATCCAAATGCGACCGCGCAAGTGTGTGCGCCACCTCCGGTTCTCGATGTCCTTGTATCCGTTTGCGATCAGCCATGCCCAAGGCTGGCGGATTGACAGTGCTTTCATGGTTCAACGCCCTTTCTGGTTTTCTCGAAGGAAACTTGGGGTGTAGCAGATTGCGTACGGTCTAATGAAGTTATTGGACAACTGCTTGCGGGTGCTCCGCAGTCGTAAGGAACTAAGACGGCGGCGCTTGCCTCTATTAGGTTTCAGTCCGGTGAAGCTGATTGCGGTGCTATCAGGCTTGGTACTTGGCCCCGGCCTCAAATTGGTAATGACTCCCCAGTAAATCAGTCCGGACACGCTTTCGGCGGCGGCGAAAATCAAGGGCAGTTGCTCGTTCGCTTTCTCGGCACGCTCCGAAAG